>FUWD012853286.1_pt1 | contig 25043 bp, 47 predicted proteins | sample 1063281 | NCBI WGS metagenome assembly FUWD01 (sample SAMEA79048168, study PRJEB19326) | metagenome | biome: marine | reverse complement strand
GCGGACACCCGACCCAGGTCGCCACGGTCGAGCGGCGTCGCGGCGGGGTCAGCGCCTCGCCCACGGAGCGCAGCGTCCAGCCCGCGGAGTACAGCTCGGCGGTGCGCTGGTGCAGCGCGGGACCGTCGAGACGGCGCAGGAGCTCCACCTCTCCCGGTGGGAGTGCCTGCGAGCGGGCCGGACGTCTGTGCATAACGTACACTCTACCGCCCGTGTAGCGGGGCGACCAGGAGCGTACTGAGAGGAGGAAGCGTACCTTATAGTCAAACTTGCTTTGGGGTCCGAGAGGGAAGTCGCAGCTTAAGGCGAGCTCCGGAGTTGTTTCGGAGAAGTATGGGAAAAGCCCGTGAACCGTGGCCTACCTCGTGGGAATCTCGGGAACTGGTCGTGAGCTAGTCGTGGACAGGTCGAGCGCTCTCGTCTCGACGTCGGTCGCGCCGTCGTCGTGGAAGCGTCGAGTGGCTCGTCGTCGAGCACGTCGCTGTCGTCGTCGAAGCCGCCGGTCGGCAGCACCCCGGCGTCGAGGTGGCGAGCGTCGTGGAGTGAGCAGGGGGTCGAGGGGTCGAGGTCGTCGAACTACCTCGGGGTCGACGCCGGGCGAGGTCGTCGGTTGCTAGTTGCGAGGGGTGAAGATCTTCCCACCACCACGGCCATTGCTGCCGGCGCCGCCCCGGCCACTGTCGATGCGTCGGTCTGAGTAGGACTTGGCGGTGATGCTGCCGCCGACGAAGCCGACTGGTGGTTTGATGAGCAGGGCGGTCAGAGCGTGCACGAGCGCGTCGACTCGGTCGGGCGACTTTCCCTGGCCCGGTATCCACGAGATCATCTGGGACTCGAGCTCCGCATGGTAGCCGACGTGGTGGACGCGCTGCTGCTCGTAGGCCAGGGTGATCGGCTCCGCACGGAGAGCCTTACCGTACTTGCTGTGGACCTCGAGGACCTTGACGCTGGGGTCGATGGCCTGGATGGCGTTCTTCACGAGCGCGCCTCCCTGGTTGACCTCGGCCACGACCGGGCATCCCCACTTGCGCGCCATGCGCACGACGGTGTTCGCCCAGACGTCCGGGCTGCCGTGGACGCTGGCGTCCTCGAGCACCCAGCTCTGGCGCTTGTAGAGGTCGCGCTCGGCGGTGCTGGCGACGACCACGATGCCGCACTCGTCGCGCGGGTTCTCGGCGACGCTGGGGTCGACGCCTATCACGCGGAGAGGTGCCGCAGCCGGCGGCTTGCCGACTCGAGCCTGCTCGATGAGCTCCTCGGACCAGAGCGCGCCCTCGATGTCGTCGAGCATCTCACCGTACAGTTCCTGCTTCGCCAGCGACGTGCCCTCGTAGATGCCGAGCATCGTGTCGAGGTAGGCGCCGGACAGGTTGCCCGCGTTGTCCATGGTCGAGCCGCGCGTGACGACCACCTGGCCCGGCTTGGTCTCCGCTTCCTTGAGCAGGGAGTAGAGCAGCGCCACGCGCTTCGGCGTGGTGGTCACGAGGATCTTCGGGTACACTCCGAGACGGGTGCCGACTCGGAGGTTGTCCCAGGCGGTCATGCCCGCAGCGTCGGGGGTCTGTCGCCAGGCCGCTACCTCGTCGCCCCAGGCGTGGGTGAACTGTGGACCACGGAGAGAGTCGGGCTCGTCCGCGGTGAACAGGGTGGCGGTGTTGCCGTTCGGCCAGGTGAGACGGCGCTTGGACGGCTCGTAGTGCGGTCGCTCGGACGGGGGCGAGACGTTGATGATACCGCTCTCACCCTCGACGATGACGTCACGTACGTCGGCCGCAGTACGGGCTACGAGCGCGAAGCGTCGCTGGCCGGTGTTGGTGTACTTGGCCTCCTCCCGCACCCACTCCGAGGCGAGACGGGTCTTGCCGAAGCCACGACCGGCGAGCACGAGCCACACGTTCCAGTCGCCCACCGGCGCCTGCTGCTCGGGTCGTCCCCAGACCGACCAGTCCCAGAGCAGCGCCTCCGGGTCCATGCCCGCGAGCGCGAGCGCCTGCTCGTCGGGCGGCAGCTGCGCGATCAGCTCCATCATGCTCTTGGCCATGTCACTCCTGTTGTCCGTGTAGGTTCAATCATACTGTCGTCCGCGTCCAAAGAGAAGAGACCCCGCAGGTTCTACGGGGTCTCTGCTCGCTCCGGCTACGCCGGACGGTTGGCGCTGGCCATCGGCTGGTACACGCGGTGACGCGTGTCCGGCGCCGCGACGTAGCCGTAGCGCATCAGGCGAAAGCGAACCGCGTTGTGCGTCAGGCCCAGGCTCTTGGCCAGCCGGTAGACCGGCACGCCCTCCACGCGAACCGCGTAGTCGAGCAGCGCCGTGTACTCCTCTGCCTCCAGACGGCCGTGCTTGGTGCTCGACCGTACCTTCTGGACGATCGGCTGCAGCTCGAGCAGCCGCGCCAGCGTGACCTCCGAGACCTCCGCCTTGGTGGCGAACGGTCGTGGTCTTCCGCGCAGCGGTCGCTCCGGCATCGGCCAGTCGGCCACCGCGGCGGCGTCCGCCTCGCTCACCGTACGGCTGGTCAGCTGTCGTACTCGCTCGCGCGACAGACAGGCTCCCCGGGCCAGGGACTGCTGGGTCCAGCCGGCGTCGAAGAGCCGCGCCACGTACGCGTCTCGCAGGTGCAGCTCCGAGGTCCGCAGCAGGTCTGCTACCTCGTCCGGCACGTTTATGTTCTGGGTCTTGTACTGTGTTGTCATGTGTCTCTCCTTGGTTGGGGTTTGGTTAGTCGGTCAGCCGCACGTTCGGGTCGCCCTCGAAGAGGACCTCCGCCGTGCGACGGTCTAGCTTGCCGGTGACGTCGAGTCCTCGGTCGGTCTGGAAGCGCGAGACCGCAACGCGGGTGTGGTCGGCGTAGTAGCCGTCGCGGTCGCGGTAGCTCTCCACGAAGCCCAGCTCGGCCAGACGGCGCTGCACGTGGTGGACGCTGAGTGACCTCCGTGCGTACAGGTTCCTGTAGATCACCGCGGCGACGCTGACGGTGTCGACGACGTCGTTGCCGACCACCGCCGGTCCCGCCGGCTGTGGAGCTGCCGCCCGCACCTCGTCGAGGTTCACCGGTACCGGCACCTTGACGCGCTTCGTGGGCTGCGCCGGCTTGGACGCTGCCTCCAGAGGCCGCACGGTCTCCACCGTGGCCTCGGGAGCTGTCGGCTCCTCTGTGGTCTCGGCGGTCGGTTCCGCGGTCTCTACGGGCGTCGTGGGCTCGTTCTCGGTCACCGCAGGCGCGTCGTCGTACGTCGGCGTCTCGCCGAACGCCCGGGCGGTCTGCTGCGCCTCGAAGACGGCGAGCGGGTCGATGTTGTCGTTCAGAGCACTCTCGTACTCCTCCTTGGTCAGCTCCGCAGCCTGGCGCTCTGAGTGTAGTTCGTGTTCGGTCATGTCTACCGTGTCTTCCTGGTCAGTGTTGGTTCTCCGGGGTAGTCGTCAGACCACTTCCGCAGCGTGTCGTAGCCGGCGCCGGTTCGGTAGGCGTTCGGTCCCAGTCCCCAGGCCCCGAAGTCCCTGCCGCGAGAGCTGAGCACGAAGGCCGTCTGCGCGTTGAGGACCGGGTCGAGTAGCTGGTCATTCGATTCTAGGTTGAACTGCTCGCGGCGAGCGGTGCCGAGGTAGCCTCGCATGTTGATCTGGAAGAGGCCGTACGAGTTGTCCGCGGTCGCGGCGTTGTCGTTGTGCGCTCGCGGGTTGCCGGTCGACTCGCGCATCACGAGCTTCCAGGCGGTGGCGTGTGCTCTGCCCTGGAAGCCGACGAGCGCGAGCAGCTCGGCCAGCTCGGTGCCGGTGAGCGAGCGCGCTTCCGCGTAGTCGGCCAGCGACGGTGTCCGTACTGTCGGCGTCGGCGTCGGCGTCGGAGTGACGACCGGCGTCGGCGTGGTGACCGGGTCTGCCGCAGCCTGGCCTGACGGACCGGCGGAGACCGAGGTCCCCGCCAGCACGACGGTCGCGAGCAGCAGCGTCACCGAGGACGCGGCCACTCCGCTCCAGCGCGAGGTCATCGACCCAGCTTGCTGACCGAGAGGTCTCGCCAGTACTCGGCGGCCTCCTGGTCCTCGAGGTCGAGGTTCGCGTCCCAGACCGCACCGAGCGTGTGAGCGTACTCGCTGCCGCGCGTGGTGTAGACCTGGTTCTTGAAGTTGCTGTAGTTGAGGTCCTCGATGGCCTGGTCGACCCAGTACTTGAAGACCGCACGTGAGACCACCGTTCGGTACGGGTAGTCGGTGCCGTCGCCGAGCGTGACCGGCGTGCTGCCGAGCGCTACTAGTCCGTCCAGGGAGCGACGGTCTCGCGCTCGCACGGTCAGTTCGGTTGAGTTCTTGTTCTTTGCTACGGCGCTTACGAAGCCGTGTTCTGTGTAGATCCACATGGGTGGGGTTCTCGCTTTCTCTTTGTCGTTGTGTCGTTTACGGGTGGGTTGTGTTACGGGACGTCGTCCGCAGGCTACGGGAGCTGCTGGGCGATGTGTGGTGGGATGTCGGCGTCGGCCACGGGTGTGACCTCGACGGTGTATCCCTCCGCGGTGAAGAGGCGTCTAGCTCCGCTCAGCCTGTCTGGCATGACGTAGCCGGTGCTCACTACCGAGCCTCTCGCGTCCTTCGCGATGACCTGGTAGACTTTGGCGTCTGGTACTTCGTTGGCTTCTTGGGCCATGGTGTCCTCCTTTCAAGAGAATAGTCCTACGATAAATTATAGCATGTTTACGCTCGTTGCGCCAGCAGAGCCGACACGACGGCGGAGAGACCGAGCGCGACCGGGACGGACTGAGAGTCCGTGGTCAGCGCGACCAGCACCGCGGCGGCGGCCAGGCCCACGGCGAAGACCGCAGGCCAGACCACGTCGCGCAGCCGGATCATCCAGCGCGGCACTACTTCTTGCCCTTCGGCTTGGTGACCGGCTTCTTGGCCGTCGGCTTCTTGGCCGTCGGCTTCTTGGCCGCCGGCTTCTTGACGACCGTCACCTGGACCTCGACGCGCTTCTCCTTCGGCTCGACGGCCTTCGGCTTCTCGCTCGAGCAGCCGCAGCTGTCGCCGCAGCCCTGCTTCTCCGCTGCCGGGACTACTCCCAGCAGTGGTTGGTTGCCGGCGACCAGCTTGCGCTGACGCCACTTGGCGATGAGTTTCCTGATCATTCCTTGTTCTCCCTTGCTTCCTGTGCGAGACGGGCGTAGTCCGTCTCTCCTACGCTCGAATAGTATCGAGCTTGGGCGGCGTAGCTCCGGGCCTCGCGGGCTCCGTGTAGCACCATCGGTCCGCAGACGTAGATCGCCAGCGAGCCGGCGGCCAGCAGACACAGGGCCAGCAGGACGTCGAGCCCGGGTGCGACCACGGCGGTGACGGCAGCGCTCAGTCCGGCAGCGACTCCGGTGACTCCGGCGACGACCATGTACGAGTGCTCTCGTGCCAGCCCTCGGGCGACCCGCACGGCGTGTTCCGCCGTCTGAGCCTGTTCGGGTACGAGCACCAGCTTTCCGGCGGGGTGCCGGCGCTTGCTCGCTCTCAGTGTGTGTAGCATGTGTTCCTCTCTTGTTGCGTAGTGGTTAGTCGGGTAGTAGGGCGAAGAGGCGGGTGAGCACCTCTTCGGTGATGTCCTTGTGCAGCTCGCCCAGGTGGTACTTGTCCCAGACGTAGTCGACCGTACCCCAGACGTATCCGTCCAGTTCCGGCTCCAGCTCCAGCCTCTCGTTGCGGGCTCCGAGGTACTCGAAGAGCGCGTACTCGAAGGACCAGTCGCTGGCCAGCTCGACGGTCATCGAGGTCTTGTGCCGCACGTCGACCGGCGAGATCCCGGTCTCCTCGGCCAGCTCTCTCCAGGCGGTGACTCCCGGGCGACCGGCGTCCTCGCGGGTGACGTGTGCTCCGCTGGGGAAGCTCCACTTGCCCGGCTCGGTGGACAGGAAGCCGGCGCGTCTGACCAGCAGGACGCTCGTCCGGACCTCGTCCCTGAGCGACAGGTCCAGGGCGTGACCGGCGCAGTAGACCACCGCACCGGCTGCTCCGTGTGCTCCCCACCGGCGCTCGCCGTTGGAGTCGTAGAAGTGTCGGTCCCCGGTCATCGGCTCACCGCCCAGTTCTCGAGCGCCTCGTTGGTGCCGCAGGCTGAGCAGATCTCGGTCTTGTTGTCCGAGCGCGAGATGGCGCCGGGGTAGGCGCCTGGTGTCTCGTTGTTCGGTACGCTGCCGCCGCAGGTCGGGCAGGTCAGGTGACACTCCTCGAACTCGTCCGCGTACTCGGCCCAGTCGGGTCCGTAGTGCCACTGGAGCAGCTGGGTGCGAGCCTGCTCGGTGGCGGTGACGGTGACGACGGGCCAGCCGCCGTTCTCGTAGAAGACGGCACCGTCGACCTCGACGAGCGAGGCCGAGCGGGTCTGGACGGCGATCACGCCGTCGACCTGCGCGAGGAGGTCCAGGCGCTGCTCGAGGGCGTCGGCTGCTTCGGCCGGTGATCGGCCCTCGGTGACGACCGAGAAGGTGTAGGTTCGAATGCTCATCAGGCAGCCACCTCCGCACGAGCGGTGAGCTCCTGGAAGGCGAACTCTGGAAAGGCGTTGCCGCTGCGCTGGACGCTGTCGGTCCAGGCCTGAACGGTGGCTACCGGGTCGGCGGTCTTGCAGGAGTAGACCCACTGGCTGCCGTACGAGTAGTAGACCGCGAAGTGGCCGAGCTGGCTCTCGTCGGTGTAGTTGGCGACCTGAACGACGTCGCCGCTCGGGTGGGTGTACTGGAGCAGCTCAGGCTGCGGGAGGGTGGTGGCTTGCGTGTTCATGTGTGTCCTTCTGTCGTTTCGGACCAGGGGCCGGTCGGCCGCTGGGGTGCTGCTGTTATTTATTATAGCACATCTGTGCGACAAACCGCCGCACGTCGCGACGGCTACGCGACCTTCGCCTTCTTGACGCTGGTCTGCTTCACGTCGCCGTACGTGTCCCAACCGGCGATCTCGCCGGTCAGCGAGACCTCCTGACCTTCCTCGAGGTCGTAGGCGAACTTGGCGGTGGTGAAGAACTTGACCTCGCCGGTGCCGACGGCGACGATGACGAGCAGCGAGTGGCCGTAGTGGCCCTCGATGCTCTTGACGAGCTTGACGGTGCCGGTGAAGCCGACGCGCTCGCCGATCTCACCTTCGAGGTAGGTCGACGCGGCAAGGCGAGCTTCCGCCTCCAGACGGGCAGCCTCCTCGGCAGCCGCACGAGCGGCGATGTCGGCCTCGCGAGCCTCGCGACCGGCTTCCCAGGCTGCCTCGCGAGCGGCTGCTTCCTTCGCGTGTCTCGCGGCACGGCGCTTCTCGCTCTTGGTGTACCAGTCGAGGACCGCGGCCTCGTCCGCGAACGCCTTGGCGTTCTGCTTGGCGCCGAGGCCCGAGCAGGTGTAGCAGACGCCCTCGTCGTGGTAGGCGAAGCCGGCGATGTAGCCGGTTCCCTGGCACTTGACGCAGGCTAGGAAGAGGTTGCCGTTAGGGGCGACGATAACGGTGAGGGCGCGGTGGTTCGGGAGCTGGATCTGAGAGATAGTTTTTGTCATAGTTCAATTATAGCGCATACTTGGACAAAATTGTGCACATTTGGCAAAATTGCCGTTTTTTCTTCTCGGGAGCTTCCCGGGGACCCTCTCGGGTCAGTCGTCCTCCAGGTACTGCTTGAAGTCCTGCTCGTCGTCGTCCCCGAAGAAGCCGGACAGGAAGACGGCACCGGCCAGCGCGATGCCGACCGTCAGGACGACCATCGCGAGCCCGGTCAGCACGACCGCCCAGAACCAGCTCACTTGGCCAGCTCCGTGTGGTTCAGGGTGTTGTGGAAGTGGCAGAAGGCGCACTCGTGGGTGCTGAGGGTCGAGACCCAGCCGACCGGCTTGGTCGTGTTGGCCCTGTTGACCACCTCGCCGGACACGTCCAGGTTGAACGCACCGCACTTGACGCAGTCGAAGGACTGCGGCGGCGCGTCCAGCACCTCGGGTCCGGTCTTCCAGCGACCGTTCTCGTCGCGCGGCGGTCTGATCTTGTCCCGGTAGTCGACGTACGGGTTGCCGCGGTACTCGATCCCGAGGTACGGACTGCTCGGGCGCAGCGGCTCGGCTGCCGGCGCTGTCGTGCTTTCCGGGTAGTACTTCTCGTCCAGCGGGTTCACTCGTTCTCCTCCAGCATCTTGGCGATCAGCGCGTCCAGGTCGTCGGTCGCCGCGTGTCGGGCGCTGAACCAGCTGGACACGAAGGCGGTGAACTCCTCGAGCGGCAGCTTCGCCAGGTGCGCGTCCCAGTCGGTCGGTCTCGCGAGCGCCTCCTGGACCACGTTCATCACGATCGCGAGCTGCTCGGACGCGTCCCTGTCCGGCAGCGACGCGAGCACCGCTACGGTGCCCACCGGCAGGTAGCGTACGTCGGTGAGCGGCACGGTCGTGCCCCTGGTCTGTATCTCTACTATGTGTGCCATCTGTCCCTACTTCTCGTACGGTACCAGCATGCCGCGAAGCGTGCCGATCCGTGGGTCGGTCTTTCCCTCCGGTAGGAAGGCGGCGAACCGGAGGTCGCCCTGCGTGATCCAGCCTAGCACGTCTGTGCCGGTGGGGTGAAATCTTTCCGTGCGTGCGTCTCTGGCCACGGCGTCCAGCAGCGCTCGCGCTGAGGTGGGTGCTGTCATTCTGTTCTGTCTCTGTTCTTTGGGTTGTTGGACCGCACCAGTCCCCGTACCAGTACGGTCGAGGTCGGTGCGGGGTTGGGTAGGGGTAGGCCGTAGCAGTTGCCGCTCCAGTCGACGAGCAGTATCCCGGCCGCGACCAGCAGGTCGATGGCCTCGTCCACGGTCGCGGGCGACGGTGTGCTGCTCCGTGCGCTCGGCAGCGGACGGTCAGGCACTTGGCCACTTCCCGGTCCGCTGAGCTTCCAGGGCACGACGCCACACTACCGCACGTTCGTCCTTGCAGCCTTGGCAGATCTGGTGCGTCGAGTAGCTCTCCATCTCCGGCACCTGGACGGACTGTCCACAGTCCCAGCAGGCGATCCAGATCAGTCTCGGTGGTCTAGGCATCGGCGTTCCTCCCGGTCTGTAGCTGGTGCAGTCGCTGGGCGACCCGGTTGTTCAGGGCCGACAGGTGTGGGTCCTTGCCGAAGTTGGCGACGTAGACGGCGTCGACCAGGTCCAGCAGCTGCTGGGTCTGGAAGGCCTCGACGTTCAGTCTGCCCTGCTTGTCCAGTCCGGCAGCCCAGAGGACCAGGTGCCGTGCCGTCAGGCGTGGAGTCGCGCTCATCATCTCCACCACCCGAGCGGACGTCCGAGCTCGTAGGCGAACCAGGTGGCAGCCCAGCACCAGAAGAGGAAGACGAGGTTGTCGAGTAGAGCCGAGACCGGCGGTAGTGGCCCGGTGCCGACGGCGATGAGGAGTACGTAGAGCAGGGTGTAGGCAGCGAGCCCGACCGGGAGGCCGAGCACGAACTTGCCGCGTGTGTTTGTGCGCATGGGTGATGTCCTTTTGTCGTTTTGGTCCGGTGCCCGGTTGAGCACCTTGATTCAATTATAGCGCATAACCGGTCCGGATCCGCGTATTCGTGGAAACTTTTTTCGACCGGCTTGGCCGGGAAAGGGCGAGAGGCCGGCAGCCCACGTCTCCGTGCACCGCCGGCCTCCCGGTGAGCTGCCGTTAGCCGACTGCTCCCTGCCTTCGCGACCCTGGTGTTGAGTCGTCACGGTCTACGATCCGTACGAAGGTGACTGAGCTGCTGCCGAAGAGCGGTCCATCCAGGTCGATCACCGAGGTTCGGTGTCCGGGCCTGAGGACGTGGATCGCCTTGCCGCCGCCGATGTAGACGCCGGTGTGGTAGAAGGTCTTTCCACCGTTCCAGCTCCAGGCGACGACGTCTCCGGGTAGCGGGTTCTCGACGCGCTCGCCGGACCGACCCTGCGCGTTGGCAGAGTGCTCCAGCTCGACGCCGAGCTGCTCGTAGGTCCAGCGGACCAGACCCGAGCAGTCCCAGCCAGACGGCGTCGACCCGCTGAACACGTACCAGGTCTTGCCTACGTGCTTCTTCAGTCGGGCTATCGCGCCGTCGATCGCGACCGCGTTGGCGCGCAGTCGCTCCGCCTCGGCCGCGTACTGCTCGAGGAGCAGCGGTGCCGGGGTGGTGTTCAGCAGCCGTTCGAATAGGTTCGAGGCGGTCGCTGGTGTCTTTTCAGACGGGTCGAGAGTGAAGATCGAGGGGGCGATCTGCCCCGGTCCCTTCGTCTCTGTTGCCGCGTTGGCTGGCGCGGCGAGTGGTGCTGCGGCTGTCGCCGCGGCGGTGAGTAGAGTTAGTATCCATCTCATTGGGTCCTTACCTTTCCTTGGTAGTTAGTTCTCAGGACTTGCTGTGTTTAGTTGTTCCTCCCTGCCCCCTGCCTTGGGGACTATCAAATTGTACCGTGTCCGTGTGGTCCAGGGAGCAACGACGAGACCGACCGGCTGCCCGATCGGTCTCGACTTGTATGATTACTCTTCGTCTCGCAGGGCCCTGAGCTCGCGCTCCCGGTCCTGCTCCTCGAACGACTCCTGTACCTTGCGGTCGTTCTCGGCGTCCTGTCGGACCCACTCGAGCGCGCCGGCGACGGCGGCGAAGGCGGACTTGTGCTTGTCCGTCCGCACGACGTCCCAGCCGCCGGTCTCCGGGTCGCGACTCCACCGGTTCAGGTGGTAGCCGTCGTGCTGGTCGTACTCGACCGTGATGTTCTCGTCGGTCCAGTCCAGGATGATCTGTGGTTCTTGCATGTTTGCCTCCTCGGCGATAGTTGGTGGGTGGGGGAGAGGGGTGGAGGCCCTGTCTCCAGGGCCTCCGTCTCGGTTAGACCGAGTAGGCGATTCGGTAGCCGGTCGCGACCTTGTCCCAGACCTTGTTCGTGGCTGCCTGGCGAGCAGACGCCTCCGAACCGTAGAACTCAATCTTGCTCTGGCGGGTTGCCTTCTCGGCCATTCCCCACTCGAGAACAACCTTGTTGCCCTCGACGCGAACCTCGTAGACCTTCTGCTTGCCGTTTGCTCCACGGCCGCCGTCTGAGATCTTTAGTAGTGCCCACTTGCTTACGTTCATGTTTCTGTCCTTTTGTCGTTGACCAGAACCGCTGGCCCGGACCGAGAACTCGTTTGTTCTTGATAGTTCAATTATAGCGCAGGGTAGCGACGTTCGGAGCCAGTTTCGCATAATTCTTTGCAACAGATTGGCAACGAGCTAACGGCCTCAACGGGCGCTCGCGACGAGCCGGGCAGCCGGCAGCCGGCGCTCACGCGGGCGGTTCCGTGTGCCCGCCGGGGTAGCGAAAGACCCCCGGTCTTTTACACCGGGGGTCTCACGACGCGAGCGCGCTTGGTTTGCGCTCGGGTCGAGGCTTTGGTCCTATTCTACGCTTCGGGCGACGACTGCGCGACGAACGGCTGTTCGACCGGCAGCGACGACTTCACGACCGCGTGGATCTCGTCCAGCTCGATCAGCGTGCTCTGGTAGAGAAACTGGTCGACGCCGGAGTACGACTCCGACTTCGCCTTCTCGACCTGGCGACGATAGTCGGTCAGGTACGCGTCCAGGCGCTGGATCTGTGGGTCGGTGAGACCGATGAGTGACTTTGGCATGTTGTGTCCTTCTGTAGATTCGGCGCACAGGGAGGTCTCCGTGTGCGTGTTGCTTTCCTGGGATCCGAGCGCCCACACTCGCGAGCGCTCGGTCACCAGAGATCTAGATCAGTTGCCCCCGGTCGTTGAACTTGAGTTCCACGATCGCGTCGTAGATCTCCTCCGGCACGTCGACGTTTCGGTCGACGCCGTCGCTCGACTCGTAGACGTAGATGTTGTCCTCCTCGAGTCCGTCGCTGTCGACCAGAAAGTTGACCTTGTGTGTGACACCGTCGTCGGTGGTGACGACCACGTCGTACTCCCAACGGCACGGCGTCGGTCCTGCCAGGCTTGCCTGGACTTTTGCTGTTTGTCCTGTCATGTTTTCGTCCTTTCAAGACCACGGGTCGGACGGTCCGAACCGTGTAATTCAATTATAGCAGATGCCGGTGACGTCGCGGTTCAGTCTTGACAACAGAACCGCAACGTCCGACGGGGGTTACACGTTCTCGAACATGCTCTCCAGGCTGTCGTAGTTCTCGAGGTTCTCGTCGAGGTACTCGTCGAACTCGCTCGTGTAAACGGCGCCGACGACCAACCAGTGTCCGTCGCCCTGGATCTCCATCTGCAACCACTGCTCAGCACCGCGCCAGGTGAACCAGACGCGCTTTGTGTACATGTCGGTCTTGACCTTGGTCACGACGACGAACGGGATGAAGCTGTTGTTGGTGCTCGAGTAGATGTCCTTCTGTGTCATTGTGTCTGTCCTTCTGTAGATTCGGACGCCCTGGCGATCACCAGAGCGCTTGTTGCATGATTCAATTATAGCAGGTGCCAGTGACGCCGGACACGCCGGCGCCGGAGAGGGCGCTTCCGCGTAACCGACCGGCTGCCGGGCTAGAGGACCCGGTCCAGTTGCTCCTCTGCCTGCTGGTCGCGAAACGCTCGGCTGCGGCGGATCACCGCGGTCAGCTCCTTCACTCGCGCGTCCATCAGCGCGATCGTCTCTGGAGCCGGGCGCTGCCCGCTGACCAGCAGGGCGCTCAGGACGCTGAGCATGTTGTCGAGGTAGCTCGCGTGCTCGAGTAGTTCGTCGTTGTTGTCGTTGTTGTTGTCGGTCATGTTGTCTGTGTCTCTCTGTGTAGTGTCGGCACCCTGGCGGTCGCCAGGGCGTTTGCTGCTTGATTCAATTATAGCGAGAGGTAGTGACGTTGCCGCCCTGTCGTCGTGCCAGGGCGGCAGCGTCTCTCGGCTAGCTCTCGACGATGACGATGGTGTTCCAGTAGTCCTTGCAGCCGCAGTAGCAGGCGTGCTTCTCCTTGAGGACGATGGTCTCACCGTCGGTGGTGGTGATGGTGTAGACGGTCGACTTCTTCTTGTCGACGCTGGTGATGTCGGCGACGGTGACGGCAGTGTAGCCACCGATCTCCTCGATGAGCTCAACGACCGCGTCGGTGGTGGTCTTCTGGAAGTCCTCCGCGATAACGTCACCGACCTTTACGTCGATTAGCCTGGTTGGAACCCAACTGAACTGCTTAGTGCTGTTTGACATGTTGTCCTTTTGTCTAGATCCGGCACCTACGCGATTGCGTAAGCGTTTGTTGCATAGTTCAATTATACCAGGGGGGTGCGACATTGGGACCGACGTTGACCGCGATCTCGACAACAAGACGGCAACGGCCGACAGCTCCCGGGCAGCAGGGTTACGCGGAAGCCAGCCCGGAGGAAAGGGTGAGACCCCGACAGAAAGGACGTGACTGTCGGGGTCTCGGGACCGGCAGCTCTCTCGAGCCGCGGTCTCGTCACACGGTGGTTGGTTCCGTGTGGAGTCTGTGGGCTACGGCCAGGTCGTAGCCGTCGTTCACGAGCGCGTCGTAGTCGGCCATGCGGATCGCGGCGTCGATCACCAGGTCGGAGACCGTGGTCGACAGTCCGTCAGCCAGGGACTCGAGGATCTCGCTGCTCGCTTCCTTCTGTCCGCGCTCGAGTTCGCTGATGTAGCCGAGCGCGACGGTGGTCGAGTTGCTGAGGTCGCGCAGCGTCATGCCGCGCAGCAGCCGGGTGTCCCGGATCACGCTGCCGAGTGCCGTTCTAAGTTTCATGTCGTCCCTCCGTGTACGTGGTCAATGCTAGCGCGTACGACCGGGAACCGTAGCCCCCGGTCGCGCTGCCTGGGTTATAGACCATCGGCTGCTCGCTCGGCGCGAGACTCGGCGACGTCGCTCATCCAGTTTTCCTGAGCCTGGGCGAAAGCCGCGGTGGTCTCGGCGTTGTTCAGCACTACTACGGTCTTCTCGACGCCGTGTGCGTCGAACACGCAGTCCGAGCAGTAGATCTTCTCGCTGAAGCCGCCGCCGACCAGGGCCTCTCGAAGCAGGGTGTCGTTCGAGTCGCAGACTAGGCAGCCGCGCTCGTCGGTGTCGGGCAGTTGGTCGTAGAACTTGTGGGTCGCGAGTGAGTAGTGGGTGGTTGTCATGTTTCGTCCTTTGGTAGTTGTCGTTCGCCCGGGCGGTCGCTCGTGCGCTTGTTACGTTATCTATTATAGCATAAGCCAGGGACAGACTCGACCGCGTAGGCCGAGTCTGCCCTGCTCGTTCTGGCCGACTAGATCACCGGTTCCCAGCCGATGTCGGCGCAGACGTACCTGCGACCGTCGATCGAGACCTCGTCGCCGACGCTCAGCGCCGTGTGAGTGCGCTTGGGCGAGAGACCGGGCTCGATGAGGTCCCAGAGTTCACCGTTGTAGAGGTTGGTGTCGCGAAACAACCGCTCGCACAGTTTGTGGTCGTCGTCGGTCGAGACGGTCTGTATCGACACGCTGGTGATCTCGCGGTCGTCCCGGGCTGCGAAAGCCTGCCAGGTGACGGTGATCTGCTTCACCGCGTTCTCGTCCACCTCGTAGACGATTGGAAAGCCTTCCCACACGACGTCGTGTTCTTCGTCGTCGTTCGGGTAGCCGATGAAGTCCTCGCCGATGAGGTCAGTGTCCGCGTCGACCTCGAGCATTACCTCGTCGTCGGTCGCCGCGCTCGACTCGTAGAGTCCCTTCATCTTCAGGGTGGCTGGCTCGCCGTCGATGGTGACGTTCCAGTGAACTTCGTACTTCTTCGTTTTAGTCATGATGTCCTTTTGTCGTTCCGGCACCTGGACGGTCGTCCAGGCGGTTGCTACAGTATCTATTATAGCGCGCCGGTGCGACAAAACTGTACGATTCAGCGATTATTTTTTACGGGTGTAGACCATGGCCCCGGGCAGAGATCCGGACGCGACCGCTCGCTCGAGGGCCTCGACGTTCCGTGCGCCGTAGGCGATCAGCACGGACGGCGACTGGGCGGTCGCTCCCTGGGTACCGTCGGGCCGGTGAAACTTCAGACGACCGCGCAGGAAGAGCAGCGCGTCGGCGTGAGCCCAGACTCCGTCGAAGAAGGCTCTCGTCTCGGTCCGCGCGAAGACCAGGGCGATCCCGTCTCCGTGTGCGCCGAGCTTCACCATCCAGTCCCGCATGCCGGGGCCGTACGGTGGGTTCATCCAGACTCGACCGCTCCACGGCTGCGCCAGGCCGTCGTCGGCCTCGGACCAGTAGTTGGTCGCGGTCTCGAACGGTCTCTCGCCGGCAGCCGGTGCGCACGGGTCCAGGTCGAACGGACCGAGGGCCTCGATGATGTGCGGCGGCGTCAGCCAGACAACCGTGTTGCTGACCGAGCTCTCTCCTCCGAAACTGGGCATGTGTCTTCCTTCCGTGCGTCGATGGGTACGTTGCTATTCTAGTGGGCTAGGGCTGCGAGTAGTCGAGCCAGCCGAAGTACTTGTACGATTCGCAGCGACGGCACCAGCGTGCGTCCTGGTCGAACTCCTCGGCGCAGCCGGCGCATCCCCAGTACTGCCCGCACTCGTGCGACTTGACCGCGAGGTCCAGATCACCCGGGCTGTCTGCCCGGGTGACCTCACCGCACGTGTCGCACTCCGGCGACGCGTACTCGACCTTCAACGGCACCGGCTCCGGCGTGCGCGAGCACGTCAGGCAGACCGGTCTGTCGAGCGCGTAGTCGAACTGGTCGTCCGGCAGGTTGCGCAGACAGGTCTCGCAGTAGGTTAGGTCGCTCGCCACTACTCGGCCTCGACCAACGACGTGAAGCCACCGTTCGCGGCCTCGACTATCGGCATGATGGCGAACTGGGCGCCGAGCTCGTCGTGAGACGTGCGCACGCAGGTCAGGGTCTTGCCGTCCAACTCGAAGGTGAGGGTGAAGTCGCCGTTGAGGACCAGTGAGCTCACCAGCATGTTCGGCGCTGAGAACTTGTGGCCCGCGACCTTGTCCCAGTTCATCTTGCGACCGAAGATAATGATCTCGTCGTTGAAGCCCAGGTCGTGCGCGTCCATCCACTCGCTGAGCAGGGTCTCGCTGAAGGCCTCGACGTCGTCGCTCCAGCAGTCGGCGCACTCGACGCCCTCGGTGATGGGCAGCCACTCGTCGGTCGCGTCGTCGTACGCGACGCAGGTGCAGTCGCTGGTGAGCTTGAAGGTCTGTGGCTCGGTGGTGGTCTCGTTGTTGTTAGTCATGTTCGTCCTTTGGTAGTCTCGGACGTCCAGGCGGTCGCCTGAACGCTTGTTGCATGTTTCAATTATAGCGAGTGCCTACGACAGTCCGAGCTGCCGGCGCTTCTCCAGGGCCTCGGCCTCCGAGAAGCAGTCGACCAGCGAGATGGTGAACGGCAGCCCGCGGTGGGTGGCGATGGCCTTGTTGTTGCGCTTCAGGTTCGGCGAGCTCTTGAAGACCTGGGCGATCTTGAACTCGCGGACTACGGTCTCGTAGTTGGTGGTGGTGAACGTGTAGACGGTCTCGCCGATCTCGGCGTTGTATCTAGCCATGTTGTCTGTCCTTCTGTCGGTTCGGACCGGCCGGGTCCGTCGGTGAGCGCCGGTCCTGCGCGCTCATGATTCAATTATAGCACGCCGCAGCGACGCCGCAGCGCAGGCAGCCTGGTGAGTTTGGCAACGACCGGGCAACGTAGAGAACCCAGCGGGCGAGCAAATGGGGGTGAGCTCGAGCCCGCTGGGTCCGGGGTGGAGACGGGCTAAAGGACAGTAAAGGCCGTCTCCGTGCGCCGCCGAGGGGTGTCAGCGGCGCGGGTCTAGATCTCGCCGGCGGCGAGGAGTAGCAGGTTTCGCAGGTGGTCGTACTGCTCGTGGTGCACCGGGTGCAGCAGGTCGTTGTCCAGACGCATCTCGAAGCGACGGTCGAAGGTCATCGCTCGGATGGTGCCGACGCGCTCGACCTTCAGACCGCTCGGACCGAGCTTCCAGTAGAAGTCCGTGTCGTCGCTCGTCTGGTAGCCGATCCGACCGTCTGTGTGGTCGACCGGGTGGATCTTTGGTTCCGGGTAGTTCATGCTCTGTCCTTTCGTCGTGGTCGGGTGGTGAGTGAAGCGACCAGGTCTCCCTGGCCGCTCCACTCGGGCACGGCGGTCTGTTAGACTGCCGCGTACGAGAAGTTTGGCTTCTCGCTGTAGGTGGCCGCGTACGCCTCGGCGAACGCGCTCTTGAGCACGTCGCGGTCGATGCCGGTGGTCTTGCCGATCTTCTTCTTGAAGATCTCCACGCCGTCGACGACGGCTACTGCGGTGGTCTCGTCCTTGGCCCAGCCGGTCAGGGTGTCGAGGTCGGCCTTCAGTGCTGCCTCCTCCTTGGCGAGAGCACGAGCGGCTGCGCGTACTTCTTCGAGGCGGGTGAACAGGGCTGCTGCCGGGGTGTTGGTCAGGTCGGTGACCTGCGTGGTGGTGCTGACGGTGGTGCTGGTGACCTTAGTGGTCGAAACGGTGGTAGTCATGGTTGACTTTCACTGTCCTTTCGTCATTACCAGGTGGCCGACCTGGCGCGGTACCAACCGCTCTTTGGTTGATAGTTCAATTATAGCACGCCCTAGTGACGTTTGGAGCCAATTGTGCAAACTTCTTTGCAACAGACTGGCAACGGCAGATCTGGGACCTGCCGTGGACCGGGGCCTAGACCCTGGACCCAACGCGGGTCAGGGCCTTGGCCGCGGCGACTCCGATGGTCTTGGCCATGTCGCTCGCGCTCGCGGCGGCGTAGGTGATCACCTCGGCGCTCGTGCCCTTGACGATTCGCTGGACGTCGCTGCCGCCGTCGAAGGTGATCCAGAGGACCGCGACTCCGGCGGTGTCGCAGGCCTTGACCCACTTCTGTGCGGCCTCGAACTGACCGAAGCCGCCGTACGAGCCGTCGGAGACGACCACGAGGAGTCGCGCTCCGGTGCCGTCGAGCAGGTCGAGTGCGCCGTTTACGGACTTGAAGGCCTCGTTGAACTTCTCGGTGCCGTCCGGCGCCGAGTACACGTTGACGTCGGTGAGGTGCTGACCAGGCTTGAGCGTCGGGAAGACGTCGCTGCCGTAGTAGACCATCGCCGCTCGCGCCTGCACTCGACGAGCTGCCTCGCTGAGCACCCACGCGGTCGTGGCCATCGGTTGCATCGCGCCGCCCATCGAGCCGCTGATGTCGACGAGTACGCCGACGCGCAGCTCTGGCTCGTCTGTGTGCTTGCGCACCGTACGGCGCCACGGCTCGACCTGGGTCATTACGCCCTTGGACTTGAGCGCAGCACCCTGGACGAGCGCGCGAGTGCGCAGACGTCCGGGAGGCGTGACGCTCTTGATCTCGAGCTGACCGCGCTCGCGGTACTTTGCCTTCTCGAGCAGTTGTGCGACCGAGACGGCAGCCGCGCGTTCGGCGGACGACGGCGCCCGTGTCTCGAGCAGCTTCGACCCGGTCTTGCTGTCGCCAGGGCCTGAGCCCTTACTGAAGGTCTTGTCGGCCTGGGCCTTCGCCTCGTTGCGCTGCTTTGCGGCGCTCGAGCGGTTGCCGACCTCCTCGGCCCACTCCTCGCCGGTCTGCTGGTCGCTCAGGCTGGAGCCGGCGGCGACCGAGGTCGCCTCGGCGTCCTCGTTCAACTTCTCGGCCAGCTCCTCGAGCATCTGTCTAACGGCGTCGCGCTGCGCCTGAGTCGGCTCCTCGCCGCGCTCAGTCGCCGCTTCGGTGACCAGTCGGTCCCACTCGATCGCGAGCTCGTAGCCGCGGCCGGTCATCGACGTGTGGCTGTCGAGGGTCTGGAACTCTGTCCAGACGCCGCGCAGCTTGTCCATGAGGTCGGCGCCGATGAAGTCGTTCAGGTACTCGCTCACGAGCGTGACGTCCTCGAGGTCCAGGGCACCGGCGTCGACCCTGGCGAGCGTGAGCCCGGCCAGGTGGGCTGCCGCGCGGGTCTGACCCTGCTCGGCGAGCTTGTCGACGTCCAGGTCTGCCAGGACGATCTCGAGGGCGCAGGAGCGCAGGAACTCGCGGTACTGAGGGTAGAGACGGCTGCCTAGACCCTCGATGCGCGACTCCTCCAACAGGTGGAGTGCGGCGCACTGCGAGGCGGTCAGGTCACGAGCCGCGGCCGGCAGGTCCCAGAGGGAGAAGCGGGCGTGCATGGCCTCGTGGAAGATCGCGCCGGTGGCCTTCGGCCAGTCGTACTGGACGTCGCGGTCGCGCAGGTCTCCGACGTACTCGGCCGGGATGGTGCGACCGAAGGCGATCGTGCTGTTGACCTCGACCTCGTAGAGTGCCGGGTTGTAGAAGGCCGGGGCCTCGACGCCGTTGGTCGGTCCAACTTTGACGATGAGGTCGCTGCGTAGTGAGAGGTCGTTGACCAGACCGGCGACTGCCGACCCGACTTTGAGCCACTCTGGATCTGTGCTGACGTGGTTGGCCACGTCGTTTGTGAAGTGTGTCATGTGTGTCCTTTCGTTAGTTCAATTATAGCACCCCGGCGCGACGGTCGCGCCGTTCTGTGTAGCTCGTTGTCGTTCTGTTGTAATTGACCCAGAGACTCCCGCACGCCTGGTGCGGGAGCCTCGGGTCTGCCGAAGATCTAGTAACGACGAAGTAACCTAGATCTTGGCTGGTCGGCACTCTTCCCCGAACACTCGAGTGAAGACGTCGGCCACGATCGGCCGGTCCATCTCGGGTGCTGAAGCGAGCAGGTTTGCAACTGCCCACTGGGTGCCGAAGTCAACGCTCAGGGCCTTGAAGGCCAGGAGCTCGCGCATCTGTGGTGCCCACGAGACCTCGTTCGACTGCTGCTTCTTTGCCAGGTTCTGCGCGGCGGTCACGGCGGTCACCGGGACGCCGAGCTTCTTGGCGAGCGACCAGTCGGTGGTCATCTCGGCCTTGACGGCAAAGCGTGAGAGCAACGCCTCCGAGAGACGCACTCCAGGCGCGTTCGGGTTGGTCGCGGCGATCACGTAGAAGCCGGCCTGGGCCTTCACTACGCCGCGCTCCGGGTTGGCGGTCACCGGCAGCTCGTCGCGGCCGTCCATGAGACCGTACACGACCGAGAGTACCTTCGGGTCGATGAGACCGATCTCGTCGATGAGCAGGGTCTTGCCCTCCTCGGCGGCGCGAGTCAGTGGACCGTCGATCCACTCGAAGCCGCCTGAGGGTGTCTGCACGTAGCCGCCGACGAAGTCAGAGACCTCGGTGTCGCCGGTGCCGAGCACGGTGTAGAGGTCGTCGCCGAAGGCGGCCTCGGTGAGAGCGGTCTTACCGCAGCCTGGCGCTCCGTACAACAGGACGAAGTTCTTGTTGGCGCGCGACTTGCGCAGCACCTCGACGTCGTTGTGAATGCCCCAGTTGCGGGTGAAGTACTTCTCGCCGTTCGGACGGGTGTAGCTCGTCTCGCCGGCCAGGGCGTCGGTGGTGGTCATGGTCGGTTCTGCCTTCTTGCGGGTAGAGGTAGCGCCGTTTCGAATCACTACGCGACCAGCAGGGCTGATGTAGCGCTCGAGCTCCGGGCTTGGAACTTCACTCACGGTCTGAGAGACGAAGCCGGTTAGCAGCGCTCCTAGTCCTGCATAAATGTTGTCGTAGTTCAGGGGTGTAGTCATGGTGGATCCTTTCGTCGTTGTGGATGGGTGGGTGGGTGTGTTGCTGGGCAGCCGGGCTACTTGCCGACCATCTCCTCTGGAAAGCCGAGTGCCTCGCGCGACTTCATGACGCGGCGAAAGAGGGCGTACGGCGTCTCGTTCTTGGCGATGGCCAGGACGTCGGCGCTGGAGACCTCTACGATGATCGGCTGCTTGCGGACTGTGAAGCCCTGGCGGTCGAGCTGGTCGAGTATGCTCGCGAGGTGCGCGGCGTACTTGTCGCTGATCGCCAGCTGGTCGGCGACCGAGGTCGGCACGGTCAGACGACCGGTGATCTCGTCGGTGACTCGACCGGCGCTGGTGTCCGACTTGGCCCAGGGGCGCTTTGGCTTGACCTCGGTGAGGGTGCGGTAGAAGGTGCCGAAGCGCACTGGCGTTTTGGTGTCCTGTCGCACTGCGTCCGGGTAGGCGAGCAGCTGGAAGCAGCTGGTCGACCCGGGCTTTACGAACTCCAGGTAGAGGGCCTTGCCCTCGACGGTGGTGGTCGGTTGGAACTCTGTGTTGGTGTCTGACACGGTGTGTCCTTTCGTTTCGTCGTTTCGCTCGCGGCGGTTGCCGCGCTCGTTGATTCAATTATAGCATGCGGTCTGGACGGATCGCGCAGGTTTTAGCGTCTGTTGCCATTCTGTTGCTTTTGCCCTACTGGGCACGGTTCCGTGCAGCCTGGGCGGTTTGCCCCCGTCGAGACCACTAAGAAGAAGGGGGTGTGGTCTCGACCGGGAGTCTGGTTAGCCGATCTCGAGGTGCTGACCTCGAAGCGCCATCTTGACCATCTCCTGGATGACCGGATAGCCGTGGTCGGGGTTGGTCCAGTCGAGCTGGTTGACGACGCCGACGCACTTGAGGTCTTCGAAGCGATCGCCGGTGTAGATCTCGATGTTGCGCTCGTCGATGACGACGACCGGGATGTCGTCGTAGTCGGGCGCGCAGAAGCTGTCGACCTCGATGCCGAAGCCCAGGTCCTGGTTCCAGTAGTCTCCCACGATCTGGCTGAGGAAGATTCGAGTGAAGTAGGCGTTGTCGCCCTGGCGGACCGAAGCTGCCGCAGTCGCCTCACAGAGGGTCTTGTAGCGGTCCTCTCCACCCCACTGGCTGTAGAGGAAGATGGTTGGTGCGTTTGAAGTTGGTTTGATTCCGATAACTGAACGATCTCCCATGGGAGTCATGTCCTTTCGTCGTTTCCAGATTCAGTCTGGCCTGTTCGAGCGCGCTTGCTCATGATTCAATTATAGCATAGGGGTACGACGCCCGGCAGCCGATCTGCGCGGTTTGTTCACAACAGATCGGCAACGCCGGTCGTCGGCTCGACGGCTAGGCGTCGACCGAGACTTTAGGGCAGTCGGCGAACGGACGGTAGTCGTCGTCGCACCAGCAGTCCTTCTCGAAGCGGTCGGGCGTGAGCGTGGCGTCGGCGTGCGACTTCGGCACGTCGTACTCACGCGCCTGGACGACTATGCCCTGGTCGCCGACCAGCAGCCCACCCCAGCCCTGCTCCTCCTCGTAGAAGAGCGAGAACGTCAGTTCCGGGAACTGCTCGGTCATCGCGGTGAGCACCGGCGCGGCGACGCTCCAGGCGGTGGTGAACGTGTACTGGAGTCGCAGCGAGGTGTCGATCTGCAGCTGGACGTCGTAGGCGTCCCACTTGGTACCCCAGTGGGTGTTGTTCCAGTTGTACCAGTTGTCCGGGGTGTCGCCGGACTGCTTGCCGTTTACCCAGCCGTTTGTGGCGTGGTAGCGACCAGAGTCGAGCGACTCCTGCGACGGTCTGACGAAGTTCCAGAAGCTGAACGGCGCGTCGCAGTCCGGGTTCTCCTGGTCGACCTGGGCAGCCTGGAGCTTGAAGCGAGTGATCTCTGATGAGTTGCCCTGAACTACCAGGCGGTTGTAAACGTGGTTTGGCATGTGTCTGTGTGTCCTTCTCTTGTCGTCGTTTCACTCGAGCGGTCGCTCGAGCGCTTGGTGCTCTGTTGCATGATTCAATTATAGCGAGGCCCTGCGACACTCGCGCTCGGCCTCAGCGCTCTCGCGCTGAGACCGGGCGTCGGGCTGCCGGGCGACTAGTCGACCCAGGCGGTCATGGTCGGCTTGAAGCCACGAGCGATCAGGGTGTCTCGCAGCGCGCTCTTGATCGCGACGTTGAGGTCGTAGCCCTGACCACCGGTCGCAAAGCCGTTGCGGTCGTAGAGTGCCAGGGTGATGCCGCTGCCGGCACCCTCCCAGGCGAGGTCGTTGTCGAGGAGCCACTGCGCAAACTTGCCGCGCTTTGGCAGACTGATGGAAGCTAGTCCACAGGGGAACCAGTGCCCATCGTTGACTCTCTCGGCGTGGACGCGGTGAGAGACCTCCTTGAGCTCTGTCCAGATCGCCTGAAACTTGAGGCGGTCTTCGATGGTGATGGTCGGCTTCTTTGATGTCGTTGTGGTCATGTGTCTGTCCTTCGTTAGATTCGGACGCTCGGGCGGTTGCTCGAGCGCTTGCTGCATGATTCAATTATAGCGCAGGGGTGCGACGTCGCGACCCTGCTTTTGGCAACAGGATCGCAACGTCCACCGGCTAGGCCAGTCTGAGGGTTCTCAGCGACCAGGCCAGGTCGTCCAGGCCAGAGCGAACGGCGCTCAGGCGCACCAGGGTGCCGGGGGCGTCGACGTCCATCCCCATGAGCTCGAGCTTGTGCTCGAACTTTGCAAGTACGATGGCCAGGGCCTCGACCAGGGCGAGCGCGTCGGGACCAGTGCCCGAGAAGTCGGGTACTGTGCGAGCGCGGTCGATCTGGGCGGTCAGGTTGTTCAACTTCTTGAACAACTTGCGCAGCTCCTGGTTCTCGACCATGTGGCCGCGTACGGTCTCGCCGTACTGGAAGTTGTTGCGCAGGTGGTCGGCGGTGTCGCCCACCATGTCGTAGAACTTCTGCATCGAGTCCCAGGTTGAGGTGGTGGTGGTGGTGGTGGTGGTGCTAGTGGTTGCTTTTGGCATGTGTCTCTGTGTCCTTTGCTAGTTTCGGACGCCTGGGCGGTTGCTCAAGCGTTTGTTGCATGATTCAATTATAGCGAGGGGGTACGACGTGCCGGGCGCTGAGCGCCCGGGACGTCGCTGCCGGGCTAGGCGTAGATCATGTTGCCGAGCTCGTCGTAAACCTTCGAGAACTCGATCGCGTTGGAGTCGAGATAGTCGGCGCGGTCGATGTCGAGCATCTGCTTAGCGGCCTCGACCAGGTACTGGAGAGTGATCTCGCTGTCGTGGTTCTCGAGGAACTCTGTCAGGTCGCTCACCTCGAACGGGACCTCGATGCGGATGACGATGGTGCTTGGTAGTTTGTTTGGCATGGTTCTGTCTGTCCTTCTGTCGTTGTCGGCACCCAGGCGGTTGCGTGGGCGTTTGTTGCATGGTTCAATTGTACCAGGGCCCTGCGACGTTGGTCGTCGCGCTCTCAGACGCGAGCGACCAACGGCGCCGGTCGGCTAGACGAGCGCGAGGGTGGAGTCGGCAGCGTAGTCGTAGTCGGGCGCAGACTTCGACGGGCGAACGATGATGCAGCGGCTCTGGCTCATGTCCCACTCGATGTGAATGTGGTGGACGGCGAACGCGATCATGACTGCGTGGCCAGCCGGGGTCAGGCCATTCTCGTCGACCAGGTTGTCGTGCTGGAAGTAGATCTCGTCGACCTCGCGGTCGCTCCAGGTCGTGGTGATGTACTTGCCTGCCGAGCGACGGTACGAGCGCTCTGACTTGTAGTTGCCGAAGCCGTCGTCGTCGAGAATGACGCGGTTGCCCTGACCACCGAAGTGCCAGATGATCGCCTGGTCGTCGGCGATCTGTGGGTCGTAGCAACTGCGGCAGCAGCTCGCTACGTTGCGACGGGCGAGAACGCCTGCGCGTCGGATGTCCTTCATCGCGAGCTCGAAGCGAGCGCCGAATGAACCGGGTTTGTGAGTGGTTGTAGCCATGTCTATCTGTCCTTTACTAGTGGGTGGCATCCAGGCGGTCGCCTGGACGTTTGGTGCTTTGTTGCATGGTTCAATTATAGCAAGCGGGTGCGACGTTGGTGGTCAATTTGCATGATTGTTTGGCAACGACTTGGCAACGGCGCTCAGCCTCGACGGCGGCGCAGCCGGGCGTCTCCGGGTGTCCCGGTTCCGTGTAGTCGACGACGGACCGAAGCCCGGCGCTCTCGCGCCGGACTCGGCTGCTCTCGCTAGGCGTTGTTGTGCGCGTCGTAGATCTCGCTGACGGCGCGCTCTCGCGCTTCGTCCAGTATGTCCTCGACTCGGATCTGAACTTTGCTGGCTGCGGCCTCGAACTGCGCCGGGGTCATCGCCTCCTCGGGCTCGTCGAAGTCCGAGACGATGAGGTCGTCTGCGGTGATGATCAGCGAGACGACCTGCTGGTCCTGGTCCTCGATCTGCTGAAGTCGAGCGATGAGCTCTCGTAGTGTTGTCTGTTCCATGTGTCTGTGTCCTTCTGTCGTTCTGGCACTCGAGCCGGTCGACTCGAGCGTTTGGTGCATGGTTCAC
>FUWD013428839.1_pt3 | contig 25211 bp, 38 predicted proteins | sample 1063281 | NCBI WGS metagenome assembly FUWD01 (sample SAMEA79048168, study PRJEB19326) | metagenome | biome: marine | reverse complement strand
CATCAGTTACATTATAAAAAAAATTATCTCTCGCAAACTCATTTAGACATATCGCAGTTTTTTGAAAGGATAAGTTTTCACATTGTGGACCACTTAAATAAGCTTCACTTTTAACAACATCATTCATATCTACAGAGGGAGTAAATTCTAAATCAAAATTATAAATCAAAATTATGGAGAGAAAAACCAAAACCAAAACTAAAAATGCCTTAGAGATCCTAATCATATTTTTAGTTCTTACAACTTTTTTATATTCAAGATAATCCTTTCTACTCAACATCTTTCTTCTGAACAATTAAGCCCCCTCCACAATCATAAACATCACAATTTTTTCTAAACTCCAAAGTTTCATTCCCTATCAAACAAACATCTTCTGCACAATCTAAACACACACATTCACTTACCTCTAACCAAATACTTGAAATTTCATTTTCTTTAATGTCAAAACATTTTGGAAGTAAAGCATCGTAAAGTTCTTTGGACCTGGTATCATTATAAATATTAAGTTCCATAAATTCTCCTCCAACATTATAACAATTATCTTGAGGTGATACTTTCCAATCAACAGTCTCTCCGCCAATTCCCCCAATAGTCCCATTAACTACACACGGAATAAAATTATCAATCAATTCGTAATGCCATTCATCTTCACATACCATTATGCTATCCATTTTTTCTCCATCAAAAACAAAAGTATAATTTAACACTTTATTGTCTGTTTCATTATTTGATCCAAAGTTTATGAAAAAGAAAACCCAACCAATTATAAAAACAGTAATACCAAAAGTCCAAAGAATTTTATTTAATGCTTTCCTTTTATCTTCTTCTGGCAATTCTTTAAAGGGATTTCTCATTCTGGTTTCTCCTGGAAGGTTCCACTCATAAGTTTCCCAATTTGTTCCGCCTTGATATGTTCAAGTAATCCGATAATTTTATGAAGATCAAATTTCCCAAAAAATTTCCAAGCATATTTTGGATTAGGATCTTCATCGCTTACCTCTGCGAAAACTTCCAATATTTTTACTCTTTTTGTTGCCATTTTATTAATCATTTTAATATAATCTCTCATGCACTTATCAATAGCGGATGGGCAGTATTTGAATTGAGTTTTTTTACACATTTTTCTTTTGGTCCCCTTCAGATAATTTAGTTTGTGATTTTTGCTTTTTCTCTTCTTCTTTTTCTTTCTCTTCAATCTTCCTTCTATTTTCCCAATAACTACTTGTCATTTTTTCAGTTTTTTCTTTTTTAATTTAATTGAGATCTTAACATCTGTTGCGATCTTTTTCTTATGATCAGTAATTGTTAAATCAGTCTGCCACCCAGTTAAACCTAATTTTATGAGTTCTTGACTAATTTCAATCGCTTTTTTGTATATTTTTTCGGTCGGCATTTTTTTTATGGTTTGGATCATTTCTGAAAGGGCAATGTTTACAAAAACTTATCCCCTTAACTCCTTGATAGAGTTTGTGGTTGCAAATAGGACACTTTTTCATTTAAACGACCTCATTTGTTTTGACTCTTTCGGTTTCTCCTTCTCTTGCTTTTCTTTCAACAATTTCTTCCGCCTTGCTTCTGATTTCTTTATGTTCCTCAAGTCTTGTTTTGTATATGCCATTTTTCTCTCTTGCAAAATTTTGAGTCATTCCAATATGTCCATCAGTATGCTCAGTAACCTTGTCAAATTTTTTTATCATCCTAAGTATGAAGGAACTTCTCCAGGGTCCCTTTTTTCTTCGTGATGTTTAATGATCCCGCAATTAGGGCAAACTAAATCGCCATATTTATTCCAGACCAAAGTAAGGTTGCAATCGGGACATTGTTGTTCAGCCATTTTTCTTCCCATTTAATTCTTTAACCTTATCTGCATATTTGAATCCCTGGAATGCTTTTGTTGGGATTAATTTAATATCTTTCCAAGATTTACAATTCCATTCAATAGTACAACCATCAGAAGTGTCAAGATCTTCAATGATAAAATATCCTCTAATAAATCCTTTTGTTGCAAAATAGATTTTTTCGCTCTCTTCTAATCTTTTTGGTAATTTTGGGAGTTCCCAATAAAAATGATTACAATCCTCTTCCCCCTTTTTTAATCCTTTTTTATGGTTAAGGGTTTCTTCTTTTGTGTAAATTATAATATTCACCATTTTATTTTAATATAAAACGCCGTCCAACTGTGATTTAATTTCATTTGAAACAAATCTCATAACACGATATCTACCATTACCACGTCCAAGGTTTCTATATTCAGTCACAAGGATTCCATAATCTTCAAATGAAGTAACGAGTTGAGAAATACGAGAAGGACTAACCTCTTTTAATTGCAAGGTTAAATCAGAATGTCGGATAAATTGTTTTTTGTCGGAGATATAAAGAAGGGCTTCCAAAAATCTTCTTTCAGAAGCGGTTAAAGCATTGATAAAAGTTTTCCAATCCTCTCTCTCAAGATTCTTGGCAATCTTATCAATATAGGTTTGGGTATAATTATTGGCAAGGACACACTTCATTATAATTTGAAGGGCAACTCTTGCAGATCCCTGGCGACCAGAATAAGCGCAAATTTTAGATAACGCTACTTCGGGAATTTTAATTTTTTCTAAACTATATAATCTATCTTGAATAATATCTTTAATCTCAATAGCATTATAGGATGGAAATTCAACTTTGTCAAAAAGTAATGTTAACCTTGCATCCTCTGGCATATTATCAAGAACCGTTCTTTTGTTTGTAATAATAATTATTGGGCATTGGGTCCCACGATAAATTGTATTTAAATTATCAAACAAGTTTTCATGATCTCTAATTTTGTTGACTTCATCAATAATTAATATCTTAGGATGTTTCTTTAATAATTTTATTCCTTCAGATAACAATTTTTCAACAGTGCTACAATTAATATCAAATAATGCTCTTAATGTTTTGAATGTGGTTTTTGTGTCTGCGCCAGAAATAAAAAGGATATCTTCACAATCAGGTTTTTTATTAGATTCAATTAATTTAGAAACAACTGTTGTTTTTCCAGATCCAGTAACTCCTTGAATCAAAAGATTTGAAGCCATACTAAATTCTCTAAAATTTTTAAATACTGCCTCAATCACTTTCATTTGCTCTTTTCTATGAAGAATTTTTTTTGGTTCAAAGGATTCTGTTAATTCTCTTATCATAAAAACCTTAGAATATTGAAGTTTATAAACTTATCTATTTATTAAAGTGGTAAAGTGATGTGTTTTATCGTATGTTTTTTGAAATTTTCTCGTCGGTAGCTTTCACTTTAATATTCCTTTTTTTCATACGTGTGTGTTACTAAAGTGTTAAAGTCTATTAGAAATGAGTCTAACCAAAACAATTTTTTACTGACGAAGATTATTTTTTTATCTATATACTATACTATATAAATATTTATAAATATAATATATATAATATATGGCACTTTAACACTTTAATATATTTTACACTTTACCATCTTATATTTAGTATTCTAAAATTCAATTTTTAATATTTTAATTTCTTTTTTGATTTTAGTAGGGGGATCTCCCAGTTACACTTTACCACTTTCAAAACACACACGCACAAAAATAAGAGAGATTAAAGTGTAATTCTATATGGGAAATACGCCTTAAATAATGTAAAAAAACACATCACTTTAACACTTTAATAAAAATATAACTTTAATAAAATAAGCCTGGCGCAGGGAGAAACTTCAAATTCCTCCCTGGGTAGAATATAGATTCTACAACCTGATGATTATTTTAGTCAATCAATCAAAAACTGCTCCCCTACAAGGCATATCTTTTGAATCAAAGCGCCTATCATCAAAAGTTTGGGAACTGCTAAATAAAAGAAAAAGGGTTTAAATAGTTTATGCTAAAAGAAGAAATATGAAAGTATGATAAATTTAAAAACATAAATTTCTTTAGTAAATTAGCACGGTAGAATAGCTTGGTTAATTCACCAGACTCATGCTCTGGAGATCGGAGGTTCAAATCCTCCTCGTGCTATAATTATTCTCCTATCATTAAAACGTAGGGAGGGTTTAAAAATAATAAAATGATATTCTTTCTATGGTAAAGAGAAAAGGAAATGTTGTTTGTGGTTTTAAATCAAAAGCAAGATCTAAATCTTATAAGAAGAGGTGTGATTTTGGAGTTAATAAGAATACTGGCAAGTGTTTAAAAAATCCAAGGAGAAAAAAATAAGATGACTGCCAAATGTAAAAAGGGTTTTAAAAAAGTTGGAAAAGCTTGTGTTAGTACAAAATCATATAAGAGGGTTGGAAAACTTGCGGATGAAGTTAAGATCCTAAAAATAATTATTATAAGTTCAATAACTTCTATTGGAGGTTGGGCTATCTTCAATTCTTTACTTGGAATACTTAAATTGCAGGGGATAAATAATTGGATTATGCTGGTAGGCGGATTAATTATCATAGGTGCAACTTATAAATTTGGTTGGAAACAAGTTGTGAATTAAATGAAATCAAAAAAGATTATGGTTAAAAAAACAAAAGGAGGTGTAACAAATGGCAAAAGCAAAGAAAAAATGTAAATTTGGTGTGAACAAAAAAACCAAAAAATGTTTGAAGAACAAAAGAGCAAAGAAAAAGAAGTAACTTTCCTTTGTAAAGAAGGTTGGTAGTTCCTATCTTAATTCATGATTTGTTTTAACTTTGGTCTCCAATAGTTTTTCAAAAAACTACCATCATGTTCTTTGAGGGGGATGCTACGAAAAAGGTCGGTCGGATGAACTTATTCTAAGTATTGTTCCCCCTTCTTTTTATTTTAGTGGTAGCATCGCCCACGAATATGTTATTAAAAATAATTTCTAAAAAAAACATTCCGAAAAGTTTATAAAGTATGAATATCATACTACAATATGGGATTCCTAAATTTTATTCCAAGTGTAGGTGAGGGAATTTCCTGGATAACACAAAAAGCGATTGTTCAACTTTCAACATGGGGGTTGAACTTAACTGTGATTCAAACTAAAGTCTTTTTGATTATAGTTTTTGGATTTTTAGTTTATTTGCTTTTTTCAGTTATCACCATTGCAAAAAAGGTGTTAAAATGGGGATTGATCGCTTTGACAATCTTCCTGGCAATATCTGTTGCAATATCAATGTTCGTATAGGACCAAAACAAAAATGAATACCGACCGACAAAAAAGAATTGCACTATCAGGAATGCTTGTAATATTAAGTCTAATGTTAATTGGATTTACTTCTGCAAGTGTTGGAATAATTTATCCAGATCCACTTCCAAGTACAATTGCTTTAAATCCTTTTAATCCATCCCAAATTATTGAATTTGAAAATACAAATGTTTCTCAAAATATACAACTTACCCTCTCTGTATCTTCAAGCCTACAAGGAATAGTAACCTTATCAAAAACAAGTTTGAATCTCGGAATTTCTCCTTACAAAAGTTCTGTTACTTTAACAATCCCAGAAGATGGATATCAAGATGGAGGTTCTTTTAATGGAGTTCTAACTTATGTTTCATCATTAGGAACGGAAACAATTCCCATCTCAGTTGTTATTGGACCCGAAGAGGAAGAAGTTATTCAAGGAGATTTAATTGTTTTTCCAACATCAAAAGTTGTGACTGTCAAACAAGGGAGTGAGAAAATCCAAAATATTTTAATATCGGTGCCATCTAATTATCCAAGAACTGTGACTATTCAATCAGTTGATTTTAATCCAGGAACCGAAGCAATTCTTTTCGGTGATTTAAATCTTGGTCAAGTTGCCCCTGGGAATTCAATCCAAATCCCAATTGTTTTTTCAGGAATAGATGCTCAGACAGGAACTTACCAAACTCAGTTAAGTGTTTTTGCTACAGATTCAGAAGGACAAGTTGCTTTGCCTACGGTTAGTTTAACATTACAAGTCACAGCAGGAGTCACTCCAATAACAGGAGATACTTTTTCAACTTCTCCTACTTGTTCTTTATCTGCGACAACAATGAATTTGAATAACACTTATTCTTTCACTTGTAGTGGAGTTGTTTCAAACTTGCAAATAACAATTCCTTCTTCAAATTTTTATATTGGAAAAAATGTTGAAATTTCTTCGGGGATTTATAGATACGATTTTATCCCTGTAGATTATGGAGAAACGCAATTCATAGCAGAGTTTAGATATAATGGGGCATCAATTTTTCAACCCTTTTCACAAGATATAAGAATTTCTTCTGCAGGATCTCTTGTTCCAGGAACAAGTCTTAAATTTGTTTTTACTCCGAAATTAGATGATGCAACTGGAGATGAAGAAAAGTTTTTAATTCAATTAGCAGATAATAAAACTGGCTCTCTTGTTTCAGGACCTATTGTTCTTGTCAATGCGGTTGCAGTAAATAAAACTGGAGACTATTCTTTTGAATTTGCTTTTGAATCAAACACAGATTATGAAGTTAGAGGAAAGGCTCCTGGGTATGAAGATTTAGTTGAAACGATAAATGTTAAACCACAAAAAATTGAAATAAGAATAAATCCTGGAGTTGGAGATTCTTCAACAATGTTTAACATAACAACATCTGTGGATAATGCAACCTTAACAATTTTGGATCAAAATTATATTGGAAATTATTATGGGGTTCTTCCTGGAGGGGCAGTTGAGATAAAAGCGGTTAAGGAAGGATATAAAATAGAAATAATAAATTTCACAGTTGATGATAGACCAAGGATCATTGCTTTTGGTAGTGAATTTAAAAAGAATGTTGCTCAGAATTTTACCTTAAATAAAATTGGAGATTGGATTATTTATCATAAAAATTCCTTAGGTGCTACAGAAAGAACAGAATATGCAAAAGGTTCAGGAGACTTAATTGAATTTACTCCAGAAAAAAGTGGAGCATATGTGATTGAAGTTAGTGGCATTCATGTTGGCACCTATGAGATAGAAGGATTTAGTTTTACAAATAAATGGGGGTTCCTTCCAGCTTGGGCATGGTTAATCCTTGGGGCAATCTTAGTCCTGATAATTATTGTGGTTATAGCAAGAAAAAAAGTTCAAGGAAGTTATGAGACTGCGCAAACAGATGGTGCTGGGCTATCCTTTAATGTGGGAGAGAATTAAGATGGGTGTAGGTGATTCTATAAAAAATTTTATTCTGGGAAATCCAAAAAAGATTATTCATGTTCCTATAAATCCAGAATCAGTTCAAGATAGTACTCAGATCAAAGCATTGGCTTATGAGAATGCGGAGTTGAAGGGAGAGAATGCACAACTTAAAGGACATATTGCAAAAATAAAAGATAGGGATACTGATAAAAATGAAGAAGAGAATGTTAAAGCTGTACTTGATCAACAAACACATGAGATTAGATTAAAATCACAAGGACAAGTTTTTTCATTAAAAAAATTCTATGCAAAATTCTTTAGGGATAAAAAGTTTAGAGAAAAATTAGGAATTTATTCTTTTGATAGATCAACAAGACTTGCTAATTTTGGAGATATTGGAATTTCTGAGGATGGAGATTTTACACTTTTTGATGATCAAGGAAATATAATTTTGAGAATGTCAAGATTGAAAGACATGATGCAAAGTGTTGGCGCTTTAGGAAATGATATGGCTCGGGGAATGATTCCAGTAAACATGGATAAAGAAGGATCCTATATTGAAAATATTATGGTTTATGAGGCCCCAGAATTAATTGAGACTGGCGGAGATAAATTAAGATTCGCAAAAGCAAGAAAAAAACCAGTTTATGAAATAATCCAGAAATTGAATAATACTATCGTTCAATATGCTTCAGAACTTGAAGAATCAGAAGCTATGAATATTGAACTTCAAAATAAAATTGATAGATGGACTTCTGAGAATAAAGTTAGTGGGGAAATGTCTGAAACTTCAAGGGCAGAACTTTCGCACAATGAACAAAGACTTACTGGAATTGATAGATCGTTTAGAACTGTCCAAAGAGATTTATTTAATTTGCAAAACATCAACGCAATTCAAGAAGATAGTATTGGCAAATTAGAAAGTGAAATTACAGATATGAGGCAGAAAGCAGAAAGGGAAGGGGTTAAACTTTCAGATGAGAAAGCATTGGAGTTGATACAAAACATAAGATCAACTGTGGTGAATGAACTCCCTGATTTTCAGCCTCAGCAAGTCCCTCAAGCGGTTCCTCAAGCAGTTCCTCTTAAAAAGAGTTAAATACATGTTTTACGTACAGGAAATACAAATGGTAACAAATCAAACACTTGTGCTAAAAGCACTTTACTGGAAAGGAAAAGAAATGACTGCTATAGAGATTTCTAAAGATAGTGGATTAAAAATTAAGCAAGTTTACATGGCTTTGTATGCTCTGAAAAATATGAGTTACATAAAAGTTAGGATGGTTCCGCTTCATTATGTGGATGGTGAAAGGATAAATAATAAAACATTTGCTAAGTTACAAAATCCGCAGTTAACAGAAAAAACTTTGCAAAAGAGGGGAGTACTTTAAATGAGTGTGGTTAATAGAGATAAAATTGGGAGAATTTTAAAAGGGTCTCAAGGAACATTCCTTGGACAAAAACATAGTAAAGAAACTATAAAAAAATTAAGAGATTCTCATAAAGGATATGTAATGCCAGAATCGCAGAAAAAGAATATAAGAAAAGCAAGATCTAAACAAATTATGAAACCTATGTCAAAAGAAACAAAAATAAAAATAGGCAAAAAGATGAAAGGTAAAAAACAATCATATGAAACAAGAATTATTAAAAGCAATTTAATGTCTGGAGCAAAACATTGGAATTGGAAGGGGGGGATAAGTCCCTTAAATAGAAAATTGAGAAGAAGTTCCTTTTTTAAGATATGGAGGGAGATTGTTTTTTTAAGAGATAATTTCACTTGTCAAAATCCTAATTGTTCTTATTGCGATAATAAAGTTGGGGCAATGTTGCACCCACACCACATTAAACCATTTGCTCTTTATCCCAAACTTAGATTTAACATTAATAATGGAATAACTTATTGCAAAGAGTTTCATATTAATTCAAAACTTCTCCATAAAGAAATTTCTCATAAAATAAATATTTTCGGGGCAAAGGGAAAATGTTAGTAAGTTGGGTAGATCTGAGAGAAAGAAGTCCAATTGATATTTCAAGACTTGTGAGTCATGCAAATACTTTTAATTCATATGTTGGTGTAAGAATAAATATTCAAAATTTAAATCGTGCAAAAAAATCTTTAATAGATGCTCGGGCAGAATTAGAATTAGTTTTTACAACTCTTCAGCAGGTTCTTTATGACAGAGAAATTTTAAAATCCCAAGTTGATCAAATTCTTTACGGATGGCTTATAGATAATATCGGGAGATATCAAAAAGATTTAGATGATAAAGAAGAAGAATTATTAGTAAAATTTGATGAAGTTAATTCAGAAATAAAAAGAGTAGGAATTTCAAGATTGGCTTCTTATGCCAAGTCATTAAAAATTGCTCAACAATTAATTTATGAATCTTTATTAAAATCAATTGAAGAATATGCCAAACTTCCTGACGAAGGAGATATTAAAAAAGAGCCGAGAACATTTCTTTATATTTTATTTCATGTCCTTCAAATTACCATGGCTTCTGTTGGAGGGATGACAAGAAAAGGATCACATTCCCCCCTTAAAAAAGGGCAAGTAGGAAGTTTTCCTACAACATGGCAAAGTCTTGTCTACAAACAATGGTCAAAAAAAAGATTGCAGACAAACATAATGCAGAAAATCCAACTGAGAAAATTGAGGTCCCAGAGTTTATGGTTGAAAATAAAAATGAGGATCAAGAGGTAGAAGAAATTGAGGGAGAGGAAACGGATGAAAATACTATGTATCTTGAAGAAGTGGGGGAGGATGAAGATGGGGGTAATTAAATTTTTTAAAGATTGGTTTTACGGGAAAAAAGAACAGTTAAATTATCCACAAGACTTTGCAATAATTGATTTTTCAAAAGTTTCTTTAAGACTTGGAGTGAAGGATGATAAAAATAAAGTGATTCTTAGATATTTTATAAATAAGTTTAGAAATTATGAATTAAGAAAATATAGATACTCCGAAGAGAGAGTCCATCTATTAAAAGAGATCCATAAAATACCTATTTTTGACAAAACTAAATTAGATTTGAGATTCCCTGTTTATTCAAGGATTAGTCCAGGGGAAGCAAAATTTATAATTGCAAGATGATAAATAAAAATAAAATGGAGAACAAATAGAATGGAACTTCCGCTAAGATTTATTGTGGTAAGGAGAGGCTGTGACTTTTGTCATTTAGCAAAAAAAGCAGTTTTATTTGTGAATAGATATCTTGCTTATGATCGGAGAATACAAATTTTTGATAATTATGAGTGGGAAGAACTTGGTTTTATGGCACATCCTTTTATTCAGAAAATGTTAGATGAAAAAGTTTTTGATGGATATCCTTTTCTTTATATTGATGAAGGAGTTATTGAACCCGCCCCAACAGAGTGTTTAATAATTTGTATTGCAAGAAAAATTAATTACGATCTTTTGACAGGGATAAAATATGGGGGGAGACTTATAAGTCCTAATCCTCAATGAAATTGAAAGGAGGTAAAAAATAATGGGTATTGGAGACGCATTCAAAAAAATGGGAAGAGGAAGAGTCAGGGATAGGTGTGACAAAAATCCAGAGACTGGAGAAGTTATTTGTAAAAGAGTCAGAGTTAATCCAGACAACACAGAAGTTGATGTTGCAGGATTCACAATGGTTGCTGATGCAAGTTGTAGACCAACTCAAACATCTTCTTTTGAGAATGAAGAAGGTGCATTAGACGCACTTGAGAAAAAGTTTGTTCCAAAAATCATTGGTAAATGTAAGAACACTCCTCCCGAGTATTAAAAATGAACGGGTGGATATGGTTTGGCATTATCATTGTTGTCTTGTTTATAGCTTGGCTATCGTTGAGATCAAGAAGAAAAAATGATTACGGAATGACAAGATCCTCAGGAGGTCTATGGGACGCTGTTAAAGATGCTTGTTGTGGAAAAAAAAGATAAAAATGTTTAACAAAAAAAACAAAGAAATGAAATTAGTTGACAAAGATGTTGGATTTGCTGAAGATAGTTTTGAACTTCTTAAACAATCTTGTGGAGATGAGGCGCATTGCGTAGGAAATTTTGTAATAAATCCTTGTGAAGAAACCTTGGCAGAAATGAATTCTTCAAGAGAGAGGAGAACAGAGTTAATGAATATTGTAATTGAGGCTGTAGATGCTGAAGTAAAAAATCAAGATTGGTGCAGGATAAAACATCTTTGTACTGAGGCTATGCACTGCCAAGAAGATATGGTTAGATTATCTTCTCAGGGAAATCTTGAACTTTCAAAAAGGATTGCAGAGATTCACAAACAATGTTATCTGAAGTTTTTGCACCTTCTGGGTTTCACTAAAGAAAATATAAATTACTCAACCACTGCTTAAAATGGATTATCAAAGAAAATTTGCACCGCTAAAAGCAAGACGAAAGCCTAAGCCAGAGGAGGGTTGTAAAATTGAAGTTAAGAGGACCAAGACTGGGAAAAAAGTAATTATTGGGAAAGGTTGCACGAAAGATCAGATTCAGATGTTCAGAGAAACTGGGGAATTGAATCTAAATGAATCTTCTGGAAGTGATAATGGCAAGGCGTAAACCTTTTAGAAACTGTGTTCTAAAAGAGATGGATGAGGGTTTTACAAAGAAAGAGGCTACTATGAAGTGCAATAGAAAAATTAAAAAAGAATCCAAAAAGAAATAAAAATGAAAATTCAAAGAGGTTTATTTTTTGATGAGTTAGATACATCCATCATCAAAAATATTGTGTCATGCTATAAAAATAATCTTGAGTTAAATACCTGGGAGATTGCAAAAGATTATGTTGCTTCTATTTATGATAAGAATCCTGTAGAAATTTATTCAATTAAGAAAGTTGAAGTTGATGATGTTTACAGGAAAATCAAAACAAAATTAAAAAGATATATTGATTTTGGGTTTATAAAAATTTCAAAAAATGGAGGATCAGAAGAAATATTTGAATTGGATCTTGATAAGATTACTTTTGCTAAACATCGTTTTTCGGATGGATATAAGGATTGTATAATCTTGAGAGTATAGAAAAAACCCTCCTATCATCAAAACGTAGGGAGACTTTATAAACTCCAAAATCATAATAAAAACATTGAAAATGGGAACCAAAAATATGAAAAAAATAATCATATTCACTGGAGATAAATTTTGTTCGTCTGAACAAATATGGGTAAAGGGTACTTTAATCTCCGTCTAATCCGAGTAAATACGGAAAAGAGTAGAACTGAAGTAAGTCGGATACTGAGGGATTCCGATAGCGTGATGTTTACGTCTTTGAACTATTGAAAGAATTAGGAAACCCTCAATGAAAGGAGGTTAAAAATAAAAAAATACGATGGAAGCTGGTGCATTAATATTATTGCTTTTCTTGGCGATGGTAGGTGTATTCATGCTTGTAGCTGTTTCTAAAAAGGCTTTTAAGAAAAATGGAGGTCTGAAAACTATGTTCTTAGTTTTCGGTATCGCTCTTTTGGCTTATGGTCTTGTAGGAACAGGTTCTCAGTTAGGTATGTACACTATGCCTGAGGCTGTAGGAGGATTCTTCCTCTCAGCGTCGGTTCCAGGTGGAAATGGGGACGTTAACACTGGAGATATTATCTGCCCTGCAGGTACAACTCTTCAAAACGGCGTTTGTGTTTCAACAACTGGAGGAGGGGCTACGTATCAACCAACTGCGTCTTACTCGGCACGTGACAAGTATTCTACAACAAGTATTACAGGAACCTCATATTACAAAGTTAACGGCGATAGTGCGACAACTACTGTTAAAACTAATGTAAATGTGGGAGATGGTATTACTTATTGGGTTAGCAATACTTCTTATTGGGTAAAACCTTTAACTAAGTCTGCTGGTGCTGGAGTAACTCCGTATGAAGTTTTAGGGTGGTCTAATTCAACTGCAACTGTGACTTTATATGATCTCGTTAACAGAGAGTCTGTTACTGATGGTGCATATAATACGTCTTTAGGAGCAAATGATCAAGGCAACATTGAAATAACTTATCAGGGTACTTCTGAAGGTTCTGCTGGACCTTTTGGAGGAAAGATGGTTGTTGAAATGAACTCTACAATTTCTTCTGTGACTTGTACTGGAGAAGATTTGGTTTCAAGTGATCCTTATCACTTGACTTACACAACATCTGCCACTACTCACACATATAAGAGTTGGGTTTACGGACCAAGCTTAGATGACGGATCTGGCGCTGTTAGGAGAATTGCTTGTCAGTTTAAGAATGGAGCAACTGCTGTTGGAGCAGATTCTGTGTTCTATGTTAAATTCATCCCTGCTAACTATTATGTTACAGATGCTGGAGATATAGTCTTAGACACTGAGAAATTCGCCGACGGAGATACTACAAGAACAGGAAGCACAATCAACTTACCAACCGCTACAGGTTACTGGGGCGCTTGAGGTTAGATTTTTTCTAACTTGTGGATAGCCAAGTAAGCCATGAGAGATCATGGCATTTTTTATTTTTTATTTTTTTTATTTTTCGGGGGAGAATTTCTCCTATCATCAAAATGTAGGGAGCATTTAAAAGCATGAAAAGGTATAATAAAATATGGCAAAAAAAAACAAAAATAAGAGATTATTAATAGGAATTACAATTTTTGTCATAACAATTGCTTCAATATTTTCTTTAGTTTATTTTGGAGATGATGCCGAAGGCACAACATTATCCATTTCATTATCTCCAGAAGATTTACCTGATAATGTTCCTTTAGATTTTTGTACTTCTGAAGATTCATGTTATAGTTATTTATCTCTTGAAGGGATGCCAGATGGATTTTTAGAAACTAAGGGATATACAATTAATTGTCAAAATGGAAACTGCTATTTCAACAAAATATAAAAAAAGTACCTTACCAGTAATTCTGGGGATCTTCTTATTTGTAATTATGTCTGTATCAATGGTTCAAGGGGCAGTCCTTTCAATTGATCAAGCAAATATTCGTTCTAATTATTTTGGGTTTGATAAAGCATGGGTTGTTTCAATGGTTTCTGATGATTATACCACTGATAGTTTAAATGCGTATCTCACACCACAACAAATTGAAGATGCTTCTGGGATTGATGTGCAACAGGCACTGAGCATTGATGTTGATACAAAACCAAATTATTGTACTTATTCATTTAAAACAAATACTTTTAATTATCAAGATGTTTACACTATTGAGCCAATAAAAATTTCAAAATGGTTGTGGGGTTCATCGGATCTTGAAGAGTTAATTGCAGAAGTTGAAGATAGATGTGCAGACTTTTCAAAACCAAATTATAAAGCAGATGTAATTGATTTAGGAGATGGATTGTCAGATTATGGAAGTTATATTTATGGTTCTAATTCTTGGATATTTAAAACCAATATTTATTGCGTTTCGTTAAATGAAAAAATTGGGACCATAGCGCAACCAATTGATAAAAAAATTGTGGCTGAATCGGATTGGACTGTTAAGGTAGAGGGAAAATCTTCAGAGTCAAAAACAATTAGTAATTCTGATGCAGGAGAAGGAAGAAGCACAAAAATTGGGAATAATGTTTGGGTCCAATGGCAAGGTAATTTAGGTACTGGAGAAGATTGTCCCGATGTTTCAAATTTAATTGGGACCCATGATAATTCTTTTTACAACGGATGGAAACTTGGAAGCAGAGATGATTATAATACTTATAGTTCATATATGACAAATGGGATAAAGCAAAAAATAAGAGAGTTTGCGGAATCAAATTATCAAGAAGAATACATAAGTAGTTTTAGAAATAGTGCAAATAATATAATGAGGGATGTTGTAGATGAAGAGAGTGGATTTACATATTCTGTTTTGGATACTTCTTATTATTCAGGAAAAGTAAAGATTGATCTTGGGAGACAAATTGTTTTCCCATTATTTAGATTAATTATTGACGCAGATTATTTAGAAATTGATATTCAAACAGGAGTCCCTTCAATTGATAGTGTTTCTGATATTGAATTTACTGAAGGTCTTGCAGGTCAGATGAGTGCTATTATTAGAAATTCGGGGGAAGGAAGAGGAGGATTTACTACAAGAGTTGTAAGTTGTACAGATGGATTTAGTAGTTCTACTTCTCCAATAGGAAATACTCTTGATCCTGGGCAATCACAGCCATTGTATTTTAATATTATTGGTTCTTCAACTGCAACAGATCAGACTGTTAATGGTGTATGTACTTTAGAGATGAAAGAATCTATAACTGGGCAAACAGACACAAAAATCTTTGGTGTTAAGATGACACAAATCCAACAATGTGTTCCAGGGACAACTGCTTGTTCTGTTGACGACGACGGAAAGAGTGTTATCAAGAAATGTAATTCTGCAGGAACTGCTTATGAGATAACTGAAACTTGTCCAAGTGATCAAGAATGTAGATTAACTGTTTCTGGGGCAAAATGTGTTGATAAAGGTGACGATCCAGAGGATTTGAAATATTGTTCAGATTGTGATGCTTACGCTAAAGGTTTAATTTTTGGTAAAATATTTAAGTCTCAAAGTTGTGAGAAGAAAACTTTCCAAGGTAGTTTCTTTTGTATTTGGGCAATATTAAAATTATTTGTGATCCCATTTGTTTTTATATTTTCTTTACTTTTTGGAGTTCAAATATTAAACAAACTTCTTAAAGGACAATATGGCTGGTTATCTTGGGTAATAAGTTTAGTATTAGCCTTCTTAATTGCTTGGTTGACATTTCTCCTATTTTGGTTAGGGATAATAATAATTTTAGTTTATATTGTTTTTAGAGTTGCAGTTAATTTTATTCCTGGGTTAAATATAATGAGGAAGATTAAATGAAAAAAGTTTTAGTCTTTTTGTTAGTTGGAATAATGTTGGCAGTGACTCTTGTAAGTGCGTCTGAAATAATTACAAATACTCCTGATCATGTTGGTTCTTTTGAAGAATGGAAAATAAAGGTCTTACAAGCAAATGCAGATGATGGATTATTTGCTGTTACAAGTGGAAGTTATTGGGGTATCTGTGAACAAGATTGTTTTAATTTAATTTTTCAAGGGGATTGTAATCCTTGTAAATCTGGAGAAGTTGCAAGTCTTAGATCTTGGCATCCAGATTCAATGAGTGTCTGGGATTATTGGAGTTCAGCTAATGCTTATTGTACTGATTGGTTAAAACCTTATGACTATTATAATCAACAGGCATATTGTAAAGTTCCAACTACAGAATGTTCTGGAGGAGGGGACCCAGGAGATAGAAAATGTGAAGGAAGCGAAGTATGGCAGTGTAGTAATTCTGGTACATGGGAATATGTTTCAAATTGTGATTATAGTTGTTCTTCAGGAAGCTGTGAGCAACAACAATGTACTGATCACGTAGAAAAAAGATGTGAAGACAATTCTGTTTACTGGTTTGATTCTTGTGGAGAACAACAAGAAGAATATGAAAGATGTGAAACTGATGAAACTTGTCAAAATTCTAAATGTGTAAGATTTTGTGAAGAAGGATTTATTGGAAGTCCATTATGTAGTGGAAATAAAATTGTTCAACAATATCAATTAGTTGATTGTTCAACAAATATAAAGGACGTAGATATTTGTGCCTTCGGTTGTGAAAATTCTCAATGTGTGGATCCTCAATGTCAAACTTGTTCTCAACCTACTTCTTGGTCCCAATGTAATGAAAAAGAAATGTTTAGAACAAATTATGAATGTAATGCAGATTCAAATTATGAATGTAGGGCGTTTACTGAGACACAAGCTTGTGAGTGTGGTACATCAAATCAATGTGGATATGATGAAACTTGTGAAGATAATGTTTGTGCGCAATTAGAATGTTCAGAAGATGAAATTGCAGATGATCATAAATGTATTGAAAAGTCCTCCATATCTTCCACATTAATAATTGGTCTTGTTGTTGGAGTAATACTTCTAATTTTTGTAATAGTGATTGTAGTTCTTATGGTAAAAATGAAAGGAGGTCAGAAAAAGCATAATGGGAAATAAAACAAGAAGAGGGTTTGATGATGCTTTAGTTTTCATAAGTCTTTTCGGGTTTTTAGCAATTGCCTTAAATTCATTTACGGCATTTGATCTTAGTCCATGGTCAACATCAGCTTTTATGTTAATCGCAGGTCTTGCGCTTATGATTGAAGGTAGAATTTTTTCTATAAGAGAATGGGGAAAAGATGGAATACAGCCCCCAGAGGTTCCATTCGTATTTACAATACTCTTTGGAATTTTCACTGTGGTGGTAGGTATTTTGGCTATGCCTCCGATTAATATTATTACGGAGCAATTAAAAACCATCGTTGGGATTGTAGCAATTTTATGTATCGCATTCATTTCACTCCAGAGATGGGTGTTTGATTAAGATCTTAAAATGGCAGGAATTTTGAAACACAACCTTACAGTTAGAAATATAATTATCGGGATGGCTTTTGTTCTGGCTTTCCTATGGGTAATTAATCCTCCAGCACGAAGTGCCGTCGGGATAAATCTTGTTTTTTTAGGAATTGCTTTTTTAGTTTATAGGGCAAGAGAGTATCAAGATGATCTTATTGGAGTTAGCAAAAAAAATATTCTTGCTTCCATTGGTTATGGGATTGTGTTTGTATTTTTCTTTTTTTTAGTCACACTTGTAGTTCCTGGAATGAGCATTGGTTTTCCATCTCTTCCAGCTTCCATATCAGATTCACTTAAATTTTTCTTAGTTGTAATTGTTGCCCCAATAGTTGAAACAATATTTTTTCAAGGTGCATTATATGCTTATATCAGTAATTTTGATGAGACAACTCGTAAGAAGAAAAAATGGAGAGCAATTATAATTCAAGCAATTGGATTTTCTTTATTCCATTTAGGAGCCTATGTTTCAGGATTTTATATGTACCCTGGATTTACAGAAGGTATGACCGCAATCTCGGCAAACATATCAGGATTTATTGTGGCATTCTTATTTGCGCTTCTTGCAGGATGGTTTGTGACAAAGGACGGAGTTCAGAATTTAGTCTTCTGTGGAGTGTTCCATCTTGGACTTAATTTAATTGCTTACAGTCTTTCAATAGCTGTTTTCTTAGTATCAATGCCTTTGATAATGTCAAATCCCGTATCTGCACTTTACTTCATCCCAACATTTTTTATATGCTATAAAATGATCAAGAAACCTCCTATCATTCAAACGTAGGGAGAACTTATAAATTAAAAAAACTATAAAATACAATGGGAAAAATAATTCGTAGGAGATCTGGAACTTGTCAAATAGAGATGAAAGAAATTAATGGAAGAGTAACAATGAAGTGTAGAAATCTTAAACGTAAACCAACTCCTCAAGAAGTAAAAAATTCTGCACAGGCTATTTTAGATTCAATTAAACATGATAAAATAATTTTCAAATAAAATGTCAAACAAATGTAAAAGAGGGTCCAAGAAAGTTGGAGGAAAATGTGTTAAAAATAAAGTATATTTTAATAAAAAAAATTCTATAAATTGGGATTCAATGTGGATATTTGTATCTATCTTTGGAATTTTATTAATCGCTGGAATCTTTTTCTATGGAGGAAATCAAGGATGGTTTAAATCTCTTTCAATTATTGAAGATACTGATATTGTTAATTATTTAGAAAATCCTAATCATGCGATTGATACATCATGTTCTTTAGCATTATCTCCTGGTTCAATTTATGTTGGAGATAGAACAACTGGGACAATAGTTGATGGGAAAAATTCTTTTTGTCAAGTCTTTGCTAATGATGGAATCCAGTGGTTAAAAGTTTATGAAGGATACACCGACGCTAATGGCGTTCTTGTTAATACAAGAACTGTAAGTACAGTTGGGAGTTATGTTTTTAGAGCCATCTGTGATTTGAATAATAATAATAGAGTTGATCTTGATGATTGTTTAACAAATCCTGCAAATTTAGAAGTACTTCCAAGACCAGATGATACACCTCCTGCGGATGAAGGATATGATGTAGGAGATAATGTTGGAAGCGGGAGTGCAGGTGGAGGAAATGGAAATTTTGGGGATGATTTAATGTCTGAAATAACTATGGACTGGACTACAGGCGGACCTTATGTTTTAGGAGCAAAGATCACAAGAAGTTGGGATTATGTTGGAGAAGACTGTTATGGACCTGAACAATACCCTATGGAGTGGTCACTCTATGATTCAAATGGAATGGCTTGGCAACAATATGATTACCTTCCAGTTAATAATGTTGTAGATTATGTTTGCCCAGTAACTTATCATGAAGATGCTCCTTGGAAATTTGTGGTTAGTGTTGGGATTCAAGCTTGTGCAGTAGAATATTCTTGGAATGTGCAACCTTATATTTGTGAAATTAATGATTAGTATTTAGTATAAAATTCTGACAAAATATCAAAAGAAAGATTTATAAAGTATGAAAATCATACAGTATTAATGGGAACTGAACAGAAAAAGGCATACATGAAAGAATATCGTAAAAGAGATTATGTAAAAAAACAAGAAGCAATTAATTCACAAAATTGGAAAAATAAAAATAGGGAAAAAGTTAATTTAAGGGCAAAAGAATATTATGCAAGACCAGAAGTTAAATTAAGAGTTAAAAAATATTTAGTTGAAAGATATAAAAGAGATGCACTATTTAGGATTGAACATCTTTTACGGGGGAGATTATATCAAGTAATTGAATTATATTTATTAAGGGGAAAGATTATGGGGTCTTCTAAGGGCATTAAGTATAAAAAAATAATTGAACATTTGAAACCATTTCCCAAAGACATTTCAAAATATCATATAGATCATATTAAACCACTTTGCACTTTTGATTTGGCTAATCCAGAAGAGGTAAAAGAAGCTTTTGCTCCTGAAAATCATCAGTGGTTAACTGTTCAAGAAAATCTAAGCAAGGGGGGAAAATATTAAAATGGCAAGATCAAGAAGAACTATCAGTTTAAAACCAGAAGTGGATGAAGTTATTGATGATAAAAGAGGAAAGAAAACTTTTTCTACTTATGTAAATGATCATTTTGAAGAGCAATTTCCATCCGATGTTAAAAAGAAAAAAAAAGAAATGGCTAAAAAAGAGATCAAAGATTCTCCTATCATCAAAAAGTAGGGAGAATTTAAAAGGAATAGAAACTAAAGTCTAACATGGGAAAAAAGAAAAAGTTCTGGAATATAACAAGAATAATTGTTACTACATTACTACTACTCGTATTTCTATTTATCCTCTTTAAACTTGGGATATTTGACACTCTTCTTGAGAAATTCCTTACAACATCGGTTCCTTCCGATACACCTTCTGTAGGGGCTATAGTAAATGGGGGAGGGGGAATAAAATGAATAAAGCCTTAATCAGTTTATTAATGTTTGCCTTTTTATTTCTTGCATTAACTGGAACGGTTAGTGCAGAAACTTGTAGCCCCGCAGGAGGATATACTTCTTGTTATCAATGGGATAATACTGAAACATATGACTCATGTAGGGCGCATTCTTTTGTTCAAATTCAAGGAACAAATATCCAGGGAACTTATAAAAGTGGGTATTATGTGGGTCCTACATTCATAAATTATAAATTTGATGCAGATAAAGGTTATGTTTATTTAAATCAAAATTCTTGGGATAGTTTATGGAACACAGCAAATTGTGACGCCAACGACGGAAAATCTTGTCAAAACGCAAATCAAGAATTAAATAGCCAAGGGAAATATTATTTAACTCAGAATCCAGGAGATAGTTTTTCTGGATGTCCTGCATTTCTTGGAACAGATTATGATAGAGAGGAACAAGAAGAGTGTTGGGCATGGGCTTCTACTTATGGGGTATGGGGATGGATCGGAAACGATTGTTTAAATGTTAAACAAATAGAATGTTACGATGATTCTGATTGTGGTTCAAACCAGTTTTGTAATAAAGCTGGAGATTGGAAAACTTGGTCATGTCAAACTCAAATTTGTGACGAGGGGGAAGAGAGGTGTTTTGGTTCAAATTTACAAAGATGTGAAGGCAATGCCTGGATTGATAGAGGAACACTTTTGAATAAATGTGATGTTGAATGTTTAACTGATTCTAATTGCCCTGCAGACGAGATTACAGGAACTTCATGTAGTGGAAACAACATCTTACAAACAGAAACAGATAATAGATGTTTGAATTATCAATGTTTAGCTTCAACTAAAGATGTTATAGTTGAGTCTTGTTCTTTTAAATGTGAAGATGTAGAAGATCAAGGGGCTATTTGCATTGATAAAATCTGCGATGAAGGGGATAAAATGTGTGGTCCAGAGGGAGATACTTTGATTTGTTATGGAAATTTATGGTTTTTAAACGAAGAATGTAAGTATGGTTGTGAGGATGGGAAATGTAACCCTTTTTATACAACTAACCTTTTTTATGGTCTTATTATAGGACTTGGGGTCCTTTTTCTTTCTCTTTTGGTAGTTTTAATCATAGTAATGTCAAGGAAAAGAAGATAAGTTCTCAACTTCACAAAGTATGAAAAAATATAAATTTATAAATGAAGATTACCTTAAAAAAGAATGGGAAATTGGGGTCAAAAACTTAAATTTTATAAGAAGGATGTGTTGTTTAAATCCCTAATTGGGTTTTGTTTTATTCTTGTGTTTTTCTGTAGTTTAGTTTTTGCTCTTCAAGGCTCAGGGACCATAGGAGATCCTTATTTAATTCACAACTGGACAGAATTAGACTCTGTAAGAGATGACCTTTCCGCTAATTATAAATTAGTTGGAAATCTTTCTTCTGAAGATTCAGATTTTTCAACTTTTAATTCTGGAAATGGATGGAATCCTATAGGAAATGATACCCATCCTTTTACAGGAACCTTTGATGGAAACGGACACACAATTTCTTATCTTTATTCTTATAGACCCACTACAAATTATGTTGGTCTTTTTGGATATATAAGTTCAACGTCAACAATTTATAATGTAAGTCTGGTGCAATATACAATTTATGGATATTGGGCAACTGGGGGAATTGTTGGAGAGAACGATGGGGGAATTATTAAAGATTCTTTTGCCAGTGGAAAGCTTTTAGCTTCTACAACCGTTGGGGGTCTTGTAGGAATTAATCTCGGGACCATAAATAATACTTATTCTTTAGTTAATGTTACTTCAGCTTATTATTCTGGAGGTCTCGTCGGATATAATGATGGATCTGTTTTAAATTCATATTCTACTGGACCAATTGGAAATGATTATGGGGATACTTATTCTAACGGATTAATTGGAAGCAAAGGAGCATCCTCGGTTGTTACAAATTCTTATTATAATAATTTGACTACTGGTCAAAATGATCCAACTATTTATGGCTTAGCAAGAAATACAACACATATGACTTCAAATCCTTATGATGCAACCACTTATGTTGATTGGGATTTTAATTCTACTTGGTTAAATAATACAAATATTGTTTATGATCCTCTTGGGAATTCTGGATATCCCGCATTAAGTTTTCAATCAGTGACGGATACTATCTCCCCATATGCTTATGGGTCAAGTGTCAATAATACAAAAGTTAGTATTTCAACTCTTTTTTCTATTTCTATAAAAGATAATCTCCCTTTAAATCCAAATGGGTATTATATTTTTTCAACGGATAATGAAGGGGCATGGGCAAATGAATCTGCAGTTAATTTCACGTTGTCAACCCAAACAATAAATGTTACTAAAACATTAAGTGCAACCCCAAAAACAATTAATTATAAATGGTATGTTTTTGATGGAAGTGAAAATATGATAACTTATTCTTCTTCAATTGAAAGTTATTCAATACAAGGTTCTGGAACTGAAGATGATCCTTATTTAATTACAACTTGGGATGATTTAGATGGTGTAAGAAATAACTTAGGATCACATTATAAATTGACTACCGACCTTTCTTCTACATCTTCAGGTTATGCAACTTATAATTCTGGTGAAGGTTTTGCTCCTATTGGAAACTTTGCAGTTCCTTTTACTGGTGTGTTGGACGGTGATGGTCATACTATTTCAGATCTGCAAATGATTAATAACACAGATTATGTTGCTTTATTTAGTTGGGCGAATGGTGCAACAGTGGCGAATATTGGATTTGTGGATGTAAATATTAGTGGAGGATCATATGTTGGTACTATTTTTGATAGACTTGGAGGGGATTCTTCAATCTTTAATTCTTATGTTACGGGGACAATAAATGGATCAGATTATGTTGGAGGGATGTGTGGAAATTGTGGGGGGATAACTATTAGAAATTCTTATGTTAATATTGATGTAACTGGAGTAGATAATGTTGGAGGGATTGGAGGATATAGTGGAGATGCTCTTTATAATTCTTATACACTGGGAAATGTAACAGGTGCAGAAGGAGTTGGTGGGCTTTTCGGAACTACAGACTCACTTATTGTTAATTCATATTCTTCCGCTAATGTTACAGGGACTGCATTTACCCATGGGTATGTTGGATCTTCTCTTATGAATGGTCCAATTGTGATAAGTGTTTTATGGGACATAAATTCTTCTGGTCAGATTTATGGAATAGGTACATCAGCTATCGGTGGAAGAAACACAACTCAAATGAAAAATTCTGCAACCTATCAACTTCCTACGAGTAGGACAAATATTACAAATGGTTATTTTGAGACAGGAGATTTGACTGGTTGGACTACTGGGGGAAATGAAAGTTGGCAAATTAATGGTACTGTTTTTGAAGGTTCTTATTCAGGAAAATCTGGAGATATTACTGGAAATGAATATACTTGGATTAATCAAAGTATAACAACAGCGTCGGATTTATATCTTAATTTCTGGTGGAAAGTTTCATCAGAAGGAGGAGGATATGATAATTTAGTTTTCTGTTTGGATGATCCTACCTGTACAAGAAGCGCTGGATATGATGAGAGAATTTATGGAACATCAAATCCTTATTGGGAAATGATTTCTACGAGTCTTCCTACGGGAACTTATAGCGCCCACTGGCTTTATGGTAAAGATAGTTCTGGAGATATAGGATTAGATTCTGGATGGATAGATAATATTTTCTTGACAACTGAGGACATCAGTGGTTTAGATCAAGAATGGGATTTTACAAATATTTGGGATATTAATGGGGCAACAAATGATGGATATCCTTTTTTAAATTTTACAGGAATAGATGTTACTTTAGTTTCTCCGACGGATGCTTCTGCAACAAGTTCCTTTTCTCAAACTTTTAATTGTTCTGTAACAAGTTTGTATACCCCAAAAAATGTTACCTTAATGATTTGGGCTTCAAATGGAAGTTTGATTCATTCAAATAAAACTGCAGTAAATACATCATTAAATTATTCTATTTTTGATTACACTTTTTCTGAAGATGATACTTATAAGTGGAATTGTGAATATTCTGATATTTATTATAATAGAAATTCTAAGGCAACAAATAATACTCTTTATGTAAGCACAATCTCTCCAGCAATAAATATTTTTTACCCTTCAAATAACCAGTATTTAAATTCTGGAACAAATGTTAATCTTAATTTTTCAGCTTATGATTCTGACGGATTAAGTACTTGTAGTGTGTGGGGAAACTTTACTGGAACATGGGAAAAGAATTCCACTTTTATTACCCCTGTTAATGGGGTTGAAAACTCTCTTGAATTAAATTTATCAGATAATCCTTATTTATGGGGTGTTTTTTGTAATGATACTTACGGGAATGAAAAAACAACTTATAATTCTACAGTGACCATTGATACAATTGATCCAATCCCATCAGTGGATTCAATTTCAACTACAAATAATTCCCAAACAATATCTTTCAATTCAAGTGCTACAGATACAAATATGGGTTCATGTAAATATTCAATTTATAATTCTACTGGATCTATAGATGGATTAAATCTTAATGTTTCCATAAGTTGTAATGTAGATCCTCATCCAGCAACGGTTACAGGTTATGCAAATTTTACCCTGAGAGTTTATTCAACAGACTTAGCAACTAATGAAGATTATGATGATTTAAATTTTACAACATCTCAAGTTAATGGAACCACAATAGTTCTTGGGGGAGGAGGGGGAGCAAATGGAGGAGAGGTTGAAAAAATTCCTACAGTAGCAATAATAAAAATAGATGAAACTGGTAGATTTAGTGATTTGCAACGTACAATTTTATTTGCAAGGATTAATTCTCTTTGTTCAGAAAAAAAGACAGGGTCAACTACTTTAACTATTCAGG
>FUWD013231558.1_pt1 | contig 25249 bp, 28 predicted proteins | sample 1063281 | NCBI WGS metagenome assembly FUWD01 (sample SAMEA79048168, study PRJEB19326) | metagenome | biome: marine | reverse complement strand
CTCCATGTTCACCTTCGACCTCGCGCCGGTCCCGCTGCGGCTGGACCAGGATGAACCGTTCAATGGCCACGGCTAAACCCAGGGAACGGAGCTACCTCGACGTTTGGGGCAAGATGTTCAAGGAGCCCTGGTCGTCTCTGCTCCACGGAGTCGTTAATATGCCCCTGGCGGACGCGGAGCAGGCTCGGCTGGTTGTAGGCGCGGCAACGCCCGAGACGCCGGAAGATGCACCGGCAGGCTCCCAGCCTGTAGCCTCCCGCCCAGCACCGCGTCCGCCTTTTAGACGACCCACCATGCCCCCGCCTCCAGTGAGTAAGATGATATGAACGATAAAGCGATGAGTGACGACCGCGAAAAACTCCGAGCCGTGCCCATGACGATCACCCGCGCCAAGGTCTATATCGACCGATGGCATCGGCATCTACCAAAGGTGCAGGGGGCGCTGTTTGCCGTCGCCGTTGCCCGCAAGGGTCAGGACGAGCCGTGCGGAGTCGCCCTGTTCGCCCGCCCACCGGCTCGCAAACTGGACGACGGTAAGACGGGCGAGATAACCCGCATCGCAACTGATGGGACCCCCAACGCCTGCTCAAAGCTGATCGGCTTGTGTCGGCGGATCGCTGGGATCATGGGCTATGAGTCGATTACTACCGTGACCCTGCCCAGCGAGGGCGGGCAGTCTCTGCGAGGGGCGGGGATGTCCGACCCCCAGCCGTGCGGCGGCGGGTCGTGGAGCGTACCATCACGCCCGCGTGAGCAGAAAGCGCCGACCTGCAAAAAGCACCGATGGACGGAGCGGCTATAAGCATGACTAACCCCACCCCCAGCAGGGAGGCTGTGGGAAAAGGACATTAAACCCCCAGCACCGCGTCCGCCTTTTAGACGACCCCACATGCCACCTTCACCTGGAGCCCCCGATGATTAACCCCGAGCTTGGGCACGCCGTTGAATACTATCCTGGAGCAAACAGCAGCATCCCCGGCCCCGCGCCGCTCACCGCCCTCATCACCCACGTCTACAGCGACCGGGAGATCGCCGTTCGCGTCTTCGGCCGCACCGGCGGGGCGTGGACTAAAACCAGCGTCCGGCTGCTCCAGGATCGCGAGATGGCCCGGATCGGCCAGGAGTTCGCCAAGTACCCCGACACGGTGCGGAAGGAAGCCGGCGAGGTCGGCCAGCAGCAAGAGACCAACCCCGACCTCTCCAAGCAGCGCCTCACCGAGTTCCTGCAAGGCCCCCTGCTCAGCGAGATCGCCAACCGCAAGCTCGACATCGGTGCGACCGAGTTCCGCAACGACAACCAGCTTCTCCTCGTCAACGTCGAGGCGAGCGGCTACAAGGTGCAGATCGTGGTGCCCTTCGAGATGGTCGCCGGCGACGCCAAGCCCGCGACCGTCGCGTCCAACCTGTGCCACGGTGCCGTGAAGGAGATCGAGGCGATGAAGGCGGAGGACGGTGCTAAATTAGGCAAGAAGACCGCGGCCCCGGCCGTCCCGCCTGCCCCCAAGACCACGGCCGAAGGGTTCGGTGGAGACGGAGATTGACACGGCCGCGACAAGCCCTTACAGTGCATCCATAACGAGCCCCCGGAATGCGGGCGTTGGCCACTCCCCCCAGGCTGACGCCCGCTTCTTTTATACCTGGAGAGATCAGTGGTAGACAGCTTCCAAGACCGGCCGTACTTCGACGCCGACACGCAAGATCTGGTAAATGAACTGATGACGCGAGGATCCGCGGTGATCGTGCTGATGGCACGGCCGATGCCCAGCGCCACCAGTGAGCACAAGCTCCAGGTCTTCAAGCAACTGTCTGGCGGCGAGATCGAGGTTAAGGGCCTGATTGCACACATCCAGGACCACGTTAGACTCACCGACTTCGCCGAACTCATCAACAAGATGGGCGATCAATTCAACGACCCCGAACCTGGAGACCCAACATGAACGAGACTACCCAAGCACCCATCCGCAACGAGCACATCACCCCGGTCGGGGCCTACATCCTGGTGAAGCACGCCAAGAAGATCGAGGTCAAGACCCAAAGCAACCTGGTCATCCCGGACGGCCAGGGCGGCGTGCGTCGAGCCCCCCAGGGCAAGGCTCAGAAGGAGGTCAAGGCCGCGGAGTTCGTGATCGAGGCGATCGGCGAGGGCCGTGACGAGACCGAGCGGCCCCTACTCGAAGGGCTCAAGGTCGGGATGAGAATCGCGGTCGGCAACGCAACGCTCATCCCAATCTATCGCGACGGCGTGCAATTCTTTATGCTGGACGCCCTCAACATCGTGGCGATCGTGGATCGCCCTGACCCCGACTCGGAAACCCCGTCCCTGGAGACAACCCATGCAGAAGAATCGACTCAGTAACATCATCTTCGCGGCGATGCTCGTTGGAGCTTTCACTATCACCGCCTTCGGGCAGAGCGGCCCGACCGATGACGACGTGGAGCGGAGCATCGCACTGGCTGAGGCGAACACTCAAGAGGCTGCTCCAGGCAGCTTCGTTTACCGTGACCCCGAGGGCAACGAGCGGGTGCTGACCAACGTGGTCCGCAGCACGCAGTACCAAGCCATGATCGAGGAGCAGAAGCGGATGAACGACCTGCTGGTCGAGATCCGCGGCCTCATCACGACCGGCTCGGTCGCCGTCCCCGATGTCGAGCAGGTCCAGGTGTATATCAACACCGCGACCTACGAGGAGCTTCAGGCGATCCCAGGGATCGGGGCGGTCAAGGCTGGGGCCATCATCGCCTCCCGAGGCCAGGTCGGCGTCGTTGGCTACAACCCCTTCTCCTCCTGGAGTGACCTGGCGGTTCGAGTGAACGGTATCGGCCAGGGCACGATCGGAGACATCCAAGCCGCCGGCGTTGTCCTTGACGAGCCCGACCCAGCACCCTAACGACTCGCTTCGGGGGTCGGGGAATAGGCACCCCGGCCCCTTTTATTTACCGGCATGATTACCTTCCAGGAAGAACAGAAGGCGGCTAAGCTCGCGGCCCGCAACCGGATCCGCCGATTTCGCAGTGAAGACGCTGACCTGGAGGATCTGGAGCAGGTGGCCATCGCTTACATCCTCATCCGCGGCCCCCATGAGGAGTTTCACTATGCCCTGCGGAATGGCTACAACGGGATCGCCGAGTTCCGACGCAAGCTCTACGGTCGCGGCCAGTCGCGCCGGGCCAGGGCCAACAAGGTCTACCCGCCAGAAGATATGCACTTCGCGTCGATGTATGAGGGCCAGGAACCCGATCCCACGCCGGCGTTCGAGAACCAGGATCGACTCGCCGGTCTCGAAGACGACATGACCGAGATCGAGCTTCTGATCTGCCGGCGGCGAGCCCAGGGCGTCCACGCCAGGGACATCGCCAAGGAGATCAACTTGCTGGAGTGGCAGATCCAGCACACCCTTCACCTACTCCGCAAGCGGATGATCGAAAGAGAGCAGAATCGTGGAAGATCAGCACAGCAAGCACTTGACCACTGGCGACATAGCAAGGCTCTACAGCGTCGCCCCCCGAACCGTGTCCAAGTGGATCGACAGCGGGATGCTCAAGGGATGGAAGGTTCCAGGTAGCAACGATCGCCGGGTTTGCTGGGACGACATGATCGCGTTCTCGGCCGAGCATGGCATGAAGCCGACCAAGCCATTCAAGATCCTCTACATCGAGCCCAACGAGAGCCTGATTTATCCTCGCGTCGTCTGCGGATTCCTCCGCCTGCTGGGCATGAACGCCGAGATGGTTCACTGCCTGCCTGGAGCCGAGAGCTTCGCGCTGGGGGCCGAATCGCCTACGGCCGCGATCGTCAACGTGGACACGACTAAAGAGAGCCACCTTGACATCCTTGTCAAGCATTGTAAAGATACGGGTGTCCCGCTCCTCGGCATCGCTACTCAGATGACGACGGGGCAGGTCGAAGCCCTGAAGCGTCGGGGTATCAACGTCATCAAGATTTAACCTGGAGTGAATTGTGAATAAGACCGAAGCCGAGTACATCGTCAAGGTTCTCGATGCCGTCCTACGTCCCATCGCCAATACCACCTATCCCTTCGAGGTCTCGGCTGACCATTCCGGCATCGTCTCGATGCACTTTGTCAGCCAAGGCAAGCACTACGCCGGCGGGATCTCCCTCAAGTCCGCCCGACTCCTCATCGACCAAAACACCAACGGAGCCGCCCTTGCCGGCCAGGTCCAGCAGCACCTCCAGGTCCGCAACGTGGAAGGACGAACTGCAACGGCTGGGGGCGATCGCGAAGAAGGACGCGCAACTGCGAGCCTCCGGGCCACCTTCGAGTCCGACCTGAAGATGCTGCGGACGGTCAAGAAGCTCGCCCTGACCCTCAGCGAGAAGGTTGAGGCTTACGCCTCCAGGCACGGCAAGTGCGATCACAACGCCCACATGCCGACCGCCCGACTCAGCAGCTTCCATCATTCCCTGGACGATCAGATCCACTACATCGAGGACGCGATCAAGGAGATCGACAAACTGTGAGCGAGATGACCCCCGCCCAATTTAAGATGGCGACCGTGATCGAGCACGTCGTCCCCAAGTCGCCCAGGTTCGGCGGAGAGCTTCGGTTCGCTGCCCTGGAAGGCGGCAACGCGATCCGCGTGGACTGGAACGACACCGACCTCCAGCCGCACAGCTTCGAGGTCCGCTTGCATGAGATCAAGAATTGCAAGGACATGAAGACGGCGATCGCGATGATCCTGGACAAGATGGGGCCGGGCCACACCGTCACCCACCAGCGCCGCAAGACCACGGCCCTCACCCCGGACAAGGCCCCGGCGTACACCGCCTCGGTCAACGTGAAGGACATCTTCGAGAAGCAGGTCGTCGCGTGCGAGCAGTGCGAGACTCTGGCCGGTGTCACGGACCTTCCAGGTGGGTCATGCTCTAAGAGCAACTGCGACGGCAAGCTCATCGCCTACCGCGTCGTCCAACCCAAGTTCCCCGGCCAGTTCAAGCCCTTCATGGAGAAGATTCAAGATGCTCATCAGCTACATTCGCGTGTCGTCACAGGGGCAGGTCCAGGGGGACGGCCTGGACCGACAGAGGGACGCGGTGAAGGCGTGGACGAAGGGGCATGACAGCAGCGCCTCGATCGCCCGCGAGTTCGTGGAGGCCGGGTTCACCGGCACCACCTTCGAGCGGCCGGTCCTGGGAGAGCTTCTGGCCTTCGTGCGGGAGATCTGCACCGAGAACAGCGACTACCACGACGGGCTCACCTCGAAGAAGCCGCGGCGGATCCCGACCGTTCTGGTCGAGCGGAGCGACCGCCTGGCCCGCGACAATCTCGCGTCGGAACTGATCCTCCAGGAGTTCCGCAACCTTGGCGTCCCGGTCATCGACTGTGAGGCGAACCTGGACCTCACGAACGATGACGACCCCTCGAAGGTGCTGATCCGGCAGATCCTCCAGGCCGTCGCGGAGTTCGACAAGTCATCCCTGGTGAAGAAGCTGAGGAAGGCCAGGGACCGGAAGCGGGCCAAGGATGGGCGGTGCGAAGGCGCGAAGCCCTACGGCTCCATGCCCGGCGAGGAGCCCGCGTTCGAGCTAATCAAGCTCGCCAGGCAGAAGGGTTATTCGATCCGGCAGATCCGCGATCATCTCAACCAGGCGGGTCATAAAGCCCGTTCTGGACGGCCTTGGTCCTCGGGAAGCGTCGGCAAAATCACCCAGCGTATTGATCGCGAGCATGAAGCTGGGTAATCTGTGGGGAACCCCCACGGAGCCCGATCATGCACTACGGCGATGAAGTCCACGGTGAAGTCAACTCAGCCGACGCCAGCAGTGGTGTCGAGATCCCGATCTACGAGGCCGGCAAGGTGTCGGCCCGCACCCTCCTCGCGACGGAAACCTTGGTCATCACGGATGTCCAGGTGATTTCCGTTCCAGGCGGGAATGTTGCGGTCATCCTTGACGCCGACGACGACAATGCCCTCGACGTGGGTGAGACCGTCGTGCGGGGCACGGTCGCGGCCAACGGCGGTGTGGCCATGAACTTCGGGGGATGCCCCAGGTTCGGCGTAGCGGGGGCTAAGCCCCATGTGATCGCGCCGGTTGGCGTGGTCGATGTTGTGTTTACCGGGTACATCAAGAAAGCATAGCCATGTTCAGCGGCATCATCGGCAACTCGGTCATCGCCGCGGGCGGCGGCGGCGGATCCGGCCTACCTGGATCCGACCTGGTGGCCTGGTTCGATATGTCCAACGCCGATTCGGTCACCGCGGCCGGCCGGCTCACAGCCTGGGCCAACATCGCCGTGGATGGGTTCCCCGCGTCGGTGGTCAACGCCTCCTCGGGGACCAACCCGCTCTACAACGCCTTCCCGCCGGTGGAGTCGCTTAACGGGGTCACGGTCGGGCGCTTCTTTGGACGCTTCCTGCTCGCCACCACCGGCGAGGACGCGCTGCTGAATGACGTGCTTGGAGGCACCGTCGCGATGGTGTTCAACCCGCTCAACAACGATGGCGGGGAGTTCTTCAGCATCACTGGCGGCGGGGATGACCGGCTGGTGCTCAATCAGAACGGCGACCGCACGATCCAGATCGTGGCGACCCCTGGAGTCTCGGACACGCCGGCGTCGGAAAGCGGCACCGGGGCTTTGACCGACGATACCTGGGTGGTCCTGATCGCTCGGGTAGACGCCGCCTCGGGCACCGTCCGCATCGTCGTGGATGGGTCCGACCACCTGGCCGACACGAACGTCACGGTCAGCAGCGCCTACGATGCCACCGCAGCGACCGAGCTTCGGTTCGGCAGCGCCGCTAACGTCAGCTTCGCGGAGATCCAGGTCTACAACGAGGCCCTGTCCAACGCGGAGATCACTACATTAACCAACTTCCTCACCTCGAAGTGGGGCCTGGCTTGAGACCTCGGAAGCTACCTCCGCCACCACCACCCAAGCCGCCCAATGTCGCACCGAAGGAACCCACCCCCGAGCAGGTCGAGAAGGCCAAGGAGGTCGCCGGCCTGGACGTGCCGGCAGATCCGAAGGTGGCCGATCTTGTCGATGACGAGACGGTCATCGCCAGGGCCAGGCGGATGCGGGGTCGCGACGGCCGGGCGATCAGCCACGCCCTCGCCTTTCTTTTGGACCTGAGCCCAGAGGAGTTCCTGGAGGCTGCGGCGAACGTGCAGACCAAGGCTGAGGAGATTGCGGTACAACTCGTCGTGAAGGCAACCAGCGGAACCCAAGAGGCAATTAAGATCTGCCTGGAGCGAACGGAAGGGCGGGTGCCTCAGGCATTAGAGGTCTCAACCAACTCCCACAAGGACATCCATGAACGTGTCGGAGACATCGCGATCAGTAGAGCCAACGCGGCGGCTGCTACAGCAACCGGGCTTAGGATTTCCGCAGAGAGCGCCGACCTGGACTTGTCCGAGGACGAACCTGATCGTCCCGAAGAAGACGACTGAGAACCTTCAGTGGCGTGCGAACCTCCTGGAGATGGCGTCTGAGGACATCGGCTTCCAGAAGGAGCTTTACACTGCCTGCGCCCTGAGTCCGATCCTATGGGTCAACCTCATGGTCTGGACGTTCCGCCAGAAGAAGGCGGATCCGATCCGCGGCGAGGTGCCGGTCACTGGCGAGGAGGCCCACGTTCCATTCATCACCTGGACGATCCAGGATGAGGGGCTCTACGAGCTTGAGCGGTGCATGGACATCAAGGGCGAGGGCACCGCGAGCGATGCGCTGATCGACAAGTCGCGGGACATGGGGGCCACCTGGCTCATCATCACGCTGTTTCACCATGCCTGGCTATTCCGGGACAACGTGAACCTCCTGTGGGTCTCGGCTACGGCGAGCGACGTGGACATGCACCCCACGAACAACCCGGACACGATCCTCTGGAAGCACGACTACATCAACCAATGGCTCCCCGACTGGATGCGGCCACCGATCCACCGGCGGAACATGCACCTGGGCAACAAGCTCCGGGGCAACTCCCTGGACGGCGAGGCGACCACCGGCAACGTCGGCCGGGGTGGCCGGCGTACCGCGATCGGCTTTGACGAGTTCGCGGCCGTGGAGGACGGCGAGGGGATGCTGTCGGCGTCGTCGGACACGACGGCCTGCCGGTTCTTCAACTCGACGCCGAAAGGTCCAGGCACGGCGTTCACGAACGTCCGCAACCAGATCAAAGCCGGCGACAAGGATATCAAGTACATCTGCCTGCCCTGGTGGGAGCACCCGGAGAAGGGGTACAACCGATCGCTGGTCGAGGACCAGAACGGCAATCGCAAGTTCACCTCGCCCTGGTACGAGGCGGAGTGCCGCCGGCGATCGAGCCCGAAGGAGATCGCTCAGAACCTCGACATCGACCACATGGATTCCGGGTCCAGGTTCTTCGACGGCCCGGTCGTCGCCAGGCACAAGTCGGCCTACTCGGTCACGGAAGATTTCTCGGCGAACATCGACTTCAGGACCAAGATGAACGAGGACGAGATGCGGGCGGTGGTCGTCGGCAAGGAGATTCGCAAGACCCGGTGCCACCGGACCATCAAGCATCGTCCCTGGAGGTTCTGGATGCGGTTGATCGACAACCGGCCGGACCAGGCTTACAACTACATCTTCGGGGTGGACATCGGCAACGGCCAGGGCATGTCCAACTCGGTCGTCTCGGTTCGGTGCAAGGAGACCGGCGAGAAGGTCGCCGAGTTCGCCGACGCCAACACGCCGCCCCACGACCTGGCTCGCGTGGTCGCCGCGGCCGGGCTCTGGTTCGGGAGCAAGACGGGGAGCTTTGCGCTGGTGGTGCCCGAGCGGAACGGCCCCGGCTCGACCTTCATCAAGGAGCTTGTGAAGCTCGGCTATCCCAATGTTTACCTGGAAAAACGCCGGGGAACGGTCGATGAGCAGACCACGAAGAAGTACGGTTGGCACAGCGACACGAACTCAAAAGAGGTGCTGCTGGGGGTCTACCGGCGAGAACTGGCCAGGGACACCTTCATCAACCCGTCGAAAGAAGCGCTGGCGGAAGCCGAGGAGTATATTTACTATGCAAGCGGCACGGTCGGCCCAGCGCGTCTCCTCAACGAGAACGAATCCGCCCGAGCCACCCACGGCGATCGTGTGATCGCCGACGCCCTATGCTGCATCGGGGACGAGTCGGTCGCGGCCAGCAAAGCCTCCTCGCCCGACATGCCGAACAACTGCTATGCGTCGAGACGGAGATCCCGCAAAGCATCGCAACAATCACAAGACCGATGGATTCGGTCCAGGAATAAACGGAGACGTTGACCATGCCGGCAACCATCGACCCACAGAGCTTGCAGCGTGCCGTGACCCAGGGCTTCGACCGGGTGGAGAACTTTCGACGCGCCAGGTATCGGTTTATGACCGAATACGTCGGCCAATACTACGACAAGGCGGACGGCATCGGGGAGGAGGCCCAGCCGATCAACCTGATCTTCAAGGCGATCTCGATCCTGGTGCCGCACTTGGTCTCGAAGAATCCCGAGCACGATGTCGAGTCGCGGTACGCCATGTACGGATCCACGGCCGAACTTCTGAAGCTCTATCTGGATGACCTGGTTAAGAAGATCGGCTACAAGCATGAGCTTCGGCTGACCATCATCGACGCCCTCATGTCGATGGGGATCATCAAGGATGGCCTCGGGGTCAGCGGCCAGTCGCTCGACGGCCCGGACGGTCTGGCCAACCTGGCTATGCCCTACGCGAGCCGGGTGGACCTGGACGACTTTACGATCGACCCTCTGTGCCGGAACATCCGCGAGGCCCTGTTCGTGGGTAGTCGCGTCCGCGTGCCCCGCGCCTTTGTCGAGGAGTCGGGCCTGTTCAACCTTGGCGACATGCGGCTCCCCAGCATCCAGGACCAGACGCGGAAGGGCCGCGAGGTCTCCAGCCTCTCCAGGAACAAGCGGAAGCACAACCGGGGCGAGGAGAACAACCTGGTGGATTACATGGATCTCGTTGAGGTCTATCTGCCCGACGCCCGCAAGATCGTCACGCTGCCCTTCGGCGACAACATGATGGTCAAGGACTTCCTCCGGGTCGTGGACTACGACGGCCCCGAGGTCGCCGGCGACTCCCCGGTGCTCGGCCCCTACCACCTGCTCGGGTTCCATTGGGTGCCCAACAACCCCTTCCCCATCCCGCCGTGCGGGATCTGGATGGACCTGCATGAGATGGCCAATTCCAACGCCGCGAAGGCGACGCGCCAGGCCGACCGGCAAAAGGAGATCTTGGTCTACGGCCGCGGTGCCGCCGACGATGCCGAGCAGGTGGCTGGAGCCAGCGATGGCGAGTCGATCGCGGTCGATCACCCCGACATGATTAAGTCGATCACGTTCGGCGGCACGAACGACGCGGTATACCAGCACTTGGATTGGATCAAGCGGGAGTTCGGCGAGTCGGGTCCAGGTGACTTCCAGCAACTCGGCGGCGAGGCGTCCAGCGCCGGGACGGCCACTCAAGCAAACATCCTCGCGTCGGCCGCGAACATCCGCGTCGGGGACATGAAGGATCTGATTTACGACTTCACCTCCAGCATCTCGCGGAGCCTGGCGTGGTATGGGTTCACCGACCCGCTCCTGGAGCTTCCGTTGAAGAAGCGGATCCCCGGCGGCGAGGACGTAACGCTAATGCTCACGCCCGAGGCAATCCACGGCGACTTCCTGGATTACCACTTCGACATCTCCCTGGAGTCGATGGATCGGGAGAACCCGCTACAGCGGAGCCAGAAGCTCATCCAGTTCGTGCAGACGGTCATCCCCACGGCGATCCAGACCTTCATGCAGTTCTTCCAGATCGGGATGCCGCAGATGTTCACCCGATCAAGTTCATCAACATCAACGCGAAGCTCCAGGGCATCGACCACTTCGAGGCGGTTTGGGGAGATCCCGAGTTCCAGATGATGGTGATGGAGATGCTGGCCAAGGCCCCGATCATGCAGGGTGCTCAAGGGATGCCTGGAGAACCAACCGGGGCCGGCCCCGAGGGCATGGGTGCCCGAGCCCAACTCGGACCCGGCGGCGGCGGTGGTGGCGGCGGTGGTATGGGCGGCTTCGGCGGGATGCCGAAGTTCCAGGCCCAGGGCCTCGACCCCAGGGCCGAGCTAATGAAGTCGTTTGCCCAATCCGGCTCCGCGCCGATGCAGTTGGGCATGGGCAACCCCACCGGGCTCCGAGGTGGAGCCCCCGTATTCTAACCTGGAGCTACTATGAACCCGACCCCCGAAGACACCTGGCAAGCCGAGTCTGATGCCCGCACCTTGATCGAAGTCAACGAGATCAAGAACGACGCTTCGCGGTACGCCGCCGCCAAGAAGCAGCTCAAGAAGCAGGCTAAGGCAGCAACCGACGCATCCCTGGAGGGGAAGGTCGCTCGCAAGCTGAAGAACCTGAAGGATTTTTCCTGATGCCCACCTACGTTTACAAGTGCGAAGTCTGCGAGCACGGCCAAGACGAGTTTCGCCCGATGGACGAACGGGACGCGCCGGGGGTGTGCGACAAGTGTGAGGGTAATGCCCTTCGGGACATCGCTTCAGAGCTTGGCGGGGTGCAAACCGATTGGGCCGAGCCGATTTATTCTGAGGCCGCGGGGGTTGGCCCGGAGCAGGTCGCCCAAGCTCGCGCCGTCAACAAAAACCACGAATACACGGACGATGGGCGCATGATCTTCAGATCTAAGGGGCACCGGAAGCAGTGCCTCAAGGATCTGGGCATGGTCGATCGCGACGGTTTTGATTGACAACCCCCCCTGCCTAGACTAACAATAGTACCTATCTTGCCCAGGTTCACCTACCCGCTTGTCGCGGAAGCGAGCCCTGGGATCGAAAGGTAGCTAGGTCATGGCAGAGGAAGCAACACAAGGTCTCCAGGTTAATCCCGACGTTCCCTCAGCAGGGAAGGGCGGCGTTAGTGCCGCCGCCGAGAGCAAGATCCAGGGAGCCCTGGATGATGCCTTTGGCGGCGTTGACGATAAGGACCAAGATGGAGGGAAGGACCAGGATCAAGCTACCGATAACGCCGGCGATGATGGTGATGGCGAGGCGGTCACGACCGTCCGCGAGCACAAGCGCCGCCGGCGAGCCCCCAAGGACAAGCCCAAGCCTTCGCAGCAGCGGAGCCAGTGGGCCGAGCCCGAGGGGACTGAAGCTGGAGGAGAAGAATCTGTCGAGGACGACGATGACGACGACGAGGGCACTGAAGGTCAAGCCCCGCCAAAGCCGAACGCCAGCAAACCCAAAGCTGCCGACCCGGACGATGATGGCGAGGGAGACTCTACCACCCCTTACGGCGGCGTCGATTCTCGATTGGTGAACGCGGCTAAGAGGCGAGGCTGGTCCGAAGATCGGATCCAGCGTCTCATCAAGGCCGACGAGGAACTGGCGATCGACACGTTCGACCAGCTTCTCCAGGATGCGAACAATCTCTCCCAAGAGTACGCAACCCTGGGGCGGCATGTCCAGCAGTCGAACGGCCAGGTTCCACCGCAGCAGGCCGGCCAAGCGGACCAGCAGGGGCAGCAGCCCCCGCAGCAACAAGTCCCCTACGGTCAAGGCCAGCAACCGATCCAGCCAGGGCAGCAGCCCCAGGCAAACCCCAGCGGGCAACAGCAAGGTGGCTTGCTGCCCAAGTTCTCGTTCCAAGGTGAGCAAACGAAGGGACTGGATGAAGGTTTTGTCCAGACCGTCCTTACGCCCATCCAGGAACACATGGACCGCATCGGCCAAGTTCTAAACAACGTCGTTGCGGGCCACGACAGGTTCATCCAGGAACGGCAGAACGAAGTGCTTTATCAGCAAATCGACTCCTACTTCGATGGCCTGGGCGACGGCTACCAAGACCTGTATGGGAAAGGCGCTCGTAGCGAACTCAACCAGCAGGCGATGGAGTCACGTCGTCGCGTCGTCCGCGAGGCCGATGCAATCCGCTACGGGGCTATGGCCCAGGGCCGCAACGTCAGCGTTGCGGAGGCCCTGGAGATGGCCCACAGTCTTGTATCCACACCACACCGAGACCAAGCGGCACGCCGGAAGATCACGAACGGCCTTCAGCAGAGACAGGCCCAGGTAACAGTCCGTCCAACCAACAAGACCGGCAAGAACGAGCAAGTCTCGGACGACCCGATCGAGCGGGCAGAGCGGAACCTGGCCAAGCGACTCAAGAAGCTGTCGTGATTTAACCTGGTGATGCCCAGGAGACCATAACTATGAGCAGCGGTATCAAGAATACGCAACTGCTTGACCTCCTGGCGACCACGCTCCCCGACCTCCCCGACAACGAGTTCGAGGTGGCCTGGGAGTACCGCGATTACGAAGTTTGTAATCGCTGGTTCCAGCAGGACAAGATCGACGTGGACGGCGGTGTTACCATCGACCGTCGAATCATGCTCGACCACTCAGGCGCAGCACAGTATGTGCGTCTGTACCAGCCTTCGACGCCCAACGTGGCGGACGTGCAAAAGCGCATCTCCGTCCCCTGGTGTCAACTCGAAGTGAACTGGAGCGTCGAGCGACGTGAACTCCTCCGAAACCGATCCTCCGCGAAGGGCTTTATCAAGCTCATCATGTCGCGCCGGGTCGATGCGATGTCGGCCCTGGCCGATCTCCTGGAGGAGAAGGCTTGGGATGTGCCGGCCAACGCCAACGACGACCTCCTGCCCTACGGCTTGCCGTACTGGCTGGTGCTCGCCAACGATGGCGTTGATACCGATGGTGCCTTCAACGGTCAAACCGTTCGCTACGGCGACGGCACGACCGGCACCACGCGGGCCGGGCTCGACTCCGCGACCTTTGATAAGTGGCGGAACTGGACGGCCCAATACACCTCGGTCAACCGGACCCTGATGAAGCGTATGCGTAAGGCGTTCCGCGCCGTTCGCTTCCGCTCGCCTGTCACGGTGAAGGACATGTCCGAAGGGCCTTCGAGCAACTTCCGCATCTACATGGACCTCGACACCATCGTTGAGTTCGAGGAGGTCGCTCACAATCAGAACGACAACCTCGGCGGCGAGGTGGCGGCGTTCGGTGGATCGACCACGTTCCGCCGGATCCCCCTGGTTGACATCCCCCAACTCGACACCTTCACGGTGACGGATGGCGGATCCAGCACCTTCAGCCCGGATCCGATCTACATGGTCAACCACTCGAAGTTCTATCCCATCGTCCAGGAAGATGACTGGCTCGTTGAGTCCGATCCCGAGACCGACCGTACCCTCCACAACGTCTTTACGTCGTTCGTGGATGGGTCTCACCAGTTCATGTCCACGAACCTCCGCACCGCCGGTGCGGCGATTCACAAGGTCATCCCCGCCGCTTAATAGCGACGGATGATACCTGGATATGATCGTGCCCTTCGGGGCTTCCACTTCGCAACAAACTAGCATGGAGACAACGCATGTCTGGTAGCAATGTTCAATACCAGGGGAACCACCCCCTGAAAACCAAGAAGGTCTACTACAACGGCTCGACCCCTCTGACTAAGAATCAGATGTTGACCTACGTTGAAGACGCTTCTCTCCTCGCCACCCTCCAAGCCGCAGAGACCGCAGCCCCCGGCTCGCAGAACTTCGGCTTGGCTCGGGGTACGCTGGTTGAGACTCCCGTAACCGCTTCGCTCGCGCTGTTCGCCGGCGTCCTCCAGGACGGCGACGAAGGCAAGGCGAACGGTGCGTGGGTCACGATCATCCAGCCGGTGTCGGGTGACGTGCTCTCGGTTCGCGCCACTGGCGCGACCGATATCGCGGTCGGCGACGACCTGGAACTGGTAAACGCCGGCGACGCCCTGGTCCATGAGGCCTTTGACGCCGCGGCGACCCTGTTCCGAGCGATGGAGGCGTACACCGCCGCCGCCGACACCAGCATCCTCGCGATGCGTTACTAAAATCCAACGCTCCTCCTCGGCGAAAGCTGGGGAGGGCTATTCCCCATTCACCCCAACCTGGAGACTCGCTATGAAAGGCAAGTACACGAAGAAGAACATGACCGGAGGCAAGATGAAGAAGTCCAAGGGCTTCCCAAAGGGCAACAAGAAGAAGATGGGTCGCACCGGCACGAAGTCGAAGTAACCCCCTTCTTCATTCGCACCTTTACCTGGATGAACGATGAACCCGACAGGCGGACTACGATTCGATGCCATCACGATCCGCGTCGCCGAGTACCTTGGCGTCGCGAGCTATGGTTCTGCGGGTAGCACTGCCGCCGCGGTCCCAACGGATCCCCACGACCTCGACCTGTGCAAGCGCCTGGTCAACGATGGGATCCGCATGTTCATCTCCGATAACCCCAAGTGGTATTGGATGCGAAAGACCTACTCGCTCACGCTCAGCAACCTGGCTGTGCCCGAGCAGATCGACGGGGATCCGGGGCGATACTTCATGCCCCAGGACTTCAACGGCGACGCGATGGGATCCTGGACCTTCGGGCCGGACCAAAACGTGTGGCCCGAGATCGTGACCCTGCCCGACACGGTGATCCGCCAGTGGCGCTCGATCCACTCGGGCAATCAGTCGGGGATCCCTCATTACGTTTCCTTCAGCAAGACCCGCGACGCCGACGTTCCCGCCGGCCAGCGGGGACGCTGGGAGGTGACGTTCTACCCCGATCCTGGACAAGCCTACGTCGTGGAGCTTGACTATCGCCACTACTTCAACGAGCTAGTGGATCTGACCCAGGATTACCAGCCGGCCGGGGCGGAGCACGACGAGACGATCGTGGCTGCGGCGATCGCGAAGGCCGAGCTTGATCGCGACGACGTGATGGGCTCGCGGAACCAATACTATGAGAAGTGCCTGAAGAACAGCATCCGCGTGGATCTTCAGCAAGCCCCGAAGACAGTTGGCGGCAACCTGGATCGTTCCAGTCTGCCAGCCGTGTTTAACCGCCGACAGTTGGGTTACTCACGGCCCGTCCTTCCGGCCAACTATCAAATCTCCTAATGAAAGGATACGACTGTGACTCCAGGTAACTACCTCCGCCAGCTTCAGATGCTCACCGTGGGAGGCAATGGCTTTAACAAGCAACTGCCCCTCACCCCTAACGGCTGTGCCACCACCGGCACGCGAGCCACCGCGACCAACTCTGTCCCCGCCGATGCCATCGTGCTCGACGCGGACGGCGAGGACGTGATCGTGGGATCCACCATCCCGCTCGACTACGACCAGGAATCTGACCTCCTGGACGTGGCCCTGATGGTCCGCAATGTCTCGGGCACCTCTAACACCCTCCAGGCGAGTGATGTGTCTCGCGGCCGGGTGGGCACGGACATTGTCGATGAGGCGGGGTTCACGCCGGCGACCGCCACGCTGGTCAACGCCGCCTTCGACATCGGCCTGGTGTCGGCGAACCTGTCGGGCCTCACCTGGCTCGCGGGCGACGTGTTCCATGTGAACTTCGCGACGGCCGCGACCACCAGCTCGGGCATCATGCACGTCGTCGGGGCAGTCATCACCTACCGCTCGGTCCTGGTCGCCTACAAGGATGCCAACCGCGGCAACGAGGACACCGACACCTCGACCAACCACCTCAACTAAGGCAGCTTTTCTCCTCCGGGTTCTCGCCTCGCAAGAGGCGGGGGCCTTTTATTATGCGAAAGCCGATGCCACTTCAGTTCCCGGTGTCGGGTGTCGTTGAGAACGCACCCTACTCCCAGCAGCCACCGGGCACGACGCCGGACGCGCTTAACGTGCGCTCGTTTGACTCCCTGGAGAGACGGAATCGCGGGGGCCAGCGGATCGGAATGTCAAAGCTGGCTGCGAGCCCTATCAGCGCCGGCAATCAGATCCAGCTTCTTGAGCAGATCGTTAGAGCCCTTGACCTGGTTCAGTCCGCGGCGTGGAGCGACAAGCTGGTCAACCCAGCCTCCGCCTTGTCCGCGGCGTTTAATCACTACGCCCGCTGGGATCCGAATGGCGCTTACCTGGTCCAATCTACACCTTCCAGCGGGATCCGAGTCTACCCCTTCGATGGGGTCTCCTTTGGCACCGGGGTTACGCTGGCTCACTCAACGATCGTTTCCGCGATCGGATCGGGCGACGTCAACGATATCGCGGTTTCCAACGACGGGGCTTATTTAATCATTGGCAGCGACGCGGGGATTGGGTACTGCACGATCAGCCCCACTGCGTTCGGGGCGATCACCGAGTTCGGATCCTTGACCGACGTGTTTGGCGTCCGCTTCACGCCCGACAGCAACGCGCTGGTTTACCTCGACCAGACCGGAACCGGGTTCCATGCCATAGCCTGGACAGGGACGGCTCTGGGTTCGGCCTACTCCGATCCTGGAGTCTCCGCAATCGGGACCGGCGGCAACTCACTGGAGATGTCTCCGACCGGCGAGTTCGTGGTCGGCATGGACAGCACGAACCTCTATATGATGGGATTCACCAGCCTCGGAGGTTTCACCACCGACATTGATTCGGTGCCGGATAGTTTGAGTGGACTTCCAAACCGGATGGCAATTAACCCGGCCGGCAGCTTCATCGCTTGGGGGTGTGGAGGATCCTCCTCTTTCCGCTATGCGCCGATCAACGTCTTGACTGGCTTTGGCGCTAGCACGTCTGAGGCCGCTGGGATTGGAGACGTGCTAGATGTGAAGTTCGACCCAAGCGGAAACTACCTGGGGGTCGCCGGAGAGACCACGCCCCATGCGAAGATCTATCAGTTTGGCGGCGGGCTCGGGGCGGCGTTGACGGCCCCCGGAACGCCGCCGGCCGCGGATGTCCAAGTCTTTGCCTGGAGTAGTGACAGCCTCAACATTGCCACCGCGACAGACTCGGGTTTAGAAGCATGGGCTTTCCTGCCAGCCGCGATCAACCCCACCGCCCGCGAGACCCGCTTGGTGGCGGTGTCCGGCGGCAATATGTACCAGTCAAGCGTAAGCCTGGCTACCTTCGCGCTGGTCTCAGGCGGATCCTCGGCGTTCGATGAGACCAATCCCGCCCTCATGGCTGATACCGCATTCCAAAAGCTGTTCGTTGCAGATGGGATTTCCGCCAACTACCAATACCTGGACTTTGCGGACACCACGCTGAAGGATTGGGCGGGCGACATCACGGACGGATCGCTGCCCCAAGGGACGACCGACACCACCTTGGGATGCCGGTTCCTCGCGGTGTACCGCGGCCGCGTCGTGCTCAGCGGGCTTAAGGAAGAACCTCAAAACTGGTTCATGTCCAGGGCCGGAGATCCGTTCGACTTCGACTACTCCCCAACCGTGCCCGACGCGACTCAGGCCGTCGCCGGCAACAACTCCGAGGCCGGCGAGCTTGGCGACATCGTGACAGCGCTCGCCCCCTATCAGGACGACCTCATGGTCATGGGCGGGGCGAACTCGGTGTGGGTCATGCGTGGCGACCCTGCCGCCGGCGGTCAGATCGACAACATCGTCCGCGGCATTGGCATTGTCGGCCCCCACGCCTGGTGCTTTGACGACGTGGGCAACTTCTACTTCTTCGCGGTCAACGGCCTGTACCGGATTTCCGCCGGCCTGGGTACTCAGCCGGAACTCATTTCCAAGAACAAGCTCGACACAACCTTCGCTGACCTGGACGTGTCTGCTCAGTACATCCGCATGGAGTATGATCCGATTTGGCAGGGGGTTCACATCTTCAACGTGAGCGAAGCCGAGCCGTCGAGCAACGCCCTCGCGCCGATGCACTACTTCTGGGACTCCCGTAACAACGGCTTCTGGCCCGACCAGTACCCGGCCTCGATCGGCCCAACGGCGACCCTCTACTTCAACGACGACAACCCCGAGCGATCGGGCGTTGTTCTTGGCGGATGGGATAGCTACCTCCGGCAGTTCGATGACGGGGCTGCCGACGACGACGGCACCGCGATCACCAGCCGGGTGCAGTTCGCGGCCGAGAACCCCGGCTTGGCGATGGCCGACTCAAAGCTGAGCGAGATCCACATCAACCTGGACCGGCAATCAGACGACCTTACCTTGAACGTCTACTCCGGGCAGACCGTCGAGGACGCGGTGCGGGACGCCAACCTTCGATTCGCTCGGACCCTGGTGGCCGGCAAGAACAACGCGATCCGCCAACGAGCCCGAGGAGCGGCGATCGTCTTCGAGGTCACTCAGTCAGCCACCGCTTCGACCTGGGCCTACGAGAACGGCTTGGCCATCTTCGAGACTCAAGGGAAGACCCGAAGAAGGAGGCAGTAATGCCCAGCGCCTTCGGACAAGACAGGACGCCGGGTGAAGACGTGCGCGTCCGCCGCAACTCCCAAAGCTGGCAAGACGATAACAACCTGGTGCTTCCGGCGGGAGCCCTTAGCGTTGATCCAGAGACGGGGGCTCTGTTCGTCAACATCGTCGCGCCGCTCCAGATCACCTCAAACGCGATCGGCATTGACCTTGGGAACGGCCTCGCGGTCGTGGCCGATCAGTTGGCCGTGGCGTTGGCTGCGAACCCTGGACTGGCCTTCAGCAGCGGCCTGTTGCTCATCGACCTCGACACGAACCCAGGGCTCGCGCTCGCCGCCGGCGGGCTGGGCATTAGCTTGGCGGCGAACTCCGGGCTCACAACGACGGGGGGCCTCCAAGCTGTGCTCGACGGATCTTCGCTGTCCCTCGGGGCGTCGGGGCTCAGCGTGACGGATCCAGCCGGCCGGCAAGGGGTGTCGGCGGTTGTGACCGTCGCTTCCAACGCGGCTTGGGGCGAGACCATGCGTGCGGACCCTTCGGGGGGAACCTTTGTTATCACTGCCCCTACGGCCGTTGGGAACGCCGGCCGGCGGTTCACGGTGAAGAATGTGACCAGCGACACAACCTCCTTCACGATCGACGCCAACGGGGCGCAGACGGTAGATGGGGCAAGTGACGCTACAATCAGCACGGCGTTCGGAAGCCTGACTCTTGAGAGCGACGGGGCGAACCTGATGATCGTCGCATCGGCCTGACCCCTGGAGACCACCATGAGCATCACCCTCAACCAATACCTGTCCCTGGAAGCGGTCATCGACAACGCCCAGGTTTCCATCGGCCGGCGGAACGTGGCTCAAGAGATCGTCATGGCCGGCCTGAAGTACGACGCCAGCTTCTCGATTACGAACACCAGCGGAGACAACTTCAACTCCGACGTGATATGGGCAACAGGGGACGGCGGCGTAACGACGTTTGATTACCTATACCTGGAAGTAGACGCCGCCGCCCTCGTCGCCTTGCAGAACGGCAATAGCGACTCGATGGTGCTCAGCCTGATCGCTGGCGTACCGCTGATCCTTGGGGCCGACGAATACCTGGACGGCGCGCTTGGGGCCGACGGTTCCGCGACGACCGTGGCCGACGTGATTGACCAGATCACCGTCAAGAACAACACTACTGGAGCAGCGGCCGGCGTGGTTGTCACCGGCCGCTTGGTCCTGTTCGATTAGGAGATGCTATGAGCCAGTACGGCGGAACTAACGTGGACTTCACGGCCATCATCCGGCAGATGCAGCAGCAAGAGGCGCAGCGGAATGAGGACGCTCTGGGTCGCTACGCCCAGGCCAACACCCTCGCCCAGCAACTCACCCAGCAGGTGGGGGCGATGGGCACCTACGGCGCGGCCGAGGCACAGATGAACATGGTGGGCAATGCGGCTCACCAGCGGATCTCTGAGGGCGCGACCCAGCAGTTCGCCCAGGCCGATCAGGATCTTATGAATCGCGGGCTCGGCAATACGACGATCCGAAGCTCGGTCCAGCGGGGCATCGGCATGGACGAGCAGCGGGCCATGAATGAGCTTGACGAGGGCCTGGCTGCTCAGCGGTCGGGCCTCCTGGAGCGTCGCGCCGGCCAGGAGTTCCAGTCGGGCGTCAACGAGATCGACACCCTCCTCTCCAGGGTGGACGAGCCGATCGACTACGGTCTTATGGCCGGCTTGCTTCAGCAGGCTTCGGCCACGCCCCAAGGCAAGCAGCAGATCTCGATCGGCCCTGGCTCCAGCAACTACGGATCTCAATTCCGGGCGATGCCTGGAGGCGGAGGTGGAGGAGGCGGCGGGGGAAGCGGGCCGCGAACCTTTACCAACTCGGGCCTCTCGTCTTTTACTGATGCCGCCGGGTCGCAAGGCACCGGCGGCGTCCAGACCTTCTCGAACCGCGCGGCCCCCCAGCCGCAACAGCGATCCTACTCCTCGGCTGGATCGTCCACCGGGCAGAACCGAGAGAGCGCCGGGTCGGGGCAAGGCATGACCAGCTACTACGGTGGTCAGCCAGGCAACTCAGCCCAAGGGGCGCTCGGGGGCTACGCTTTCGGCCCTGGCATCATGGAAGGTTCGACCTACCAGGGAGCCACCGGGAGCGGGATGCCCCTGTTCCAGATGCCCAGCGGGGCGATCACGAACGACCCGAGCGCCGAGGGGATGAGTTCGATGATGGAATCCGGCACCGGAATGATCTCGGGGCCGGGTGGAGTCTTCGGTGCCGACGCCGGCGGCGTTGGGGCAATGGGAACTCGGCCGGCCGGCGGGGATCCCCAGGCGGCGGCTCCGGCCGCGGGCGGGGATGGCGAGCAGAACATGGACGAGTTCGTTTACCTTGGTGGCCGGTACTACACTAAGGAGGAGTACGCCCGGATGACGGGAACCTGGAGCGACGGAACCAAGTACCAGAAATAAGGATCGTTCAATGCCAGCCCCTCGCCCCGTCTCCGTTTCCTACATGGACCCCGGCTCTGTCGGAATGCTTGCCCTTCGCTCTGGCGAGGGGATGCTGCGGGACCGGCTCAGCAATGAGGCGAGCAGCATCATCGACTCGACTCGCCGCTATCAGCTTGGCCAGCAAGAGATCCAGTCCAGGGAGCGCATGTTTGCGATCGAGCAGGCGTACCAGAGTCGGGCCGGCAGTGCTTCACCCCAGCAGAACATCCAGCCGGCCACGACCCGACAGCAGCAGCTAGACGATACGCTCCGGCAGATGGTCGGCCAGGGGACGGTCAACCCCGATCAAGCAAGCTGGCTCCGGCTGAGCGCCTTGGGCGTGAACCAGGCCCCGATCAACCAGGCGCTCGGGGTTGCGACCGGCGGACAGTCCAGTGGCCTCACCCCCTACCAGCAGAGCCAGATGCAATACCGCCAACAAGGGGACGCCCAGGACAACCAGGCAAGAGCCCTCCAGCAGCAGATCGAGCAGGCCGAGCAGCAGGTCAAGATGTACGAGGACTCGATCCCTGGTGGCGTCGCCGGCATGAGCGGGGAGGAGCGCCAGCAGTACGACCAACTGACCGAACTGCTCAACCAGCGGCAGACGAGCTTGTCCGGCATGTACCAGCAATTCAGTCAGGCTCCGGCCGGCGGCGCTGGCGGGCAGATGGGTCAGGCTCCGGCCGGCGGCTCGATGACCTTCGAGCAGGCTCAACAGCAGGGCTACGTCTTCCAGGACGCCAACGGCCAGATCATTTACTGGAACGGATCCTCCTACGCACCTAAACCATGACAGCTTTCAACCAGAACCCAACGCTGCGGCCAACCGCTTCACCACCCCCGCCGCCGCCTGGCTTCTTCCCGATGGGACAGCCAGGCGGTTCTCCTATGGGCTCGCCTCCGCCACCGCCAGCGGGGTTCTTCCCCGCGGCGGATGTGCCCGAGGGCGAGTATTCATTCCTGGCCCGGCGGGTACACCCGAGTGCTTACATTCCCGAGGGGATGGAAGATAACGTGCCGTCCCTACGCAACACCGGGGTTACTCCAGGTAACGCGGGCATCTGGGCGGCACTCCACGTCGGTCAAGAGAACCAGAGGCGGCAGGCCGAGGGCAAGCACAACCTCGACCCCGACACTCAACTCGCGATCCAGGACATCTACAAGCGGATGGCCGGCCGTGGTGACGTTTCGAGCCAAAACTTCTACGAGCAGACCCGGCAGCGCCAGGCCGACGATCGAGGCAACACTTTGGGCGGTCGTGTTCAGGATGCGTCGGGAGCCTTCACCGGCAACCTCGCGAACACCGGGCTCGACATCCTCGGGCTCGCAGCCCCGCAGACGGCCAACCGGCTCAGCCAGGCCACCGACGAGCAGTACCGAACGGGCCAGGCTTACGACAATGCGATCAACCCCGTCAACGCCGGCAACCTCGCGGCCGAGGCTGTGAAGATGGCGACGGTGGCTCGCGCTGGGCCTGGTGGCATGGCGGCGTTCTACGGCACGCAAGGTGCTGGCGGTCAGCGCCGCGAGGTGGCCACGCTCCGCGACCAGGGCAACGACATCTCCGGGCTCAACGAAGCGCTCACCACGTTCGGCGTCGGCGCGACCGAAGCGATCTCGGGCTACATCGGTGGCCGGATCTTCCGCAGCATGGGCGGCGTGCTGAAGGGTGCAGCGCCCGAGTTCCGGGCCGCGCTCGCCAGCGGGTTCCGGCCGGCCGTGACCGAGGCGATCCGGCAGACGGCGATGGTCTCTGGCCACGCGCTCGCAGAGGGCACCGAGGAGGCCGTCACTCAGGCCGTCACGAACCTCATCCGCCAGGGGGTTAATCCCGAGCAGGCGATCGCCGAAGGGCTCGCCGAGTCGTTCACGATGGGCGTGCTCCTGTCGCCCTTCGGTGCAGGCAACATCGACGCCGGCCGTGGTCGCGAGGGCGTGGATCCTGCGGGTGCCGCCCAGGGCACCGCGCCGGCCGGCGCTGGGGCGATGCAGGCCCAGCCCGCCCAGCTTGCCGAGGAGTTCCAGAACCGGATCCAGCGACGGCTCGCTGAAGCCCAGGGGCCGGACGACGTGGGGCAAGCCGCGGTGACAGAGCTTCAGCCGGACGTGAACACCGATCCGACCCGCCGGCTGGACCCCCAGCCCGACGCGGAGGCGGTTTACGACCTCACGCCGGGGGGTCAGGAGCCGGCTCCTCCGAGCTTCCTCCAGCAGACGGGTCAAGCCCCGGATATCGCCGGAGGCCCGCTCACAGCCCCGCCCAGCGTTGCCGGTGAGCCTTCAGCGGTCAATCCGCTCGCCCAGGCTGGCCAGGATTCCGTCCAAGGGGTCCAGCCGAACATTGCAGGCCCTCAAGCTGGAAGCCCGCAGACGGGCTCTCCGGGCGTTGCTGGGCAAGGGCAGGTGCCCCTCCCGCAGAGCGCCAGCCGGGATGAGATCGCGGCGCTGGTGGCGTCGTCGGACCCGGACGTGGTTTCCGGCGGGCTCCCGGCCGACATCGTGACCCAGGGGTTCGCTGGCGAGATGGCCAACCTGAAGAACGGGGACCAGGACTTCGAGCTTGTCGATGTGCCGGTCTCCCTGGTCCGCCAGCAGAGCGACTACCAGCCCGAGCAGGTCGCCGCCTACGCCCAGCAGCCGGCCGAGTCCGCGCCGCCCGGTGTCGGGGGCTTCACGAAGTTCGGCGACTTCGCGCTGGTGGACGGCAACACCCGAGCCCGCGCTGCGGCCCAGCGTGGCGACGCGACGGTGCGGGCCTACGTCCCCAAGTCCGACGCCGAGCAGATCCGCAAGCGGTTCGCCGACCAGCAGCGAGCCCAGCGGGCCGAGGAGTCGGTCGAGCAGTTATACGACGAGGCCCGCACCGACCCGCTGACCGACCTCGGCAACAAGCGGCGGTTCGATGAGGCGGTCCAGGATGCTCAGTCGATGGCCGACGAGTCGGGCGAGCCCTTCTCGATGATCGTGATGGACGCGGCCAACCTGAAGGCAGCGAACACGGCCTTCGGGCACCAGGGAGCCGACGAGAAGCTGCGAGCGATGGCCCAGGCGATCGCGGAAGTCACTCGCCAGGGCAACGACGGCCGGCCGGTGGACATGATCTCCACCCGGCAGGGCGGCGACGAGTTCGCGGTGATCCTGCCTGGAGCCAACCAGGCCGAGGCCGAGATGGTCCTGAAGCGGATCCAAGAGGTCGCCGGCCGCGAGGAGATCGTGCCCGGCGTCTCGATGTTCTTGGCCGGCGGCACCAGTGAGTACGCCCCCGGATCCGGCGATGTGAAATCGGTGATTAAAGCGGCCGACGACTCGGCCGAGCAGCGAAAGGAACAGTCCAAGCGCGACGCCGGCGAGGTGACAAGCCGGCAGGACGCCGAGCGTCTTGTCCAGGAGGGCGTGATGAAGGGGATCTTCAAGCAGGAAGTCAAGCCTGAAGACACGCCCACGCTCCCGCAGCCCAAGGCACCTTCAGCCAAGAAGACCCCGACTACGAAGGCCGACAGGGACGACGCGAAGATCAAGGCCAAGTTCGCCGACACCGAAAGCCAACAGTTGTTCGCCGAGGAAGCAGAGGACCAAGCCGACGACGAGCCGATCACGGATCCCAACGAGGATCCCGCCCTCCCCGACGACCTGCTCGATCAGGTCGCCAAGATGGG
>FUWD013172178.1_pt1 | contig 25300 bp, 29 predicted proteins | sample 1063281 | NCBI WGS metagenome assembly FUWD01 (sample SAMEA79048168, study PRJEB19326) | metagenome | biome: marine | reverse complement strand
CTTTTTCATGGGCATTGGCCATGGCCTTAATAAAATCTGGCGCGTGATAATACGATATGTATTGCAAGGCGTTAGCAACACTCTGAATCACCTGTTTTTGTTTGATTTCCATCTTAATTATGCTTTAAGTATTACCTAATTTTTGCCAAGTGTTTATAATATGACATCTACTTCATTTTAACCAATATTTAACTGGAATTTTTTATGTTTGATTTTTTAAAAGGCCAAAGCCTTTCAATCGATTTAGGTACTGCTAATACACTGATTTATATGGATGGTGCTGTTGTACTCAACGAGCCATCCGTGGTGGCTATTCGCCATGACAGAGGGTCGTTAGAATCCACTGTTATTGCCGTGGGTCAAGACGCTAAAAACATGCTGGGAAAAACACCTGGCTCGATTGAAGCCATTCGTCCCATGAAAGACGGTGTGATCGCTGATTTTAAAATCACTGAAAAAATGTTGCAACATTTCATTCGCAAGGTATTACGTACTAGTTTTTTTTCACCCAGTCCTAAAGTACTTATTTGCGTACCTTGTGGCGCTACTCAAGTTGAGCGTCGTGCCATTAAAGAAAGCGCTATTGGTGCAGGCGCACGCGATGTATACCTGATTGAAGAGCCAATGGCAGCAGCCTTAGGTGCTGGCATGGCTATTGAAGAAGCCTCAGGTGCCATGGTGATTGATATTGGTGGCGGTACCACTGAAATTGCAATTATGTCACTCAATGGTATTGTTTATTCCGATTCACTGCGCATTGGTGGCGATATGTTTGACGATACAATCGTGAAGTTTATTCGCCGTGAACACGGCATTATTATTGGCGATACAACGGCTGAAAAAATCAAACAAGAAGTAGGTTCAGCGTTTAAAACAAAAGCCGTTAAAAAAATTGAATTCAGAGGGCGTGATGTTACTAAAGGCATTCCAGTGAGTTTTGAAATAACCCAACACTGAAATCCGAACTCGTACCTATACCACATAATCCTCCAAATTGTTGTTAAAAACAATTTTTATTATACCATATAGTTAACATTTATATAAATATTTTATATAAATGTTAACTTTTTTTTATAAAAAAATAAATATTTGTTAACTTAATATGATATTTTGACATTGCTTTTATTTAATTATAAATTCACAGAGAAGTCTATCGCTACACGCCTTGTCGAAGTTATACCATCATTAAACCATAACTTTACACCGTGCGCATAATTCTTATGTAGCAAGGGTTTTGTAGTATTTTTGGTGTTTGAGCTAACTTGTAGCGAGTTTAGAAAAATCAATGAGTGCGATTAGTGTGAATTGGTAGTTTTGCAAGGGTGAGCTCTTTTTGGATAATTTTCCTACTGCGCGAAGCCTGCCCTTGGGGTGCACTAGAAAAAGTATCAGAGCCTAAAGAGAAAAATCTGTGATTTTCGAAAAGGGTTTAACTTAAAAATTTCAGAAATAATCGAAATGGCTATTTCTGCTCACCAACACTCAAAATAACAATCTTAATTCTTATAAACTTCATCATGAGTACCAATATTAACTGGAATAATTGTTTTATCATCAACAATAAACTCAATACTGATACGATAACTAATATTGATTGAAATTGAATGTAATTGCTTTAATTTACCAGACAACGGATGAATTCTAAGTGAAGAATGAAATGGATTAATTTCCATTAATTTCATGGTTTTTGCGTATTGTTTTTTTATTTCTGGATGTTTTTTTAGAAATTTTTTCAACCTTTTTTCATACGCAGGCGTAAAAATTAACTGATACATTACAATTGAGCAATGTGCTCATCAGCGCTCATTGATACACCTTTTCCAGCCTTAATATCTTCCAATGCTTCCTGCAATGCAGTTTCTAATTCACACTCTCTTAGGTAATTATAACGATCCATACTCACAGCAACGTATTTTGACTTACCTCTAACCGTGATAATGGCTTCACTATCATGTTTTAATGCATCATCAATAGCACCAACTCCGCGAGTCTTTAGTTCATTTGCAACAATATTCATAATAATACCTTTAATAATACTATTATTAGTATTATACAGAAACTATTTAAAAATTTCGAAAATAATAGAAATGGCTATTTTTGCTCGCCAACACTCAAAATAATGAGTTTATCCATGTCAACTAGTCTTGCGTAAGCGTTTTGAATGTCTTGTGCACTAATATCCTTAATTTTGTCGGTAAAACTGCTTAAATAATCCAGTGGTAGCTCGTAAAAGCCAATAATGGATAGATAAGTAAGGATATTAGCGTTGCTGGCCGTCTCTAAAGCGAAGCCACCGATGATATTATCCTTGCCATCTTGGAGTTTTTGCGTGTCAATTGCATTATTTCTGAAATTTTTGAGCGTTTGTAGGGCAATATTTTTAGCTTCAAGTGCTTGATCATTTTTGGTTTGCATGCGCATCATGAAAAAACCATTGGATTTCATTTTAGTGAAATAACTATAAGCCGAATAAGCCAAGCCTTTTTTCTCGCGAATTTCATCGCTCAAAATAGAGGTGAGACCACTACCGCCAAAAATATGATTACCTAAATACAAAGGGTAATAATCAGGGTGTGAACGGTTAACGCCACTCTGACCGATGAGTAAGTGTGTTTGTTTTGAAGGGAATTCAATGTGGATTTTTTGCGAGGATTTTAACGCTGTTATTACGGGATTATTTTTAGCTTTTTTTCCAACGTTGAGCCCATGAGAAATTTGCCTAGCAATTTGCTTGGCTTTAACTTTAGTGATATCGCCCACCAAAGCAATGGTGAGGTTTTTCGCTACGTAAAACTTATCATAATGTTGCTTTAGATCTTGCAATGAAATTTGATTAATACTCTTTTCTGTGCCAATTTTTGGGTGCGCATAAGGGTGATTAGCAAACACTGCTTTATCAAAAGCAAGTGATGCAATGCTGGCGGGTGATTGCTTACTGGCCTCAATAGAGCGTAAGGTTTGGCGTCTTTCTCGGGTTAAGTATTTTTGCTCAAAGCTCGGCTGTGTGATCACTTCGGTAAAAGTGTCGAGTGATTTTTTTAAGATTGGTTGTCGCGTTAATGTGCGTAACGACACAATTGACATGTCTTTAAGTGAACTGGTTGAAAACTGTGCACCCACGGATTCAAAGGCATTAATAATTTGCTCTTCATTGTGATATTGAGTAGCTGTACCTAATAGGCCGTTAGTTAGAGAAGCTAAACCAAATTGGTCGCCATCTCGGGAAGCAGCAGCGTCAAAATTAAGAGCAACATCAAGTATTGGTAAGCCTTTGGTTTGAGCAAAAAACACTTTAGCCCCTTCAGGGGTAGTCCAATACTGAATGTCAAGCTTGGCTTGTGCATTGGTGACCAATAATAAAAATAAAATTAAGGTTCTCATTTGATCTCCTGTGGAATCAACTCAACCGAATTGGCGTTGGAAAAAATCAAATATTGTTTTGCAACCGTTGCTACGTCCTCTGCACTGACGTTGTTCATTTGATCGACATAAGTAAACATTTTATCAATGCCCAAACCAACCGTTGAAAGCATGCCTAAATAATAAGATTGGGTGGATATTTGATCTTGCTCAAATACAAAATCAGCCTCAAGCTGCGCTTTAGTGCGTATCAGTTCGTCCTTAATTAATGCTGGTTTATTAATTAATTCAGCAACTTGAGTTTTAATGGCCGACAGTACCGTGTCATTATTCACACCTTGTGCAGGAATAAAGCTAATAGTAAACAAAGTATCGTATTTATCGTACAAGCGATAACCCACGCCAATGGATGAAGCAATCTGCTGATTTCTAATCAGTTTCTTGGACAGACCATTGTCAAGGGCATAAGCTAACATTTCTAGCTTGTAAGCTGTACTTTCATTGGTAGTCGTTTTTAAACTTGGCACAGGAAATGATAATACATAAAAAGGCAACTCTGCTTTTAGTTTCAATATTTTTGAATGACCTTTGAGAGTGATGGATGGATTTTTAGAGACTTTGATATCAGGATTATATCGATAGTTACCAAAATACTTCTTTGCAAAATCAATCACTTGAATAGGATCTACATCGCCCACTACCACCAAGGTAGCGTTGTTCGGAGCATAGTATTTTTCATACCAAACTCGCAGATCGTTCAAACTGTAACTTTCAATGTCTGCTTGAAAACCAATCACCGGAGAATGGTAAGCACCCTTTTCATCAAAAGAAATAAAACGTAAGTTTTCATACACTTTTGAGTTGGGCTTGTCTTCCACACGCATACGGCGTTCTTCAATCACCACTTGCCTTTCCTTGGTTAACTCACGGTTAGAAAAAGTAAGGTTACGCATGCGGTCAGCTTCCATCTTGATAGCAAGTTCAAGCTTAGACTTGTGCATTTTTTGGTAATAGGCGGTGTAGTCTTTAGAGGTGAAGGCATTTTCATCGCCACCATTTCTGGCGATAATGCGTGAAAATTCGCCTGATTTGTAAGCATAGGTACCTTTAAACATCATGTGTTCTAACATGTGGGAAACACCGGTTGTTGGGCGAGATTCATCGCTAGCACCAACTTTGTACCAAAGCTGAGAGATAAACACTGGTGCACGTTTATCCGTCTTTATAATGATCTTTAGGCCATTATCCAATGTGGCCTGAGTAATTCCGTTATAGGCCTTACCTATGACGGAATTAGAAAATGCATGAGTGGATAAAAAAAAGAATAGTAAAATTAGGTTCTTCATATGCAAACCATTATAGCGAGAAGCCTTGTTTAATTTTTTTAAAAAAGATAAATCTGATCCAAAAGAAAAACCTGCCTCGTTAAAGCAGCGTCTGGTCAAATCTCGACAAAAATTAGGCTCAGGTTTATCCAGCCTATTACTGGGTAAAAAAGAGATTAATGACGACTTATTGGATGAGCTAGAAACACTGCTCATTACCGCAGACATTGGCATTAATACCACGGATAAAGTATTGGAATCGGTGCGTAAAAATGCATCCAGAAAAATATTAAAAAATTCTGATAGCTTGTATCAATTCTTAAAAGATGAATTGAGAAAGTTATTGATTGATGATAATCAACTGAATATCAACGTTAATTCAACTTTTGTGATTTTAGTAGTGGGTGTGAATGGCGCTGGCAAAACCACTACCATTGGTAAATTGGCAAAATCATTTCAAAACCAAGGTAAATCAGTCATGCTTGCCGCTGGTGACACCTTCCGCGCGGCTGCGGTTGAACAGCTGAAAGTCTGGGGTGAGCGCAACGAGATACCCGTGGTAGCACAAGCCACGGGCGCGGATGCTGCATCGGTAATTTACGATGCTTATGAATCTGCTAAAGCCAAAAACATTTGATTATTCTGATTGCCGATACTGCTGGCAGATTGCACACGCAAGGCAACCTCATGCAAGAGCTAAAAAAAATCAAACGCGTACTCAAAAACAAACGAAATGGCCCGCATGAAACATGCTGGTTATGAATGGGGGTCGGGGCAAAATGCCCTTTATTCAGGGTAAAGAGTTTAACAAGACAGTTGGGACTAACCGGGATTTTGTATCACCAAGTTTGATGGCACTGCTAAAAGGGGGGGTGGTATTTGCCAATTTCTGATGACCTTAATTGCCCCGAACCCTATATTGGTGTTGTGGAACGAATAATGATTTAAGCCTTTTAACCCAAAAATTTTGTCGCCCCGTGGTTTGAGTAGTCTCCTTTCAAGGTAATTGTCTTGAATAAAGAACTTCAAGGGGGATATTATCCCCATACTCCCATCACCCCACATATTTTTTCGGGCCCTTATGGTTAAAAATTAAATTTAGATCGACTATTTTTTTGTTGCCTAGATTTTGCTTGGTTTTTTAAAATTTGTGGTTTGTCGTCCAGGATTTTGATTATATTTGCTGAATGAATGATTTTCAACAATGACAACTTTGTTTTTGGTGGACGAAAAGCCCCCACTAAGTGCAATGGAAACAGTGAGAACAGTGAATAATTTAACTGGCATACCAAGCGCCAAACGCAATAACCACAATGAGAATATAGCCTAGACGGTCAATGTATTTTTGTAACCATTCATCGCATTGCTTACCATAGGCTCTTACTAAGGCGGCAACTAGGTAGTATCGTGCACCACGAGCAATCAGTGAAATGATAATAAACGGCAGTATAGTCATTGACATTGTGCCAGCAGTAATGGTGGCTAATTTATAAGGAATAGGGCTGAACGCTGCAACACCTACCACCCAAAAACCATATTCATCAAACCATTGTTTGATGTGTTCTACTGCTTCGGGTTTAATCAAATCATATCCAAGTAAAAATTGTAACAAGACCTCACCGAGTAAGTAGCCAGCCAACCCTCCTAAGACCGAGGCAACGGTACAAATAAAGGCAAATTTGTAGGCTTTGTCCGGTCGTTTGAGCGCCATGGGTGCTAGCAACACGTCAGGTGGCGGATAAGGGAGAATGCTGGATTCTAAAAAACTCACTACCGATAAATAATAAATAGCGTATCGACTCTCGGCCCAATTAAGAACTCTTAAATATATTTGTGAAAAGAGGTTCATGTTATTTCTCCATCATTGGGAAGCCTAGCGCTTCTCGTGAATTAAAGTAAGACTGCGCTACTTTTTGACTCATGGCCCGTACACGGCGAATGAATCGCGCACGATCGGTTACACTAATGGCATGGCGCGCATCGAGCAAGTTAAACAAATGAGAGGCTTTCATGACTTGCTCGTAAGCAGGATAAGGCAGAGACTCGTCAATGAGTTTTGAATTCATGGTTTCGGCTTCGTCAAATTGTCTAAATAAAACCTCAGTGTCCGCAATTTCAAAATTATATTTAGATTGCTCAACTTCATTTTGATGAAACACATCAAAATAACTCACGCCATCGACCCACACCAAATCAAACACACTGTCAACACCTTGTAGGTACATGGCCAAACGTTCTAAGCCATAAGTCAGTTCACCGGCAACTGGCTTGCAAGGCAAACCGCCGATTTGTTGAAAATAAGTAAATTGCGAAACTTCCATGCCGTTGAGCCACACTTCCCAGCCTAAGCCCCAGGCTCCGAGTGTTGGTGATTCCCAATTATCTTCAACAAAGCGTACATCATGCATGGTTAAATCAATGCCAATTTCGCTTAACGACTCTAAATACAAATCTTGAATGTCTTTTGGTGATGGCTTTAACACAACTTGAAATTGATAATAGTGCTGTAATCGATTAGGGTTTTCGCCGTAACGGCCATCAGTAGGGCGACGTGATGGCTGGACGTAGGCCGCTTTCCATGGTTCAGGGCCAATGGCCCTTAAAAATGTGGCTGGGTGAAAAGTGCCTGCACCCATCTCCATGTCCAAACGGTTGTAGTAAAGCACAGCCTTTTGAAGCCCAAAATGATTGTAATTTTAGAATTAAGTTTTGAAACGACTTAGTCGCATCTAAGTTGGAAATTGACATTGAAAATCAAAGATAAAAAATAATAAAAATTTTACCGCATCAATAAGGTGTGTACGACTTATTTAAAATGACTTTAAGGGTTAAAAGGTGGGGCCGGATTAAAACCGAGAAGAATTAATCAGACCCCTAAGATTAAAAGGCATTGAGATTGATACATGGAGATATATCACCTTTTAATCGCGTTATCAAATACATGACGTTATTTGAATAACTGGTTTATTATAAACCAAAAAAAAAAAAACGATTTTATTTTAAAATTTAAGAAATTTTCAAAATAAGGTTAAAAACTACTAATTCATCATTAAATTTGACCTTTAAAATGTTGTTTTTATTAGTAAAATCAATATTTTAAGGTATTTTTTTCAAATTATTAAAATGGCATAAAAAATGCAGGATTAACCTGCATTTTTGAAGTGCTAACTAAAACAGAACTTAGTATTTGTAAGCTTCTGGCTTAAATGGCCCTTCTTTTTTAACATTGATGTATTTAGCTTGAACATCAGTTAGTGTTGTTAATACACCACCAAAACCACCAACCATACCAGCAGCCACTTCTTCATCAAGTTTCTTAGGAAGAACTTCAACGTAGATGTCACCACCACGTGAGGCAAATTTTGCATCAAACAAGTGCATTTGCGCAAGCACTTGGTTGGCAAATGAGCCATCCATAATACGAGAAGGGTGACCGGTTGCATTACCTAGATTAACTAGGCGACCTTCAGACAATAGGATTAAATAATCGTTTTTATCGTCGCTACGGAAAACACGGTGAACCTGAGGCTTTACTTCGTCCCAACGCCAGTTGTCACGCATGTATTGCGTGTCGATTTCGTTATCAAAGTGGCCGATATTACAAACTACTGAACCTGCTTTAAGCATTTGTAGCATGGCATTATCACACACATTAAAGTTACCCGTGGTTGTAACGATAAGATCTGTTGTTGCCAATAAACGTTTGTTGATATCGTCAGTTTTTCCAGTGTTATTACCTTGCTTATAAGGAGAGACAATCTCGAAGCCGTCCATGCAAGCTTGCATGGCGCAGATTGGATCAATTTCAGAAATTTTAACAATCATGCCTTCTTGACGAAGAGATTGTGCAGAACCTTTACCCACATCACCATAGCCAATAACCAGTGCTTTTTTACCCGACATTAACATATCAGTGCCACGCTTGATAGCGTCGTTAAGTGAGTGACGACAACCGTATTTGTTGTCATTTTTTGATTTAGTCACTGAATCATTGACATTAATGGCAGGTACTTTTAAAGTACCTTCTTCCATCATTTCAAGTAGACGGTGAACGCCAGTTGTGGTCTCTTCACTAATGCCGTGAATGTCTTTTAACATTTCAGGGTATTTTTCATGCAACATTTGGGTTAAATCACCACCATCATCAAGCACCATGTTGGCATTCCAAGGCTTACCATTGTCTAAAATAGTTTGTTCAATACACCATAAAAACTCTTCTTCGGTTTCACCTTTCCAAGCAAAAGTAGGAATGTCAGCTGCAACCATTGCTGCTGCTGCATGATCTTGAGTTGAGAAAATGTTACAACTTGACCAACGAACCTCAGCGCCTAAATCAACTAAAGTTTCCATGAGTACCGCTGTTTGAATGGTCATGTGAATACAGCCCAAGATGCGAGCATCTTTAAGCGGCTGTTCATTGCGATATTTATGACGCAGTGTCATTAGCGCTGGCATTTCTGCTTCAGCCATTTCAACTTCTTTACGACCATAATCGGCCAAGCTCATGTCGGCTACTTTGTAGTCGTTATTATCCAGAGTGTTATTGCTCATTTGTTTTCCTTATAAATATTGAAAATAAATGAGCGTCGTTTTTGATTGCCGAGCCTGATGGGGATTCCCAATGCAACGCTCCTCGGCGAGTCGGTAATTATACCTTTAATCTTTTATTTTAGTAAGTGGACGCGATCGGTTTTTTCCCAAGTAATCTCATCTTCCGTGCGACCAAAATGACCGTAACTAGCTGTTTGTTGATAAATTGGACGCTTAAGATCGAGCATGGCAATTAAACCTTTAGGGCGTAAATCAAAATGTTCGCGCACTAATTCTTCAATAGTTTCATTGCTCATCTCGCCCGTACCAAATGTCTCTACACTGATTGAAGTTGGCTCAGCCACACCAATCGCATAAGAAACTTGAATTTCACATTTATCCGCTAAGCCAGCAGCAACGATATTTTTAGCCACGTAACGAGTAGCGTAAGCTGCAGAACGATCCACTTTTGAAGGGTCTTTGCCTGAGAATGCACCACCACCATGTCGCGCCATACCACCGTAAGTGTCTACAATGATTTTACGACCCGTAAGACCAGCATCACCCACAGGCCCGCCAATTACAAAATGGCCGGTTGGGTTAATGTGATACTTTGTATCGTTGGTTAGCCACTCACTTGGCAAAACTGGTTTAATTACTTCTTCCATAATGGCTTCTTTTAAGTCTGCTTGAGAAATGTCCTCGTCATGTTGAGTCGATAAGACCACCGCATCAATGCTTACAATTTTGTGCCCATCGTAATGACAAGAAACTTGTGATTTTGCATCAGGGCGCAACCATGGTAGAGTGCCATTTTTCATCAGCTCTGCTTGTTTAGCAACTAAGCGATGAGCGTATAAAATTGGCGCTGGCATAAGTACATCGGTGGCGTTGCAAGCGTAACCAAACATTAAGCCTTGATCACCTGCACCTTGCTCGCGGTCAGACGACTCATCAACACCCATAGCGATGTCTTGAGATTGCCTGCCAAGCAGATTAGTGATGTCGCAAGTGTTGCCGTTAAAGCCGTATTCTTCTTTGTCGTAACCAATACCAATGATGGTGTCGCGTACAATTTTGTCATAATCAATATCAGCACCTGTGGTGATCTCACCAGCAAGCACGACATGATTATCTTTAACCAGCGTTTCAACCGCTACGCGTGAATTTTTATCTTGGGACAGTGCTGCGTCTAAAACAGCATCAGAAATTTGGTCGCAGACTTTATCGGGGTGACCAGCAGAAACAGATTCGGAAGTAAATATCATTTTTGTATTCTCCTAAAAATTAAAAAACCCTTTGTTAAGCGGGTTTCTTTTTTAAGAGAACTCCTGCTTTAGCTTTTTTTTGTTATCCTAGATAACAACGCTAGCAATCGGGGCAAATCAGCGCTTGAGAGAATTATAGGTGTAAATTTAAAAAAGTAAAGACTTATTCTAATTAAAAAAGTAAGGACTTATTCCAGACTTATTTTTAAAGCAAAGGCACTAACAAACGGAGCACCCATTAAACTTACCATTAAGATAGTGGCTAAGAAATACAATTGACCAGAAATTTCTAAATCAAATTGTGCCTGAGAAACCGCACTTGAGGCGAAAATCAAAATAGGAATGTATAGTGGTAATATTAGTAGCGACAATAACATGCCTGAGTTTTTAATACCCACAATGAGTGAGGCACCAATAGCACCAATGAGACTCAAGCTTGGCGTGGCCCAGTAGTAAAGTCAACATCAATACTTTAACACTTTCTCCATCCAGAAATAAGAACAACCCCAGCAAGGGTGATAATAAAATAATAGGGATCCCGGTTAAGATCCAATGTGCGGCAATTTTGCACAAAATAAGCAAAGGCAGTGAGTGATGAGAAATCACCATTTGTTCAAGTACGCCGTTTTCAAAATCGTGATGAAACAAAGCATTTAATGATAACAATACAGCCAGCATGCTCGCCACCCAAATAATACCGGCAGCAATTTGTGAAAGTGTTGAGGCTTCTGGGCTAATTGCCAATGGAAATAACGAGACCGAAATTACAAAAAACAGCAACGGATTAAGTACGCTCGATGGGTTGCGAATTGCCACGCGTAAATCACGTTTGAATGTTTGAAGGTAGATGTTCATAATGCCAACACTTTTTGGTTAGGTAGGGCAGAATCTTGATGCGTGGTAAACAGACAAAACCCACCTTGTGCACAGTGCTTACTAATACGATCTTCTACAATCTTCACTCCATGAGGATCGAGCGCTGTGAATGGTTCATCCAATAACCAAATTTTGGCATTCGATACAAACAATCCAGCTAGGATAACACGGCGTTTTTGGCCGGCAGAGAGCTTGGCGCAATATTCATCCTCATAGCCTTTTAGACCAACTTGGTCTAGCGACTCAATGAGCAAGTGCTGATCAATGGATTTATTAAGTCCGGTTAAGAATTCAAGGTTTTCAATACAGGTAAGTTCTGCGCTTATTGCAGATAAGTGACCTAAATAAAAAACTTCGTTTTGGTATTCATCTGATTTAACCGAGTGATTATTAAAGGTTGTCTCACCTTCCTCAGGCGCATTGAGACCTGCTAAAATTTTAAGTAATGAAGTTTTTCCACTGCCGTTAGCACCAGTTATGCGTAAAATATCCCCAGTATTAACATTGAAATTTAAATTGCTAAAAAGCTGATTGTAGCCTCTTTGGCAACTCAAGTTGGTAACTTTTAACATATCGTCATTTTAGATTATATAAAGGCTTAGATGAATAATAATAAAATACCAAGATCAGCAGATCAGCAATTAGCCGACATTGCTCAAGAATTTGTAAGGCAAAATAAAACCCGTACTCGTTGGCGTATGGTTTTAACCTTGTTGTTTGTTGGGTACTTTGGGTTTATTTCCTATTTGAGCATTGAACAAAGTGACCTGTTAGAAGAGGTGCTTAAGAAAGAATCACCCTTTGCAGCAGAAGTGGTGTTGAGTGGTACCATTCAAACTTCAGGCGAGATTAATGCTGATGATGCACTGGAATTGCTAAATGATGCCTTTAAAGCAAAAAACTCAAAAGCCGTTATCTTAAGGCTTAATTCTCCGGGTGGATCACCGGTGCAATCCAGTCAAATCTATCAAGGGATCTTGCGCCTTAAAAAACAACACAATAAAAAACTCTACGTGGTGATTGATGATGTGTGTGCTTCGGGTTGTTATTACATTGCTGCGAGTGCCGATGCGATTTATGCAGATGAGTCTTCAATCGTAGGCAGTATTGGCGTAGTGATATCAAGTTTTGGTGCTGTAGAGGCGATTAAAAAATTAGGCATTGAAAGACGACTTTATACAGCTGGTAAACACAAAGGTTTGTTGGATGCTTTTAGTGATGAAGATAAAACGGCCATCGTACACATTAAGAAAAACATCTTAGATAAGTCGCATCAGAATTTTATTAATGCCATTAAAGCCACTAGGGGAGATAAGCTATCCGATCATCCGGATTTATTTAGTGGCCTTATTTGGTTAGGTAAAGATGCTGAAAAATTAGGCTTGATTGATGGCATTGCCGATGCTGATTACGTCGCTAGTGAGATCATTGGCGTGGATGCAAGGGTCATTTACGAAAAAGAAAAGACATTGTTAGAAGAGCTAACCGAAGCCAGTGCAAAAGGCATCGCATTAGTTATTAGTAATCAACTAATATCACAAGAGACAATTGGCTTTTTGCATTGAATTTAGTCAATCACCAAAATTGATACCAAGGCTTGTCTGTTTTTTTCTTAGTCTCAGATTCTTCTTTTTCTTCAATGAGGTGTTTTTTGTCTAATGCTTCAACCTGTTCTTTTTTCTTAATTGATTTTTTTATTTCAGCTTCTTTATTGGCCTTAGCTTCAACTTGATATTTTTCCTTAGCAAGGCGCTTTTGTTCTAAGGCTTTTGCTTTAGCAGCTTCTTTTTCTTCAGCAATGCGTTTGACTTTTGCCTCAGCTGCCGCCTCAGCCCTTTCTTTGGCGATTTTTACAGCCTCTATTTTTGCTTTTACTGCCGCTTCAGCAGCAGCTATCTCTTCAGCAATGCGCTGATCTTCCAGCTTTTTTTCTTTGTCGGTTAATTCAGGAAGCGATGTAATGCCAGTGGTGTCAATGTTGCTTAAAAGGTTATTTTTAAAAGTCAATATTAAGCGGTAGCGAATCACAGTATCTTCTTCAAAAGAGGTGGAGTGGTTAATGTAGTCCCACTGATTGTTATGAAAAGGGTCGATCACACTGGGTGAGCCAATTAAGTCTTGCACCTGTGCTTGTGACATACCTAATTTTAGTTGATTAATTGTAAATCTTTCTAGCACCGATCCTTGGTAAACATCCGCTTTGTAAAACGTTGGCAGTGATAGGTTAGGTGTTAATTCCGACATGTCAGGCAGCTTTGGCATGTAATCAGAACACGCAGATAAGAATGGTAATGAGAATACAATCAAAGTTAATTTGTTCATTTGTCGATTTTTGATTTAAAATGATTAAAAAGTTTTAGCTGATTTTACATTAAGGGGATTAAACATGGACGCTCAAGATTTAAAAAGTGCAGGGCTCAAGGTAACGCTACCAAGATTAAAGATTTTGGAAATTTTAGAAAAAAGTGAAAATCATCACATGAGTGCTGAGGATATTTATCGCACACTCGTTATGCAAGGTGAAGAGGTAGGTGTAGCGACCATCTATCGTGTACTTACCCAATTTGAAGAATCAGGCATGGTTAATAAACTTAATTTTGATAACGGGCAAAGTGTGTTTGAGTTATCTAACGTTGATCATCACGACCATTTGGTCTGTGTTAAATGCGGAAAAATTGATGAGTTTTCTGATGATGTAATTGAACAACATCAACAAGCCATTGCTAAAAAATACGGTTATCAATTAACGGATCATTGCCTGTATTTATACGGCCTGTGTAAAGATTGCCAATAAATTTTGCCTTAGTTTAAATGGAAGATTTTATTTTTAGAGCGCTCCTGGCGGCTATTGGTATTTCCATTATTGCTGGCTCGCTCGGCTGTTTTGTTATTTGGAAGCGCATGAGTTATTTCTCAGAATCCATTTCACACAGTGCATTACTCGGTGTTTCATTAGGACTTGCTAGCGGGCTAGGTATTCATTTTGGACTGGTATTGGTGGGCGCGGTATTTGCACTGCTGATTGTTGTTTTACAAGAGCGTAAATTTCTTTCCAACGATGCCATATTAGGTATTTTTTCCCACATTGCGCTCTCGCTTGGTATTGTGGTGTTGGGCTTGGTGGGTGGCGCTAATACCGATTATTTTGGATTTTTATTTGGTGATATTCTATCCATTACTAACACTGATATTGTTTGGGTGTATTCGGTGCTTATTGTTATTGCATCGCTATTAGGTTTTTTCTGGCAGCGATTATTATTACTCACTTTGAATGAAGAATTAGCCAAAGCAGAAGGTATTCAACACATGACTTACCAGTTATTATTTATGCTTATGATTGCTTTAGCTGTATCCGTTTCAGTACAAATTGTGGGTGTATTGCTCATTACTTCTCTTTTAATCATCCCACCCGCCATTGCCAGAGTACTTGCTAATACACCTGGACAAATGGTGTTTCAATCCATTGTAGTTTCAATCATGGCAGTTGTAGCTGGGCTTAGTGGTTCGATGTATTACGATTTGGCGACGGGCCCAGCCATCGTAATTGCTTTGGGTATCTTATTTGTTTTAAGTCAGTTAGTAGTGACTAAAAGACTAAGTTAAAGAATCGTTAAGCTCTGTTAGCTGGTTGGTTTGTTGTTCAACAATCAAAGGCTCAATAATTGCTTCTAAATCACCTTCCATCACTTCAGCTAGCTTATAAAGTGTTAAATTAATACGATGATCGGTAATGCGCCCTTGGGGGTAATTGTAGGTACGGATTCTTTGTGATCGATCACCACTGCCAATGAGTTCTTTGCGGGTCAATGCCTGTTCTTTTTGTTGTTCTTGTTGTTGTGCATCAAGAATTCTAGAAGCCAAAACACTCAAGGCTTGCGCTTTGTTTTTATGTTGTGATCGCCCATCTTGACACTCAACTACTGTGCCGGTTGGAATGTGGGTCACGCGCACAGCAGAATCAGTTTTGTTGACGTGTTGACCACCTGCACCGCTCGCTCTAAATGTATCAATGCGCACATCACTCATGTTGATGTCGACTTCCTCAATATTTTCCACTTCAGGCATGATGGCTACTGTACAAGCTGAAGTATGCACACGACCCTGACTTTCAGTTTCAGGAACGCGTTGTACTCTGTGAGCGCCCGATTCAAATTTAAGTTTTGAATACACATTGGTACCACTGATGCGTGCAATAACCTCTTTAAAGCCACCATGATCGCCAATATTAGAACTCATGGCTTCCATTTGCCATTTTTGTTTTTCAACGTAGCGAGAATACATCCTGAATAAGTCACCAGAGAAAATACTGGCTTCATCTCCACCCGTACCAGCTCTGATTTCAATAATAATATTACGAGAATCGTTTGGATCTTTAGGTAGTAAGGCTTTTTTAAGCTCCAAATCAAGGTATTCTAGTTTTTCCTTGCCTTCGGTAATCTCCTCTTTGGCCATGGTTTTGATTTCTTCATCATCCTCAAGCAGCATTTCTTCAGATGATTCAATGTCCTTTTGAGTGGAAAGATATTTTTCAAATTGTTCATTGATAGGCGTTAGTTGAGCGTGCTCAATGGACAACTCTCGAAATTTATTTTGATCCGCAGCCACATCCGGATCAGACAATAATGCACCCACTTCTTCAAGACGCATTGATAGCTGCTCAAGCTTTGTTAAGATGGAATTGTTCATGATTTTTTAGGCTTACTATCAGGTACACAGCCCTCACATTGGGTGAGTTGATCTTGTGAGCTTTGTTTGATGTTTTGGAATGGAGTGTGCAGTAATTTATTCGTTAATTGGTCTGCTAATTTACGAATGATCTGTTCGGAATCACCGCCATTTTTTAGTTTTTTAAGCGCCTCTTCAATAGCTGTTTCTTTAATTGAATTTGCACCAGATCGGTACGACTGAACAACTTGTTCACTTGGTAGTGACTTTAACCAATTTTCAAAATTTTTATTTTGTTCTTTAATAATTTCTTCGGCCATGGTTTTCTCTCTTTGCCGATTGTCTATATTGTCGCTAACGACTTGTTTGAGATCATCAATGGTGTATAAAAATACATCATCAAGCTGAGCAACTTCAGGTTCAATATCACGTGGTATGGCAATATCAAGCATAAACATTGGTTTATGTTTGCGTTGCTTAAGTGCAGTTTCGATTAACCCTTTGCCGATAATTGGCACAGAAGCTGCCGTGGATGAAATGATAATATCAGCCTGGTGAATAACGTCTGAAAACTTTTTAAGACTAATGGATTTCGCACCATAAAGACTTGCAATTTTTTTTGCATTTTTTACCGTCCTGTTAGCGACAATCATGTTTTTTACACCTTTTTGATCTAGGTGTTGTGCACACAATTCGATCATCTCTCCGGCACCAATGAGTAGCACCGTTTGCTCATCTAAATTAGCAAATATTTTCTCACTCAGCTTAACCGCACAATAAGCAATGGATACCGGTGAAGAGCCAATTTGAGTATCAGTCCTTACTTTTTTGGCGGTTGAAAATGCGTGTTGGAATAATTTTTCCAATAGTTTGTTTAGCGTGCCAGTTTCTTTTGCAACGTGGTAAGCATCTTTAAGTTGACCGAGTATCTGTGGCTCACCAAGCACTAGCGAATCTAATCCTGTTGCAACTTGGCAAATATGATTAACTGCATCGCCACTTTCAAAATAACTAAAATACGGATCAAGCGACTCACGTTCAATTTGGTGAGTGTCGCTTAGATAGTTGCTTAAAATTTCTTTAGTGTTTTTCGAGTCTGAAACCACCACAATTTCTGATCGGTTACAAGTAGACAGAATCACACAAGCGCTGATTCCATCAATGGCCTTAAGATTGTTCAGCGCATTGGCAAGATTATTCGACGCAAACGCAACTTTTTCACGCACTTCAACGCTTGCGAGTTGGTGATTAACGCTTAAAATTGCAATACGTGACATTCAATAAAATAAAACCAAATAAGCGCTTGATTATACCCAAAGGGTGGGCTTTACACTACAATGTAAGTTATATGAAATACACAGCTATATTATTTACAATTTTATTTTTACAAGGCTGCACAATACTTGAAAGTAAACCAGTGCAGATTAATCCGCTACTTATGATTCCTAATGAGTGGCAAGCGCAGGGCAGGGCCGGTGTTGTGTTTGATGGAAAGTCTGAGAATGCAGGTTTTGAAGTTGATTTTAAAGGAAAGAACTATAGGCTTACCCTGACCGCTGCCCTTGGCTTTGGTCAGTTCATTGTTCAATCCAATGAGCGAGGATTTTTGGTTAACAATAAATTGGTTAATGCTAATCTTCAGCAATGGATGATGAGTGAATTTGGCTGGCACTTTCCTGTGCAAAAACTACCGGATATATTGTTTAAACACGATCAAAAAACCACCAATAATTGGGCGATTAATATTACGCGTTATCAAACCATTAACGGCATAAGTTATCCTAAAATTGTTCGCCTTAATCACCTCAACCAAGCAATTAAAATCAAATTAGTGCTCGGTGAAATTAATCAGTTAAAATGATAGAAAAATCTAATATTTGACAATGATAGAACAAGACTCTTTAGTAAGTGCTCAAGATCAAGACAATGAAGACATTGTGATGACTTCGGTGCGTCCGAGTTCACTTTCTGAATACATTGGTCAAGACGATGTGAAATCACAAATGGCTTTGTTTATTGAAGCAGCTAAAAAGCGCGGCGATGTGTTGGATCATTCACTAATTTACGGTCCACCGGGTTTGGGTAAGACCACGTTGGCCCATGTAATTGCCCACCAAATGGGTGCAGGGTTAAAGCAAACGGCCGGTCCGGTATTAGAGCGTTCTGGCGATTTAGCCGCGATTTTGACCAAGCTTGAACCTTACGATATTTTATTCATTGATGAAATTCATCGCCTCAATCCAGTGGTTGAAGAAATTCTTTATCCGGCCCTAGAAGATTTTAAGCTCGATATCATGGTGGGTGAGGGAGTAGCGGCACACTCAGTACAGTTAGAGCTTCCACCTTTTACTTTAATTGGTGCGACTACACGTGCAGGCATGCTTACTTCTCCTTTACGCGATCGGTTCGGTATTGTGCAACGCTTGCAATTTTACAATGTGAAAGACCTGAAAAAAATTGTTGAGCGTTCGGCCAATATCTTGGGTATTGAAATTGAATCAAACGGCGCACTTGAGATTGCCAAACGCTCACGTGGCACCCCTAGAATTGCTAATCGTTTATTGCGCCGAGTGCGCGACTTTGCAACAATAAAAACCAATGGTATTATTCACCAACAAATTGCAAATGAAGCGTTAGCCGTACTTAAGGTGGATGAGTTAGGATTAGAGCAACTTGATAGGGATTATTTACACATCATCACGCAAAAATTTTCGGGTGGGCCAGTGGGTCTAGACACGCTTTCAACAGCCATTGGTGAAGAGCGTGGCACACTAGAAGACATGGTGGAACCTTATTTAATTCAGCAAGGTTTTGTGATGCGCACACCGCGTGGGCGTAGCGCAACAGATTTAGCCTATTCGCATTTGGGTTTAACCAATAATACAAAAGAAAAAGATCTGTTTAGTTAATGAATCAATTACAAGTTCGAGTTTATTACGAAGATACTGACAGTGGCGGTGTGGTTTATTACGCTAATTATCTTAAATTTATAGAAAGAGGCCGTAGTGAATATTTAAGATCACTGGGCTTTGAGCAAGATGAGTTAATTAAGAAGCAAAACATCATTTTCGCAGTAAAGTCTTTATCTGCTGAGTATAAGTCTCCAGCACGATTCAATGATTTACTTAACGTGCAAACACAAGTGGAAAAAACAGGTAAGGCGAGCTTAGTTTTTTCACAGAAAATAACGAGTTTAGAACAAAATAAGGTATTATTTAGAGCCCAAGTCATTGTCGCTTGTTTGAGCGCTGATAATTTTAAACCTTGCGCTATTCCGAGCGTAATTTCGGAGAAAGTCATTATGGAGAAAAACAATGGATAACGGTTTGTCAATTTTTAGTTTAATCATTAGTGCTGGTTTTGTAGTGCAGGTAGTGATGTTTATTTTGGTGTTAATGAGTATTTATTCTTGGACTATTATTCTGTCGAAAAAGAAAATATTGATGGACGCTAAAAGAGACATTAAAACGTTTCATAATAATTTTTTAACAGACACTGATTTAGAAAAGTTACACAAAAAAATTCCTAAGGTCGTTTCTAAACGCTCTCCGATGGAGCATATTTTTGGATCCGGTTATGGTGAGTTTACTCACTTTTCATCTTCTTCCAATCAAGCGCTGATCATGAATTCTGAGCGAGCTTATCGTGCCATGAATACCACGGCCAATAATGAAGTTGATCGTCTGGATGGGGGCTTATCCGTATTGGCAATGATTGCCTCATCAAGTCCTTACATCGGTTTGTTCGGTACCGTGTGGGGTATCATGCATTCGTTCATTGGCTTAGCGTCGGTTAAACAAGCTACTATCGCCATTGTTGCCCCAGGTATTGCAGAAGCCTTGATTGCAACGGCATTCGGTCTGTTTGCTGCCATCCCCGCCACCATGGCTTATAATCGTTTAGTTAGCCAGGTAGAGGGTATTGCTAATAAATATACTGCTTTTATTGAAGAGTTGTTTGTTATTTTACAAAGACAAAAATAATTAAAAACAACGATGATTGAATTACCAAAACGCATTAGACCGCAAACAGACGCACAGATTAATATCGTCCCCTATATTGATGTGATGCTGGTGTTGTTAGTTATCTTCATGATGACCACCCCCATTATTGAGCAGGGTATTGAAGTTGATCTGCCAACGGCCGAGGCAAAAATGGTAGATTTTACTGAGCAACAACCCACCATCATTACCATTAACAGAGTGGGCGAATATTTCATTAATTCGTTGGACGATGAAAGTTCAGAAGTATCCACGGGCGAGAGACTACCACTTGGTATTATTGCAGGGCGTGTTCGTGCACGTTTAGATGTTTATCCGCAAATGAAAGTGTTCGTTCGTGGTGATCGAGAAGTGGCTTATGGTTCAGTGGTTTCACTCATGTCATTTTTACAAAACAACGGAGTTGATAAAGTCGGCATCATTACAGAATCTCCAGACGCAAAGTAGCGAATAAACATGAACATTGATTTGATTAAAAAAATAAAACTACCCAAGATTGCCAAAAGTCATCCCGTGGCTTTTTGGGCAACGGTGGCACTGCATTTTGTTTTGTTAATTGCGCTTATGTTTGCCAATCCTCAGCGTTGGGAGATTCCCCAGAAAGTGGCTAAATCTTCTTCTAAAGTTGTTCCAAAAGCCGTTACCGTTGATTTAACCGAGATTAAAAAAGAAAAACAGCGCTTGGTTGATCTAAAAAAGAAAAGAGAAAAACACTTAAAAGACCTTCAGCGCGCTGAAAAGAAAGTAGAAAACGAGCGCTACAAAGAACAACAGAGACTCAAAAAACTTAAGGCTAAAGTCAAAAAAGAGAAAAAGGCTAAAAAAATTGCCGAACAAAAAAGACAGGAGGCTGAAAAGAAAATCAAACAGGCATTAAAGAAGAAGAAATCGGCTGAAAAAAAAGCCAAAGATGCTGAAAAGAAGAAAAAGCTAGCCGAGAAAAAAGCCAAAGATGCTGAAAAGAAGGCTGAGGTAGCGGAAAAGAAAAAACAAGAAATTGAAAAATTGAGAAAAGTTGAATCCAAAAAATTTAAGAAAGATCAGTCTAAGCGTGCTTTAACCAAAGAGATACAAGCTGAAGAAGATCAAGAAAGAGAGCTTGTCCAGGAAGAGATCTTAAATGAACTCAAAGTCAATTACATAAATCAAATTGCCTCGAGAGTAAAAGAAAAATGGCGCTATAACGGTGCTAAAGACGATTGGGGTTGTGATGTGCACATCTTGCAAGATGCAAATGGCAAGGTTATGAGTGTTAACCTTCAATCTTGTAACATTGACAACAGTACCAAGGCACAGTCGTTTAAAAATGCAATTAAACGCGCGGTTTACAAGGCTTCTCCATTGCCTCATGCGCCGGATCAAAGTGTGTTCGACCGTGAAATACTGTTTCATTTCAGAGTGAACTGATCGTGGATTTTGATCAGCTTGATGATAAAGTAAAAATGAACATTACCCATCAATTGACGCAGATTTTAGAGCAGTGGCAATTGAATGATCAAGACCAAATTAAGTTATTAAGTCTACCTAAATCTTTTAAAGCAAGGCATTTGTACCTTTACAGAAGGGGTGATAAATCGTTTGATTTTGACGAAGCATTATTACAACGCAGTAAAATGATTTTAGGAATTTACGAATCACTAGGCACTACCTACCCAACAAACAAAGAGTATGCAGCCATTTGGTTAAAACGACCGGTTAAAAAATTTAAACACAAGGCGCCGTTAGAGTTAATGCTCAGTGGAGATACTGGCATGAAGCGTGTTTGGTATTTTCTAGATTGTACTCAGAGTTGGCAAAATTAATGAACATTGAAGTCAAAACTCAAACTGAGGCGCTCTACACTTTAAGAGTATTAACCAACAACACAGATGCATTGATCGATGAAATTGCCGCTTTAGTAAACAGCAATAAAAAACAATTTCAACACGCACCCGTTATTTTACAGATTGAGGATAAAAACTTTCAAGCCAATGAATTAGCTGTGTTGGTTGAAATACTCACTCAAAATGACATGGTGGCAGTTGGTATTCGTTCTCGTAAACAAGAGCTGATTGATTTTGCTAAGTTTTCAGGTCTGGCGGTTTTTGGTAAATCACTCACCCCACCTGGTAAGCCAAAGCCCAAGTCTGTTAGTAAAGCATTAACCAATAAAGACATGACTAGTTCGAATCAGTCTAAGATCTATCAAGCCCCTAAAATTATCACCAATAAAGTCTATCCATCTACACAAGTGGTCGCTAAAGACAGTGACTTAGTTTTATTAAAAGCCGTTAAAGCTGGTGCTGAGGTGATGTCGTACGGTTCTATTTCAGCCTATAAGGAAGTGCAAGGCCAATTATTTGCCGGTATTTTTGGCGATGAAAAAGCCACTATTTTTATCCAATCGTTTAATGCGCAGTTGGTGTCCATTGCCGGTATTTACAAAAAATTTGATGTTGTACCGACTAAGCTTTACGCACGCTCTGTGATGATCGATTTGGTTAACGGTAGCCTAAGATTTCAAATTATTTAAGTAAAATACACATTCATGAATACGCAAGATTTTTTATTAGAGCTAGGCACTGAAGAGCTGCCTCCTAAGTTATTACAAAAAATATCCAATGCACTAACAACTAATTTAACCGATCAGTTGAGTGAGCTTAAATTGTCTTTTGGCAAAGTAGAGTCATTCGCTACACCACGTAGATTGGCAGTATTAGTGCGCGATTTGCAATTGCAACAAGACGATCAAACCGTTGAGCGTAAAGGCCCTGCATTAAGCGCACCTGATCAAGCGGTCGAGGGTTTTGCTAAATCTTGCGGTGTTAGCAAACAAGACCTCTCTCACAAAGCATTTGGTAAGGCGGATTATTACTTCTTTACCAAAGAACAAAAGGGGCTAAAAACCACAGATTTACTTGAAGACGTTGTTGATACTGCGATTAAAAAAATACCCATTGCCAAACCAATGCGTTGGGGCAATTTAGACTTTACCTTTGTACGGCCTACGCATTGGCTGGTTATGATGCTAGGTTCTGAGATTGTACCAGCAACGGTAATGGGCTTGAGTGCTGGCAATACAACCAAAGGTTTGCGCTTTACCGGTGAGCAAGAGTTTGGTATTGATAACGCTGCTGATTATCAACAAACTTTGTTTGACAGAGCGCAAATTGAAGTTGATTTTGACGCACGCAAACAAATCATTCGAAAGCAGGTAATGCAAGTAGCATCCAAGAGTAAGGCAAACGCCGTGATTGATGAATCATTATTAGACGAGGTTTGTGCACTAGTCGAATACCCATGTGCATTTTCAGGTGGTTTTGATCAAAAATTCTTATCCGTGCCTGAAGAAGCGCTAATCTCAGCCATGAAATCACACCAAAAATATTTTCACATGGTGGACGATAACGAAAAATTACTGCCTTCTTTTATCTCAGTGGCTAATATTGAATCGAGCGATTTATCGGTGATTATTGACGGCAATGAGCGCGTTATTAGACCACGCCTTAGTGATTCAGAATTTTTCTGGGAAAAAGATAAAACTGAATCTTTAGAATCTCGTCTTAGTAAACTCAACGACGTTTTGTTTATGAAATTACTCGGTTCAATGGGTGATAAAGTTAAACGCATTGAATCCCTTTCCAGTTACATTGCTGGTGTGATTGGTGCGAATGTTGATTATTCGGCACGTGCTGGTTTGTTATCAAAGTCAGATTTAGTGTCTGATATGGTTGGTGAGTTTGCTGATTTGCAAGGAGTAATGGGCGGCTATTACGCGCTTAATGATGGCGAGGATGAATCAGTGTCTATTGCTATTCGTGAGCACTACCATCCAAGATTTTCGGGCGATTCTTTGCCTAGCAGTAGGGAAGGTTTGGTCGTTGCCATTGCCGATAAGCTCGATACGATTACCGGTATTTACGGTATTGGTCAAGGGCCTACAGGATCCAAAGACCCGTACGCTCTTCGACGCATGGCACTAGGCCTACTAAGGATTATGGTTGAGGGTCAACTCAATCTTGATCTTAAAGCACTTATTGCTCAATCACTAAGTTTACATTCGTCAAAAGTCGATGCATCAAGTGCTGACGATATTTACCAGTTTATGATGGATCGTTTACGTGCTTATTACAAAGAACAAAAAGTGAGCGCTAAAGCATTTGAAGCAGTGTTAGCTGTGCGTCCAGAATCTCCGTATGATTTTCATCGACGTGTTGAGGCACTGAATCTATTTACTCAACAAAGCGAATCTGAAAGTCTAATCGAATCCAACAAGCGCATTGCCAACATACTAAAAGAGCACGATAATCTGGGCACGGATGTCGACACCAGTGTGTTTGTTGAAGACGCTGAAAAAGCATTGTATGAAGCCGTATCAAATGTTGCTAAGGATCTTTCATTATCAGCGGATTATGAACAAACAATGAACAAACTGCTTGGCTTAAAAGACAGCATCGATTCATTTTTTGATCAAGTAATGGTAAACACAGATGATGAAATACTCAAGCGCTCACGCCTAACGTTACTTAATTGGGTGAGATCACTCTTCTTATCGGTAGCAGACATCTCTTATCTTTCAAAGTGAAAATCTTAATTCAACGCGTTAGTAGTGCTAAAGTTGAAGTTGATGGCCAAACCACTGGAAAAATCAATCAAGGTTTGTTAGTTTTTATTGGTATTGAAAAATTTGATGAACAAGCAGAAGTGGACAAAATAATCAAACGCTTGTTGTCGTATCGTATCTTTTACGACGATGATGGAAAAATGAACCTATCCGTTAAAGACATCTCTGGTGGAATTTTATTGGTTTCACAATTCACACTGGTGGCTGATACTAATTCCGGTACTCGTCCAGGATTTTCCACAGCCAAAGCCCCTCAAGAAGCGAAGCAGTTGTATGACTATTTTGTTAGTCAAACGCAAAGCATTCATACAAACGTTGCCAGTGGTATTTTTGGTGCTGATATGCAAGTGTCGCTCACCAATGATGGTCCAGTAACCTTCTTATTAGAATGTTAGATTTTATTACCCAGGCCACGGCAGACTATCATCAATATTTTGTCTGGATGGGGATTGTGTCTTTTGTTGTTTTTGTTGCCAGTCTTTTATTAACCCCATTACTATTAGGCAAGATTCCTCAGGATTATTTTGTCCATACCAATCAACATAAAGTTGAAATCAAACACCTTGGTCATTTGATTGTTGTTATTAGTAGAACAATGGTCGGCTTTGTGCTTTTAATTGCTGGCATTATTATGCTAGTAACACCAGGCCAAGGCATTATTTCTATTTTGTT
>FUWD013324266.1_pt2 | contig 25326 bp, 31 predicted proteins | sample 1063281 | NCBI WGS metagenome assembly FUWD01 (sample SAMEA79048168, study PRJEB19326) | metagenome | biome: marine | reverse complement strand
GCTACTTTTGTTTGTCTTTCCGCTTTCCCCAATCCCATAAGGCGGATCAACGCAGGCAAGGTTAAAATAATTATCCGGATAGCGAGCCATAACGGACATGCAGTCTTCATTGAAAAACTCTATATTTGGCATAGGGCATCTCCAACCTTTAAATCCGACAAATACTTGCCGCGCACCGGCGTATTGATTGCCTCATCCCGATATGTGCCGCGCATGCTATCAACCCTAAAAAACATGGTTTGCTTAATATCTGAGTTAGGCATATAGCCTATAATTTTTGCATCAAGAGCGACAAGCGCGAATAAGTCACAACTTGTATCAGTATGAAATGATTTATTTCCTTTCCCGCACCTTTTAATATTAAACGCGTAAGTGTTATTATTGTTCACCCTCTGGGGCTTCTGCTTGTGCGTTCTAGTGGTTTTTACTTGAACCTTCAATAGCTTATAGCCGTCATCCATAACAACGTCATACGGTAGCCCCTGCTCTGAGGGGTAGGCTATAAAGCCCTTTGCTATCAAGTCGGCACAAACAAGGTATTCTCCCGCCTTGCCTATCTGCATATCGCTAATTTCTTTCATATGGTTACACTCGTAAGGACTAAGCACTTATTGTATCACACAATCGCAAGCTCAAAAGCGTTATCCTCAAGCCCTTTCATGTATTCCATGCAATCCATGTGCAATAACTCAACAGCCATAATAACCCCCCTTAAAGATATCCTGTTGCACTTAACATTTTCTTTATAAGTTTTAACCGTGAGTACTGGCAGGTCCGCCCCTTTGGCATTGGCGCGGATGTTGTGCTGATTGACGTGAATTCGAGTTTTCATCGTTTCTCCGGATCGTTACGAAGTTCTTTTTCCCATCCGGTCTTAGGGTTTAAGGCGTCATCTGAGTTAAACCCTGTTGGATAGACTACAATTTTTCCGCCCTTGGCCAAGAAAGCGTCAATATCCCGTTGGAGTTGTTGCCCAACGGACTTCTTTTCATCCACTGTGCGTACGGGTGAACGGGGGATGGCGTAGTTAGTCATCATCTTCTTGACTCTCCGCGTCAATTTTCCGTTGTAGGTCGGCTTTACGTTTCTCTTCCGCCTTGTTCTTTTCAAAGATACGCGCCCAGTTCTCCCCGAAAGTTTCTACGGGGATTGACTGCGGGCGTCTTTTGCTGCCTTTGCCTTTGCCGTTATCGGCGCGTGAAAACTTACTCATTAGAAGGGCAAATCCTTATCAAAGTCCCCCAGTGGGGCAGACGTTTTTTCTTGGTAGGGTTCTTTTTCTTTAACCTCAAGGCTCATGTAACTATCGCCGCTCTTGGATGTCTTTATCCATCCAGCGAGTTCCAGCTCTTCGCCTTTGTAGTTCAGCGGGCCGCGGTAGTCGGGCTGGTTGGGCTTGGTCTTCTTCTTGTTGCGGAAGAAAGCGCCGCGGTTCGTGTCATCATATTCTGGCATTGTCGGCAATCTCCATTTCTTCGGCTAAAGCCCTCAAGGCGGCCTTATGTGTTAAATAAGCATTGTCGGAAATCCTGTCTACTTCCTCTGTGACGGCTTCGGCTATCAAGGCGGCCTCACGTGCTAGGTCGTAATGGTTCGTGTGCTTACCGGACTCTACAAGAGCCTGAGCAATCATAAACACGTGGTTGTCAAAGTTATCTTTTAAGGTCATGTTATTCCTCCGAGGAATCATTTTGGTCAGCGAGATATTCATCTCGTTCTCGTTTTCTGTCGAACTCATCGACAAAGTCTTCTTCTAGTGAATCTAAGTAGCGATCTAAATCCGCCATTACGGGGTCTTTTCCCATTTTATACTCCTTGTTAAGGTGGCCCGTGACGTGGGCCAAGCGGCGTGTGCCCGTAAAAAACTAAAAAAATTTAGTTCAAGGAATCTACGTCACAAGCTGCGGGTGTTTAACGAACCTGCCCACCGCCCGCTGGGGCATGCTACGGGAGACCTACCGCTCCCGAAGTTTTAAAGTCTGTTGTCGGTATAAGTATCCAAATATACCATATTCTCCTTGCATCATAGCCCGATGTACTTCAACTAAATGTTCGGCTAATTCTTCCGGGGCCATGGAATTGAGATACATGAGCTGCGGATCGTTGAACATATCGCGCTTAAGTTTATCTAAGTCCATTGTTTTGTCCTGTTCCCACATTCTAATCTTATATAAAACCAAAGCGCAACTTGTTTTTTACATAAACAAAGTATAATCTGTGCGTCTTTAAACCAAGGAGTATAGCATGGCTAAGATGGGACGCCCGGTAAAGTGGCCTCAAGACACGGTAGATCAAATACGGTACGCTAGGTTTGTCGAAAAACGCAAGATAGAGTGGATTGCACTTAAGTTTGGCGTTCCGATAGACACCGTTAGAGATTACATCTACAGAGGTACGCGCAGTGGAACCAGTGAAGATAAATAGGATACACGTCTGCTCTAGGTGCGAAGAGGCTTTTGAGTTAGAACCTTTTTTAGTACGGCTGCTGCAAGAAGAGAACGCTGAAATTGAATCGATCATTTGTTATGACTGCCTTGACGAAATTTTTTTTTCGGAAGAAGGCATCAGCGAAGTTATCCATTGATTAATTCAATGCTCTGCGTGGCGCTGGCAGTGTACTTTGAAGCGCGGAATCAGCCGGCTCAGGGACAAAGCGCGGTCGCTCACGTGGTATTAAACCGCGTGGCGGACCCTCGTTACCCTTCTGACCCGTGTGCCGTGGTCATGGAAGGACCAACCTACGCTAACTCACCAAGCAACCTGCCCGTTCGTCATCGCTGCCAGTTTAGTTTTTTCTGTGATGGTCGCCCGGAGGAAATAACAGACATGGACGCGTGGCGTGAGGCGCGGATGTGGAGTTTATTGGCTATGAATGGCGCGACGGATGACCTGACGTATGGCGCTACCCACTACCACGCGACTTCCGTTTGGCCTTTTTGGGCACCTCATCTGGAGCTGACAGCCTCGATAGAAGATCATGTATTCTATCGAAATCCAAAGCTTCCAATAGCTCCGAGAGTCTTTGTATCTGGAAGATGACCTATTCTGCGTCATCCTCTACTTCAACGAAGCGTCCTGATTCAGGTCCTGGTGCCCCGTCAAAAACTATATTTATTGCGCCCATTATATTTTCCTCAATATTTTAGATTTCTCGCAAAAAAGCCTTTAATTGTTCCGTGCTTGCAATCATTCATTGGCATCACCTATAGGGTTAATGACCCTCGCGTCCATCGCCTTTGTTAGTTCGTCAGATATAAGGGCATCGCGCATGGCGTAAACCCCTGTCCAAAACAACTCAGACTCAAAACGGCCTTTTAGCTTACTAGGAACCTTAACTGTCTCTGCTACAGCAACGTAGTTTGGCACTTCTTTTATCGGCTCGCGCGATATGGTTACTGTTTCGGGCTGGAGGTCACACACTGAGCAAAAACCCTTAGTAGTTCCATGCTTGCAATCATTCATTGGCATCACCTATAGGGTTAATCGTCATAAAGATCATACTTTTGACAAATTAGTTCTATTTCAGGGCGGCAACGGAACGTACAGAATTCGCCCTCCCATTTTCCAACAACCTTTATGTATCGCTGCCCTTTTAGAATTTTTGAGCCCTCGCTTCGGGCGGTGTTAATTTCAGCTAAATCCTGTGGCTCGTACTCGTCATCACCAAGCCCCACGTTGCAAATCCAATCCATGCCTTCGCAGTAGTAATCCTTACGTGCAACGGGCTTTGTTTCTACGCTAAAATCCCAACTCATTTTTGATCACCTATAGGGTTAATGTGGGGGGTGTCCCCAGGAGTGGAAGGAAGCTGGGTAATCCTAAGCACCCAAAACCCATCTCTCCGCTCTATCCATTCACCAATCCTTATAGATACACCCGCGTCATCCTCGTCCAACTCTATTATTATCCGTTTACCCAACTTTTTTTGCGCTCGTTTGTTTTTCGGCTTCGTGTTTAACGCCCAAGAGGGCCTGCCACATTTGCAGCTTTTCAACGTCTTCGCTGTTTGCGGCACCCTTGGTTTCTATTTGCTTTTCCACAGTCTCTAATGCAACCCGGAAACTTTCTTCTATGGACTTAGACACCTTCTGCTCCTTTCTTTAAAGAAAACACCGCATCTCTTTCGTCTTTCTTGGGCAACTCTGTACGGCTTTTAAAATCTTTAACCTCGTCTGCGATGTAGCGCTTGTCTTTGTCGGACAAGTTGGCGTTCTTCCACGCCTCGTAAACAATACGTAGCTGGCCGCTAATAGTGCGCCCTTCTACGTGGCTAATTACCACAATTTCTTGATAAACGTCCTTGGGAAGCAGGACGCTTTTCCACTTTGATGTATCCATATTACACGCACCTCTGTGTGCGATTATATAAGACTTTATTCGACAATGTCAAAATCTCCCCAGCTAGGGCCTATCTCAATATCGCACTTGTTAGGCACCGATATCTTGATGGCGTTCTGCATCATGACCGCAAGTTCCTTGGCCTGTTCCACCGACTTCACGCTAAACGCCAGTTCGTCATGGACTTGCAGCAAAGGCACCGTTCCGCTCTTGTAAACGTCAACCATGGCCTGCTTTGTCATGTCCGCAGCACTCGACTGGATTAGCCGGTTGAGCGCTTTATAGGTGTAGGCGCGCTTGAGTCTTGTGGTAGGCCCGTAGGCGTTCACAGCGTCCTGATACGACATTGCTTTGTTCATAGCGAACTCATCGGGTTCCCACATATGAAAGCGTGCCTTACGGCCTCCCAGAGAGCGCAGAGAGCCACTAGATCTCTTGTCTTCTAACGATCTTTGTACGCCTTGCATCAGTCCTTTAACAAAAGGCACCCGGGCGTGGTACTGCTTAGTCAGTTCTTTGGCCTCGGGCAGCGTTATATCTAGCTGCTCCGACAGGTTAGTCACCCCCATTCCGTACATCATCGCAAGGTTTATCACCTTGGCCTGTTTACGTGGGATGTCCGCCATCTCCGCTACCATCGTATGGAAGTCCATGTCGGGGTTTTCGTTATAGGCTTCTACAAACTCAGCTACTCCGGGCATATCCATGTTCTTATACTCGGCAAACGCATGCGCGTAATGAACCAAGATCCGTGGTTCCTGCTGCGAGAAGTCTACGGCCGCCCACTGCTCCCCCTCTTCTGGTAGGAATAGCCTGCGGATCATAGGGCCAAGCTCCGGGTCGCGGGCCGGGATCTGTTGTAGGTTAGGGTTGTTCATTGAAAGGCGGCCTGAGACGGCACCTCCGCCCTCTGAGCGTAGCTGATTGATGTGCCCATGCACTCGGCCATCTGTTGCCACAAAGCGCAGGATGGAGTCGATAAACGTGCCTTGTATCTTGTTCAGGTTGCGGGCCTCAACGATCCGTTGCGCGAGTTCCGCGGGGTGATCTTCTAGAAACTTCTTAGTGAAGCTTGGAGACCCTTTCTCGGTTTTGGGATAGGGGATGCTTGCGGCATCAAAAGCCTTGGCTATTGAAGCGCCTGCCCAGATCTCTACCTCTTTGCCGGCTATTTCTTTTATGCGCTTGCGCACAAGCTTCTCGCGCCGCATCAGTTCCTGCTTTGTACGCTCCGCCTGATCCACGTCCACGCGTATTCCGCGCTCAGTCATCTCAACCAGACAGGGAAGCAGGTCGGTCTCTACCGTCCAGATCGCCCACAGGTCTTCTTTGTTAAGGATGTTTCGGAAGTGATCCCACAAATCTAAGGTAATCTCCGCATCGACCTCCGCGTAAGGGCCAACATACATAGCGGGCAACTTCCACATTTCAGCCTTCGGATCCACGCCAAACTCACGAGCAGCCTCGGTCAGCATCTTCTCGGACTTAGTTTTACCAAGGTAGTCGTAGCACAAAGCGTTCAAGCTATAAGAGAAACGGTTCTCGTCAATCAACGCCGCAGTCATCATGGTATCGATGATGCGTCCGTTTACGGTAAACCCCATTCTCCGTATCCACCCAAGGTCGTACTGAGCGTTATGCATGATCTTGTCTGCGGGTGAAGCAAAGATCTTTTGCAGATACTTGTTGATGATGCGCTTGTCCATGTTGCCGCCGCCGGCATGCGCTACGGGGAAGTAACCTTTCCAACCCGCTACAGCAATGGCGTAACCCACGACTTCACCGTTTCCGGTAGCCCAACCCGGCCCCATGGTTTTTATGCCCGGGTCGCGTGTTTCTACGTCAATTGCAATTTCTTTAGCATCAAGGATGCCTTCGGGAAAAGGATGCTCCGGTGGAAGCCAGTCAGACTTTGGGGGGAACATTGCCACCTGTAATCGATTAACCACGGTCGCTTCTCCAAGTTTTCTCTCGAAGAATCGCTTCGGAGAAATGTTTGCACAAGGCGCAGTACCAACCAAGCCTCTCGTTGATTTGTGTATTGACTACAGCAGTAGCTTTCTTGTCGCCGCATTTCTCGCAGGTGTTGTAATACATCGGATCAAAATCTTCTTTTTTCATAAGTCATAGGCTCTTGAAAAATCATCGGGATCTATTAAAAATAGATTTTCTTTTGTTCGGGTAACTCCCACATAGAAAACTCGGTGAAGGTCATCTATCTGAGAATTTCTAATCGCCGCATAAGTAAGGTCGGTTAACAAGACAACGTTATCGGCTTCACCGCCCTTTGTGCCGTGAATCGTGGACAGTTTAATACGGGGAACGGCGTTAAACTTTTCTCCTTTGCGCAGTAGAGCCGTAATATAAAGACGATCGTTCCCGGTAATCTTGTCCATGGCTTCGTGCCATATCAAGCTGTCGTCTACGAGAAGCCCATAATTTTTTTGTAAAAGATCAATGGTAAACAACTGGTCTTCGGGGGCGTCTATTTTCTTCATGCCGCGCGCAATATGCACGTTGTTACCGTACATAAAGCTGTACACAACCTGTGCGGCTTTAAGCGTAATGGGGCGTCCCTTCCGCATTTGTTCCCATGCATTTACCGCAATAGAAAGTCTTTCTGAAATGGACCGTGAGCCGTTGCGTTCGAATAAGTATCCATTAGTCTTTAACTGAGCCGCTACGTCGGAGAGCATGTAGTTAGCCTGAGCCATTATTAGCCACGTGCCCTCCGACATATCCAGTTCGGCTATGTCCGACATCCTCGTTACGGATCCTTCTTCTTCCTTCGGTTTATACTGTTTAGGAAAACGACGGTGGATTCTTTTGGCGATGCCTTCTGCAATCCGGTGTACTGACCGAGGTATACGGTAGGATTGACTAAGCACTTCGCTACCCCCGGGGAGGTTGATGAAATGGTCAACGTCTGCGCCTGCCCACCGGTAGATCGCTTGGTCGTCATCTCCAGCACAATACATTCGTTGTGATTTTTTATCGATGGCATGGGCTATATCCCATTGTAGGGGTGAAAGATCTTGAGCCTCGTCTAAGAAACAAAGTTTAAACTCGGGGCATATACGAGGCGCTTCATGAGCAAACATTTCTAACATGTCGGTGTAATCTAATACCCCGTGGAATTGCTTGTATGAACGGTACGCTTCAGCAATATATTCAACTTCTGGCCAAGACTCCTCGATATTAGTCTGGTTATATTCGCTGCGTAGTTCTGTTTTTTTTAAACGTGCCAGATTGATAACGCCCAATACAGGATGCTCGGCTGCCTTGGTCAACGTGTCCCCAAAGTCATAGTGTGGCCGAGTATGTAATTGTACTTTTATCTTTTTAGACAGGTCGTCGAAATGTTCCTTCGACATCAAGTCCTTGTCTCGAATACCAAGCAGCCGGTATGACAAACTGTGCAGTGTACGAAAGTAAGGCAAGTCTTCTTTTTCATCCAAGTTAAAACGGCGAGCGGCGCGTTCCTTCGCACCGCTTGCGGCCTTTCGGGTGAAAGCTAAGAAACCAATTTCTCTAGGGGACATGCCCCCTTCCAAAGCTTGGTCTACGTAGTTAAGTAGCGTAGTTGTTTTCCCTGTGCCCGGTGGTCCAAAAATTCTAAACATTAGAAAGGAGCCTCTTTATCGCTACCGATGTTTTTTGCCTTTACGGACATGCTACTAACGTCATACGCCGGGATTCCCCAGACTCGGACGCTCTTTCCTGCAACCTTCATGACCGTAGACTGACCGTTTATGTCCCGCAGGCGCTGTGCAATCTTATGGCCTTTGTATTCAAAGAAACGATTCTTGTGCAAGTAAGCCGTGAAATCTTTCAGGCGGAAATACGTACGCCCTTCATCTTCATCTGTATACGGACGCCGCAAGATTATTTCTTCTTTATTCTCGGCTTGCTGCATTACCGTACAAAACTCTTCCAGATGGTCATAGAACTGTCCTGCAAAGCTTGCGTCTTGAGACACTTCAACGATAGCGCCGTCAGTTTCAGACATCTCGGTCAACAACTGGTTTATGCGTCCTTCCCACATCTGCTTACTTACACTGCGCGGCATGAAGTTTAGCTGCTCAACGCAAGATCTCTGGAACGCGGCTTGATTCATCAAAGCCTCTGTATCCATTTCCAGCGGCTGCCCATTGACGTCCATGAACCAGACAGGAGGCGTGCTGTTGTACTTGCGCAGGTTAGCGATAGTCGCACCGGATACCGCAGCTTCAATACCGTACTTACGCGTTTTGCATAAGTCTGCATTGCAGTAATCACAGATGGGTGCATCTTTACATTTGTAAGCGTAATCTTTTTTGCCGAGTTGCTTGGCTACAAGGTTCACTTCGTTCAACGGAAGAGGTGGATCAAAATAACGTGCGTTATACACGAGTATCTCTGACTCCCAAGAGTCTGGAAACGCTTTACGAAGGTAAACGCCTACGTTAAACAAACCATTGTTACGCCCGCCCTCGCTAATCTTCTGCGAGCAAAGAGTCTGCAAACACGGCGGTCCATCCTTTACGATGATGTTAGTTTCTTCTTTAGCTACGGTCAGTGACTGTATCTGATCCGGGTCTTGCGCATATGTTTCGTGAAGCGCAAAGAATTCTTCGATCGTACCGGACTGCCCATCATCTTTAATGACGTAACGAAGTCCCTCCTCTGCATCGTAGTACGGAAGGTTAAGAAAGTTACCCACGTCCCCACGTTCAAGGAAGAGCTTGATTTGCTTAGGAAATATCTCACAACCACCGTAGCCCATCTCGGCTGCAATGTGCTGCAAGGTATCTTGCATTTGTTTAGCGCTAATCCAGTCGGTAGTAAACAGAAAACAATGCGCACCCCCTGACTTGCTGCGGCAAACAACAAGCGGGATCTTCATGCGTCTAATTTTCTCAACTAACTCTAGGTGATCAAGAGGGTACTGATCTATGTCGATGCAGCCCCACTTACAATTATTGTCCTCGTTTATAGGTATGATGCCTATCGCATCACCCTTACCGGAGAGGTGTCCTTCCCAAGTTGCGTCGTTTCTGGGTTGTTTTAGTACCGTAGCTTTACCGGTGTTCTTTCCGTTCTGTGCCTTGCGGTCAATTCGATATGTGCCGTATGCCTGTTGTAGACCGTCGAAAATTCCCGCAAATTTCTTTGCGTTATCTGACATTATTTCACCCGAAAAATAGGGGCGCGAACGCCCCCTTATTGTCTACCAAGGAATATCTTGGTTTTCTGCGGCGGCTTCGTCTGTATGCTTCACGCTAACCTCGCCTTTAAGAATGCTTTCGGCGAATTTTTTAGCTTGCACGTAAAGAGTCGGGTCAGAGACAACTTTGTCTAAGCTGATTTCCCAACCGTGCCAAGAACCCTTCGAATTTTCTTCCGAAGTAGTCTTGAGGGCATAGACGTGACTAAAGCGCGGTGGCGTAAACGGACCGTTCTTGCCAATCATATTTCTGCTTTGGACCATAGAGTTCCACTTGCGCGACTTCTTTAACTGCGTTGACTTCATTGCAACCAAGGCAAACTGCGAAGTGCCATCGGGGTTCAGGATGATAACGAAATGCTGATGAGTTTCCTCTAAGTAGCTTCCGTCTCCGCCTGTAACGTATTCCCGGTTGTCGTCTTTACTGCGTTCTGTCGGAGGACGCTTGTCTTCCGGGGTATAGATGTTAACCGGTGCGCCGGAACCTGCGCCACGGGGCATCCATTCTATGAAGCGGCGCTGATATGCGCAAGGTATTACGTTTACGCCATCTTTGCCTTTATACACTTCGCCAGTAACGGTGTTGTATATATCACCGGCTTTGGCATTTTCTAGCTCATCCAGAGTAGGATCCTGTCGGCTAAGAACCTTAAGGAACGGAAGGGCAAGATCGTCTTGTCCTACGTTTTCTAAGCCCACACCGGCGTCTGCTTCGAACATATTCATGTCCACGACGGCTAGTTGAGTAGTAGCTTCAGCTTTTGCTCCGGCTACGGTTACTTCAGCTTTTGCTCCGGCTACGGTTACTTCTGCGTTTTCTTTTACTGCTTCTGCTTTAGTCATAATGATTAACCCTTTTTAATATTAGCTCGTTGACCTACATATGCCCCGAATATATCCATGGGGAACTCGTTACCCGATTCAACCTGATCCCTCACAAACGCTTTAAGAGTTTGTGGGTGGATATCTCTTTTCTGCTCCGGGGAGAACCCGGCTTCCGTAGTAAGTGAGACAAGACTTTCTGCCAGACTTTCTTCGCCACGACCAAACTGACACGTAACAACATTTTTGATAATGTCGTCATAGCCGTTTTCCTTAAGCCAACTAAAGGCTTTGTCGCGGTTATCTACTTTGATATATGCACCGTAGGTAGGTTTAAGCTCTACTTTGGAACCATCATCTAGTTCTATCTTAGAGACGCCTATCTCGTGCAGTAATGCAGGAAGGTCTTCATCGGTAAGTTTCAGCAGGTCTTTCTTAGTTTGCTTAAGGGTGTCCTCAAGTTTTAAGACTTCGTCCTGCTTATTGCGAACAGCTCTTGCAAGCTCTGCAATGGTTGATACGCCGCTGGTATCGAGGGATTCCATAGAGGAAGCTGCGGCTTGATCGGCTTCCATGGTATCGAACAAATTACTCATAATGAGTCTCCTTTCGTGGTTAAAGGACTTTTTAGGCCCTTGCGATGTAAGATATTCTCGCATATAATCTCACATGTCAACTAATTTTGTGGTCGCTATGTATACATTTAAAACAACGCCCTATCAACACCAGCAAGAAGTCTATGACAAATCTTGCGAAGAGAAGTATTACGCCTTGCTTATGGAAATGGGTACAGGCAAATCAAAAGTAGCTATCGACACGATGGGCTATCTATTCGAGAAGAAAGAGATTAACACGGCTTTGGTGATTGCGCCAAAAGGCGTATATGACAACTGGTTCTTGAAAGAAATCCCAGTTCATTTGCCCGAAAGAATCAAAACACTAATGGTTCGATGGCAGCCAAACTTCACTAAAAAGTTTACAGAAGACATAACTAAATTAGCTTTGAGGGAAGAAGACGACGACTCCTTGCACATTCTGGTTATGAACATTGAAGCGTTGTCCACGAAGAAAGGTGCGGCGTCTGCGCTTCGTTATCTGGAGCTTAACCCGGACAATATGGTCATCGTAGACGAAAGCACTACGATAAAGAACCGGGCAGCAAAACGTACCAAGACTGTTATAGATCTTGGCAGAGCCGCTAAATACAGGCGTATTCTGACAGGAAGCCCTATTACCAAGTCGCCCATGGACTTGTTCAGTCAGTGCGCTTTCTTAAGCAGCAAAGCACTTGGGTTCAGCAACTTCTACGCGTTCCAGAGCCGTTATGCGGTATTGCAAAAGCGAACCATGGGACACAGAAGCTTCCAAAAGCTTGTCGGATACAGGCGTCTGGACGAGCTTAGTGAAAAGCTTGAGACCTTTAGTGCGCGCATACTAAAGCGCGATTGTCTGGACCTTCCGGACAAAATCTACATGTCTCGCGTCGTAGAATTGTCAGACGAGCAGGTCTCTGTCTACAACCAAATGAAAGAATTGGCGTTAGCTCAAGTAGCCAATGGAGAGCTTGCAACAACGGCGTCCATCCTTACTCAGCTAATGCGCTTGCAACAAATAGTTTGCGGTCATCTTCGAACAGATGACGGTGAGATACAGGAACTAAAGAATTCTAGGCTTTCTGCTTTGATGGAGATAGCCGAAGAAGTACAGGGTAAGGCCATAATTTGGGCAACGTGGACACACGATATCCAAGCGATAGCTCCGGCCCTGCGCGACCGTTACGGAGACGAAGCAGTCGCAACATACTACGGAGAAACGCCGCAGGAAGAACGGCAGGAGATTGTTACTCGGTTTCAAGATGAGGAATCAGAGTTGCGCTTTTTTGTCGGACAACCTAGAACGGGAGGGTACGGTATTACTCTGACCGCCGCAGACACTATGGTCTACTACTCTAATTCTTACGATTTAGAAATCCGGTTACAGTCAGAAGATCGTGCGCACCGTATCGGGCAAACAAAATCAGTTACGTACATTGATCTTGTGACACCCGATACGACGGACGAGATGATATTAGACGCCCTTCGAAGAAAAATTAACATAGCCAGCACCGTTCTCAATGAAGATTTCGGTGACTGGCTGCGTTAACCACCACTCCTGATTACATCGCTAGTTATATCAAACGGATACATCTGCGCAAATCTTGCCCTACTTTCTGCTGAAGATGCAGCAGGCTGTGGGGCGGGAGCCGCGGGCCGTGGGGCAGGTTGCGGTCTAGCTTGTGCTTGAGGCGTGGGCTGTGGTCTAGGACGCTGCTCAAGGGTAACCGGGTCTCTAGCCAACGGCCGCCGCATAGGCTGATCGAAGTCAGTTCCTCTTGGCTGCATCTGCGCGGTAGGCTCTCCTTCGTAATCAGAGAACTCTAAAGAATCGGTTAACGCACGACCACCCGTGGTCCTTATTACACTTTTTAACCTACCGTATACTTGCGTAGCTTCTCTTTTATTCTTAGTTCGTCTAAGAAGATCCGCCATCTGTTTAGGGTCTTTGGTAGCTTCAGTTATGATGTCCCAAGAACGGCCATACGGTAATTTATTTACTAGGGAATTAAAATAACGCGCACCCGCAGCAGGAGTTTGTATGTCTCCTCCGACCATTCCTAATGCTCTCGTGATTGCCGAGGTTCCCTTAGCACCAATAACTCGGCTTACTAAGCTACTAAGCATAGAGGGGTTGCCTACAACTTCCCGGTCTATTGCGGCGATGTCTCCGCTATCTAACGTTTTTTGAAAACGTTCAGCCGAGTTAAAGAACGAAGTCCAGTTCTTAACTTCGTCGGCCGATACCACTCCACGGCTCTCAAGAACGTTTAATACCGATTGATTTCCGCGAGAGACAGGCCCCATTAAATAGTTACGCAGCTTAACGAAATCTACACCGGCTTCTGTATTTCCTCCAGCGTGACGCCACGCGGAGTCATAAATGGTCTGCTTAAGACCTTCCACCACTTCGGGTTTTTTGGCAGAGTTAGCAAACCTAATAATCCCTACAAGGTTTTTAACTGCGTTTGGTTTAGGCGATTGACCGGGAACGCCAAGCAATCTATCTATTTCTAAAGAAGGTGACTCATCTTTACCTAAGAAAGTTTTAAAAGATCCAATGGCGTCTAACTTGGTGTTAGCTCCGGCTTGTCTTTCTCTAAGACCCGCGAGCATAACTTGAGCTTTAGCCGCGTCTTGAAGGTCTTCAAAAAGCTTAGGAAATTGAGTTTGAAGCAACTCGCCTTGGTTGCGCATAAAGGTGTTTAATGCGTTAACGTTAACTTCACCGGTAGTCGCATTAACAATGTTGCGGTCACGAGCAAGGCGACGCAGGACTACTTCTTCTGCGCCACGCATAGTTCCTTTTAAAGATTCTAATTCAGCTCTTTCGGCTTGCGGTACTTCTCGGATAACAAAGTCTAGTGCGTCATCAAGCTCTTTCATCCGTAGGGACGTGGGAAGACCCGTTGTAGCGCGAAGCTTATCCCCGGCCAACTCAGGTATTAAACGATTGCCACCTTTTGTGTTTTTGGCATACAACGTTCCTCCGAATCCTCGGGTAAATACATCGTTCAGAGACTTGGAGAAAGAGTATGCCGCGTCTAAATTCTTTATTGCATCTAACTGAGCCGGGTTCATGGCCGCAATTTCTTCCGGGGTCATACGGCCCAAGCTGCGCGTTCCAAGATCTTCGCCAGCCGCATTAGCTAGTTTAGAATAGAATCCCGCATCCGAGGCTCTGTTGGAATCGGCGGCACTTTGTCGAGCAAGTTTAAGCACATGCGAACGGAAACCGATCAAGTCTCCGGAAGTTACCTTAACCGCATCGGGTACTTGGTCTGCCGCGTCCATGATTCGTTTTTGAGTAGTGTTTAGTGCCAAGCTTTTCTTAGCCAGTTTTAACGCCGCATTTTTCTGACGGGTCAATGCGGGACGGTTTTCTCGCGCTAAGCCTTGAAATTCACCGCTATCCGCTCGGGCTTCCGCTTGCATCGCCCGAAGTTCATCTTCTAATCTAACCAAATCATCCTGAGTCTGGATATTTCTTAGAGTTTTTACCGTGTCTCCGTCATTACCCAGCGCCTTACCTATGGCCAACTGCAACCTATCGCCGGTTTCATTGACCTGAGACAAGATAGGTAAGGCAGACGATTCAATCTCCGCAATCTCTGCTTGCAGTTTAGCTATTTGATCTATCTGAGCATCATTTACTTCAGGAGCAATGCGCTTAATAAACTGCCTAACAACCGGATCAAAGGTCAAAGCCTTTTCTGGAAGACCCCCGGTCCGTGGGTTTAGCTCATCTAAATAAGCTTTAAGGATATTACCCGCGTCCAACTCTAGGGTCTTGTCTACCTCCCCATAAAGACGCCCTTCGATTTCACGCGCTTTGGTTAGGGCAGTGTTGACCGTGTCAAAAATAGCGTTACCCGCCGCGGCGTATTCTTCGTCGGTAGTGGCCGCGACCCGTGAAGCGCGGTCTAAGGCTCGTACGGTGTATTGATTTAGAAGACCCTCTAGGGCCTTTGTAAATTGATCGTTTTGCATTTTAGACGCAGTGGCTAGGACCGAAGGATCCATGCTATCCATTAATCCGTCAATCATCTTGCTTATTGCGCCGGAACCTTCTCGCGCACGTTTCAGTATAAGAGCCGCGGCTTTTGGGTCACGCTGCATTACAACTTCTTGAAGAGCGCGCAAAAACTCATTGTCTGTTTTTTCCGCAGTGTTATACAACGGAACTTGAGTCTCACCTTCGGCAGCCTGAGTTCTGGCCCTTCCAAAAATAACTCGGTCTTCTTCTGGCAAATCGGAAACTAAGTCGTCTATCAGCTTTTGGAGATCGGGACGCATGTCTTCCGGAGCGTCATCTATTACTTTATTCAAAGACCTAGCTACGCGGTTTAATTCAGCTTCATTACCGCCTCTGAAAGAAGAAATGCCGTTTTTTATCAATTGAGAGCCACGGTTGGCTATAATCGATACGGGGTTAAAAATGCCCGCAGCCAGTTCCGCGGTTAATCTTGCCCCCAATTCTCCGGGAAGAATTGCTTCCGATAGACCTCCTGCGGCGGATATGCCTACTCCCGCAACCGTTTCCGTTGCCAAAGTAGTAAGGGGACGATTTATAGCACCTTCGGCAGCTTTACCGAAAAATCTTTCGGCTTTACCCAAACCACTACCCATGGCGCGGTTTACCGCCGCCGACATTCCGGGGTTATCTCCCGCTGCCGCAAGAAACTCTCCTGCGCCAAAATTAGGTTTTGAAACCGTACCAACAGAACTTATTCCCGGAGCTACTCTTTCCAACGCAGAAGAACCGACTTTTCTAGCAAGTCCTTTGGCCACAAAAGGAGCGGTTGCCCCGCCTATAAAACCAAACGTTTCACCGGCTACTTGGGCAGGGCGTCTAGATGGGGTTAATTGTCCTTCAATGTCCAGCTCTTCTTTTATCTTTTCTTTTCCGAACTCACCGGCTATCGCACCGGCGGCACCGCCTATTAGTGCGCCACCTAATCCGCCAATCAACTTTGGCCAAGGGCCTCCGGGAAGTTGAAGACCGGCTTTAAATCCTTGCTTTAATCCGATTAATGACGCGGGGGCCGTGGTCACCGCAGTAAGGCCCGCTTCTTCACCGAACGCGCGCAAACGACCAATGTCCCTTACGCCTTCTACGTTGTAGGAGATGATGTCGGAATCGGTAAGGCCGGCTTTACGTGCGCCGTCGTAGTCGTAACTTCTACGACTGGATACATGCCTAGCAATGTCTTCTTCGTTAAGACCGGCTTCGGTGGCGCTTTTTATGTCAAACTGAATTTTATCTGGGAAACCGTTTGCCACGAGTTATATCTCCTTGTTCAGTTTAACGACCTTCAAACATTGCGGGGTCAGGCTTATTTGGGTTGAGGGACGTTTCAAAATTCATTACGGCCCGGTCGTAATTTTCAATCAATGGGGCCAAGCGTCGAACGTCTTGTCGTGCCGTAGTAACCTGCGCCGTAGTAAATTTCTCAGGAGTATCCAGTATGCTAGTTGCTAAGTCTTGGACTTCTAACAACTGGTTGCGCATGTTAGTAAGTTTTTCAAGAGTAGTTTCTTCTGTACTTATACCGGGCTTTGCCAGTTCTGCGGCAAGAGCTTCAACCTCGTCCTTTAACGCCCTTCCACCCACTGATTCTCTAACAAAGCGCTGAGTCACGTTAGCCAAAGAAGTTAACTGTGTTTGAGCGTCGGCTATTTCCGAAAAAGGAGCTTCGCGATCCGTTATGCCTAATTCACGGGCATAGGACATACCGGACCTAATCGGATTAAGCACCGTGCTCAAGCCCACTCCCGGAGTTAAATTGGGCGTTTCTGGAATAATCCTTCCCGGAAGTTCAATGTCTTGCTCGGTCATAGGCGCGCTAGGATTTAGCATTTCGTTTACACGATTCCAGTCACTTCCGGAGTTTAAGGCACCACCTTTTTGATATTTACGAACTTCTCCGCCATCAGCAAACGGAGCAGGTAAGCCCCGTTCTTGTCTACCCGCCAAAGCGTCTTGCAACTGACGAGGAATTACCGGCTTCTGCTGTTCAAACTGTCCCGTAGCCGGATTATATTGTGCTTTAGGCGTAGCGTAGTACGAAATAGCGGTGTTAAGCATCGCTAAAGCTTGTGGATTTTCTTTGTCCAAGTTACCTAGCTCAAAGTCACGCATGAGGCCCATGTCAGAAACCATGTCTCGTGCTACTCCTTCTATGCTATTACCAAAGGTATACTGCGATTTCTGCATTGATCCTAACGCGGCAATCTGCGCTTGATTTTGCATTTGCGCTTGTCGCATAGCTATGTTTGCATTAAAACCCATTTGCTCAAAAGCAAATTGATCTCTTGCAAGTTGTGCATTGACTCCTTGCCATTGGTCGTTCAAGAAAGACTGGCGCGTTTTAAAGTCTTGGTTAAAGCCTTGAACGTCTGCCGCCAACTCTGCTGCGCTTGGGGTCCTCCACCAAAGCATTCCAGTTCCGCCTAAAGAAAGATTCATCTGTTCCCGGGCAAAGTCTAACTGACGCCCTTGCTGTTTTAATTGATATCCGTTTATAACACCCCTTTCTTCTAAAGTGTTTTCAAAATTCGTTTCAATTTCGTTAGCCCTACGAGCTGTCTCTGCGTCAAATAACGTGCGCTCGGCAGCAGCCCTAGCCTCTAACTGAGATAAAGCTTGCTCACCTATTACGCCTTGTAGTTTTAACCGACCGTCTTGGCTCAACTGCTCTAGAGCCGTGCTTATTTCACCTTGCTCAGTCAAACGAGACATAGCGCCTTCGTCTATCAAACCTTGCAGAGCGCTGCGCAATTCTCCGCTCGTTATGATTTGATTCATTTGTTGATCTCCCTTCATTCCTTGCAAAGTTTCTCTTGCGCCTATTTCAAGCTTAGCTATGCGCTCTTGGAAGGCAAGATTGCTTTCGTTTTCGCCTTGAGTAAACTCTCTACTAAGTTGACTCTCGCCCGCGATAAATTGATTTTGCTGGCCTTGGAGTTCGCTCCGTCCGCCTATGTCTATAAGACTTGCGCGTTCCCGTCCTACTTGCTCCAGACGGGCAACTTGTTCTGCTTCCGCACTCTGAAGGGCCGCGACGCGTGCTCCGCGCTGCGCGTCAGTTACTTCTGCGCCTGCGCGCTGTGCAGATTCGGCTACGGGCAACGCCGCACGAGCTATCTGAGCGCCAAGAGGCGCTCCGGTCATAGACTGACCAGTGCTTGGGTCTACGCCACCCGCAAGATTTAATCCTGCCTTGGCGATGTCAAAAAAAAGGCTTGACTGAGCCTGCTTGCGACGGTTTTCGGTGTCACCTAAAAGCTCTTCGTACAAAGGCGCGCGGGCCTCGTACGATTGGCGCACGGCGCTCGGGTCAAAGTCGGTCATCGCGCTAAAGCCCGAAGCTTGAGCTAAGAGGCTATTCGGGTCTCCACCAAGGCGCATTTTTACAACAGGGCCTCCCATGTAGTACTGCTGAACCGGCATAGGCATAGGCTCTGCCGCAGAAGCGCCCATCATCAACTCGCCAACGCCTTGGCCCATAGGAGTAGCCATGCCTTGCTCGTCTTCCATTTCCACGCCACCGGTTAAGCTTTGCATAAGCTCACCAATGCCGGTGTCCATAGCGCCTTGCTCGGTCATCATTATGCTAGGCTGAACTAAAGCCAAAACCGATTCAGGAGTAGAGCGCGCGTCTTCTATACCTACGATACCCGCTAGTTCGTCATAACGAGAATCAATAGGCTGAGAGTTTCCGCGGATGGCATTGATAACCTCTTCCGCAGACTCGGCGCTGTCTAACCCTGTCATCATCTCCTCTACATACGCCCGGCCGTATCCTTCCATTTCTCCCGCAGCAGATTGCTCTGCCTGCTGGACTTGAGCTTGCATCTCTGGCGGAATTGCGGCCATAGCCGGCATGTCCGTGGCCATAGGGGCTGCGGGTCCGCCAGCTTGACGGAAGAGTGGGCGCTTATAGATGTTCATCATATTAGAATCCTAACCCTGCTGTTCTGGCTCCGGTCATTGCGCCGAGGCCCGCGATGCCATAACCCAGAACCTGCTGTGCAGTAGAGGGTTGTTGTACCGCTTGGCTGGTAACCGTGGCTTGCGAGCTTGGCGTGCCACGATAGATGTCCGACAAAAATCCGTACTGTTGGTACGGAGCTGCCATTTGTTCAATGTTGGACTGACGTACTGCATCCAGTTCGGATTGCTGCTGCTGACGATCCATAGCACCAAGGCCACCCAAAGTAGCAATGTCGTTCTGAGTCAGAGTCTGGCCCAACTGACCAAGACCTGCTTGCTGCAAGCCTAACGAACCGGCTTGTCCGGCTATGCCCGCGGCCTGTGTGCCAAGCGAACCTAAGCCCTGTCCTATGTTCATCAACTGGCTTACATCTTGCTGACCTAGTTGACCGTACTGAAGACCTAGCGCACCCATGCCCGTACCGGCGGCTTGCCTACGGGCTTGCGTCGCTTCGAAGGCTTGTTGTGCGGCACTACGCGCTGACTCAAAACCTGCGGCACGCATACGCGCACCAACGTCGCCTTGTTCTTGCAGGATATTGCTCGCCAGTTCGGACTGCATGATGCCTTGTCTAGCCCCACCAAACGCGCCTTGGCTTACAGCTTGAGCGGCTTGTTGGTTTTGAGCCAACAGGCCCTGCTTGGCAATGTCTTCTTGAGTTTTCTGTATAACCTGTTCTTCGTAGGGGTTATAGAACTGCGAAACGTTTATTGAGGGATCGTATGTGCCCGTAGAACCTAAAAGCGCTTCGCCCGCAGCGCGTTGATACTCGTAGGGTACTTCGCGGGTTTGCTGCGCAAGATCACCGGCTTCGGCATAAAACTGTTGAGCCTGTTGAACCGTGGGGAACGCAAAGTTTTCCAGTGCCCCTTGTCCGGCAAGCACCTGATCCACGCCGCCTTGAAGGTACGGCTGGAACGCGCCAACGCCTTGCTGGCCTAACGCCATAGCGGATTGTTCTAGTCCGCTTAGTCCCGCTACTTGGTATGCAGGAGGAAGAGCGGCGGTATTGCCAACCCTCTGGCTAACTAAATCTTGAACATTGGCAAGAAGACCAAGACGATACGCTTCAATCTGTGGATTTTCTTGAACTATCTGGGTTGTTACCGCCATTACGCGACTCCCTCGAATTGTCTCATTACTTGATACATCTTACGTATGCCTTTTTCTCGGTCGCCGTTTCCGGCTCCCTTTACGGCTCTTGCAGTAAACACAAACTCACCGTCAGAAAGCATTGCGGGAATGTCGTCAGAAGTACCCGTGCCCAGGCCATTTATGGCTCCGTTACGGCGCGGGAAATTTCGGCTGTCCATTATTCCACCTTGCGCCGCACCCGCTACTGGGGCAGAGACGCGTCTAGGTTGGTATGCCGCAATAGCTGCCTGAGTTTCAGGAGAACGGGCTAGACGTGTATACGGAACAACGGGCGCTGACGCCACTTGAGTTGTTTCACGTGGAGCATAATTCAGAGGGCCACTGCGGTATAACTCCGGATTTTGTTCCAGAAGATCTTGTCCGGTTACGCCGCCAAAAGGCATTTCGGTTTCTAACTCCGGAGCCTTGAAACCACCGGTAGCGCCTAACACCGCAGTGCCGGCAGCCACCAATGGCGCATAAGAACGAAGTGCTCCGCCGATACCCGGACCCATTCCAGCGGCGGTGTTATACGCTAACGCCTCCTTGGCGGCTTGTTCTTTTGCAGCCGCAGAGGCGTTTGCAAAAGCCTCGGGGGAAGAAAAGAAATCTTTAGCCGTATAACGTTTTGGAATAAAAGCGTCTTTCATGCTTTCGGCAAAGTTACGGCCGCCCGGAGCAAACGCGTCTTTTACGCTGTCTCGGAATCCCGGAATAACGCGTTGACTAATTAACTCGTTTTTAGCCATCTGTCCCGTAACCACGGGGGCCGGAGCCGCAGCCGTGACAACAGTGCTTGGTATTCCAACCGGAGGTTGTCGCATACCCGCAGTAAGCGCTTCTTGGGCCGTGACAGGAGCACCGGACGCATTTAGCGACGTACCCGCGGCTCTAGCCAAGATAGATTCACTCTGTGTTTCGGCTAGTTCCGCAACCATCATGTCGCTGCTTTTAGCTACGTCAGAAATCGTGTTCTGTGCGGCGCTTTGTGCGGCGCTTTGTGCGCCGGGTAGTGCGCCAGTAACGCCTTCTTTAAACCCGGAGCCAAACCCTGTTCCAGCTTTAGCGCCTTGAATTCCGCCCTGCACGCCGCTAAACAACCCGCCAATTGCGCCACCCAAAGCCGCGCTCTTAAGGGCGTCTTTAAGGCTTCCGCCTTGAACTAATGTGCCGATACCACTACCAAGCGCACCGGCGGCAATAGTGCCAAGGCCCGGGGCTATAAAGTTTAAACCAACGGATAAGATAATAGGCGCGGCTTTCTTAATTACTTTGATTACGCCCTTTACGGCTTTTTTAAGACCCCGAGCAAGCTTCTTAAGAAAGAACTCGGGCTGGCCGGTTACGGGATTAATCGAGTTTAGCTCACTGCCTACAACGTAACGGTCAGGGTCAATGCCCATAGAGCGCATCTGTCGAAACAAAGAATCTTTGAGGCGGGGGTTTTCTTCAAACACGGCCATAGGAATAACGGTCTCGCCTTGCGCGGCGTGAACTACGTACGTATCTTCGTAACGGCCAAACTTAGCTAGGTCATCGGCTATTCGCTTAACAGAGGCCACACCGCTGCTAGGCAAAGGTGCGTCGTCATCGGCCCAATCGCCAATATCTGCGGTCAGAAAAGACGCAAGGCCGCCATCCGGAACCTCAAACGGGTCGGGGCGTGAATATACGGACGTTTCGGACATTGAGTCGCTCCTCGATTAATCTGGGCCTCTGCCCGATTTTATCAGTACTTAAAGCACTATTCTACAGCATCTTATCTAAGGTGTGTTAACTGTAACAGACCCTACGCTACCTGTCCCAGAGACCCCTAATGCGTTCGGGGAATAGGCCAAAGTTATCTTCAAAAACCCCTCTTTCTCGTATACGGCTCCGACTTCCAGACCTTGATCACTGCCGCTTTGCAAGTTAGTCAAAGTTATGTCGGTAGCCCGCACATCGCCCGGGTTCTGTATCTGGCGGATCAGGGTCTCATACGCTTCCTGAATAGCCGCAATCGTATCCTGCTGGTATTCCGCAGGCGGGTTAGGAAAATAGACACGGGTAAGTTGTCTAGATGACATTATCTTCTCCCGTCGGGCCTAATATCTACTCTAGGAGTACCTAGCCGCCACTGCGTATCGGTCGTATCAGACTCAACTTTTAACGCAAAGGACCGACCCCGTAACCGTATAAAAGTCTGCTCAGTAAACTGTTCCACGGGCGTAGTGGCTGTCTGCACCACGCTAGAGTTATCACTCTGTAAATAAGCTCCGCCCGGGAAGTTACGGGCCTGCAACGTAAAAGTAGCGTTAGGCGCGTCGGATATAGAGTTTTCAAAGGTCAGATCAGGAATAAGCTTGCTCAAGAACACAAAGTTGTTGCCTTCGCCTATGCTCATCTGACTGCTTTCAATGTAGCTTGTAATAGCGCTAGGAGGATTAGTACTACCGTCGTTCTGACCCGTTTCGTGGTTATACAGATAACCGTCTGTGGAGGCCGCAATCGGGGCGTTAAACAAACCGCGGTCCTGCCACGCGGTTCGAGTCAGAGTGCCCACCGCCCACGTGTTCTCTACGTAATTGAAGACCACATAACGGTCGTTCTCGTTAGAACTTGCAGACGGGTAGAACCACCAAACTTCTGAGAAAGTGCTGTTAAGCGCGCAAACGGTCAGATCTATCTGAGAGTTGTTGATATCGTCAAAAATGTACGCTCTAACCGGGCACGGAAGCTTCTGTGTTTGACCGGTGTAGACGTAGAAGTCCCCGATGCCCATCCAAAACACCTTGTCGTCCACCGCAGTAACCGCAGAAGGCCCCGCAATAGTGATGTTTTCGGCAACTTGCGCCAGACCAAAGGTAAAGGGCGGCCCTAAAAATTGCATAGAGTGCAACGAGATGTCGGTAAACACCAAGACTTGGTTGCGCGTTTCTACCGCGACTATAATTTCGGAGCCAGAACCTACCCGCAAATCGCCCGCAGTATTAGTTACTTCCGCATCCCAATCGGTTAAAGATTCTTGCGACGAGAAGCGTATTAACAATGGATCTTGTACGCCCACGTTGTTTTGAGCATCACACCCAAAAGCAATGATGTGGCGATCCGTGTCGCTGACAAGCACTTGTTTGGCAATAGTAGGAGTGCCCGGATCGGCTCCCGGCAAGTCCGCTAAAGCAACCGCCCTATCTACGCCGTAATCGCTGGCGCTGGTGTCCCAGTAGTAAATACCGCCGTCACGAGCGTTAAACAAAAGGTCTTCACCAAAATTGTCTATGCCCCACAAACGTACGTTGTTTACGGTGCTCAGTGTAGACGAAGAACCCCACGTGCCACGGCCCCAAGTGCTGGATCCCCAGCCGGTGCCCGACACTACTACGCCAAGGCCGGAGTTTATTTGATAAACGCCTACTACCGCTGCACCCCCATTACCGGTATCTGACCCGTCGGCCGTGACCGGCGTAGGGTTAAGCACGCCATCTACAGTAATGCTTGCGATTGTCGATACAGTGCGCGCTTGAACAGTGTAGTTGTTCTCGTCCACGACGTTTATCTGATATTCCTGATTCAGGACATTGGCGGTGATTTGGCCACCGAGAGACGCCGCCCCGCTAAACGTAACAAAATCCCCGGTAACCGCCCCATGGCCGGTGTCCGCAACGTCAATAGTAGAGGATCCGTTGGTCGCGCCAAACGTTACGTCGCCCGCGGCAGTGGTAGCCCGGATAGGGGTAATGTCGTAGTAGAAGCCGCCTTCGTTAATATAGAACTTAAAACGAGTGCCCACGGCCATGAGCAACGAGCCTTGCAGGGTTACGTAGGAGTGAAGGGCGCGACAGGGCGCAAGAAAGCTGTAGTTAGACCGCCTAGTCCAACCGCCTATTTTCTCGGGGAATCCAAATCGGAACCGGATCTTGTCGGAGTCCGACCAACCGCCTTCGTTAGAATAGCTGGTGTTTTCTTTGTTAACACCGGGTCTGAATTGTAATTTCGCTAAGGGCATTCGCTAACCTCATAATAGGTATTCACCTGTCTCGATCATAGATGCGAGTTCATGTGCGCGGCCTTTAACGTCCCGACTCCACTTTGAGTCAAGGAACTCCTTTGCTGCGAGGGTATAATCTGCCACTTCCATGGCAGCTAATGCGAGTCTGAAACCACGAAGTCGAGTGGCACCAAGGTTAAAACTAATGTCTATAATAGCATCTTTTCGGACATCATCAAGGTCGGTAAACCACGGATATTCCAAAGAAAGCTCTTTAATTACTCGCGCTATGTCGTTCTCAAGCAGGTAATCGACTTCATCATCGAACAGGCCCATACCGGTGTTCGAGATATTCCTACCCACACCGATAGTTTCGTATCCGGCAGAACACAGGTAAACGTGGCTTTTTACGCCTTCATGGCGCTTGAGCATTTCAAGTAGTTTTTCGGCCACTAGTCGCAAAGCTCAGCTAATTCTTTCCAGTCTTGTGCAGTCCAGTTAGAGGTATCCACAGAGGCAGGAAGCTCAACCGTAATTCCGGAAACACTAGCACCAAGGAAAGCGCCTGCGGCGTTAGTGTTACCCTTCAAACAGGCCATAGCGTTGTCTTCGGGTGTAATCTCTAAGCTATTCAACTGGGTACAAGCAGCTAGTGCGTAGACGTAGTAGCTAAAATAGTACTCTCATGAGAACCATCCTTTAATAGACTGAAATGTGCGCACTGGGTAGTACAGAGCGCCTGACTTAAACCGTCCAAGACCTAGTACGCTCAGGGCTTCTCGAAACACCTTGTCCGCCTGCTTTTGGTTCTTAACAACGCCGTCTCCGTGGGTGCATAAATAATCGTGGACCACTGCCGCCTTTCGGTTTTTTGCGTTCGCTACAGGCACTAGCCACCGAAGCAGCTTAGGTACACTCGCCAGATCAGTGCAATACCCCGCAGGCACAGTAACGGTGCGCCCCAGAACGTCGCTATAGTACACCAATGGGGCATGTAGCCGCCATCCACCATCAACGGCTTCCGCAACTAGCGCGGTCTGGAAGTGGCTCATGATACGCACCTAAGGCTTGTTGATGAAACTAAAGTAGGACCCCGTTAGCAGGGCACCTAAGAAAACGTAAGTAAAAGCCTTGATTATGGTATTTGCCGCAGTACGTTTGGCCGAGCGCCAAGAGTCTAAAAGGTCGCGTATTTCACGCATGTCATGAACAGCGTCGTCGTCTTGTAAACCCACGTCACGTAAAGCTTTTTAGCCCCCGCCTCCGCAG
>FUWD012871806.1_pt1 | contig 25328 bp, 24 predicted proteins | sample 1063281 | NCBI WGS metagenome assembly FUWD01 (sample SAMEA79048168, study PRJEB19326) | metagenome | biome: marine | reverse complement strand
AAGAAAGAATACATAGAAATTGCAGTTAAATTAGCTAGTGATATTAATTTCAGAAATTTTATAGTTAATAAAATAAAGAAGCACAAAAATAAATTATTTAATGATGATAAACCAGTTAGATTTTTTGAAGATGTGATACGAAAAAAATTGTTATAATTAACAAAGCACCCCGAAACCAGAGGTGTGATAAATGAAAAAGTTGTCTCTATACGTGTTTCTGTTTTAAAGAATTATTATCCTATATTTTATGGGAGCAGATTAAACTGGGGTTAAACTGAGAACATGTGGCGGAACTTTTGAGTAGATTTTAATTTGAAAAACTATAAAAAGTGTGAGAATACTTAACAAAGGGCCTGTAGCTCAGCTGGTTAGAGCAGTACACTCATAATGTATTGGTCCCAGGTTCGAATCCTGGCGGGCCCACCAACCATCTAACCTTTTATTCCTCTTGCTTCATCAAAGAAGTTTTTCCATTCAACAGATCTTACATCCCATGAATAGGTGGCATTGATTGATTCTCTTTGTAACTTGAGTTTGTTTTGATTTTCGTCGGTCCAATAGTTTTTGATACTATTTGTAAGAATTTTGCTAAATCTCTTTTCTAAATTATTAAAATTTCTGTCAAAATTCACAAAAGTTCCAAATGGGGAACAAGTTTCATAGAGAGCTCCAAGATTTGTAATTACAACTTCACAACCTGCCGCCATTGATTCAATTGCCGCAATACAGCTTGTTTCGGGCCAAATACTTGGGTGAGTGAAAATATGCATTTTTTTTAAAAGTTCAATTATTTTTTTGTTTTCTAAAAATCCAATATAATTTACATTTTTTGTATTTTTGCATTCATTAAAAACTTTTTCAAAATTTTTTCCAATAGCACCATCAAATTTTTTTCCATAAATTATAGTCGAAGAACAAACGTTAAGCTCAACATTTTCTAGATTCAAATTATTAAATATTTTTAATAAATGAACTAATCCTCTCCAAGGAGTTGTATGATAAATTAAGTTTATTTTATCTTTAGGTTTTTCTTTAAAATCAACTTTTTCGATTGCATTTTTGATTACTACCGACTTGTTTTCTGGTATTTTAAATTGATATACGTATTTTTCAAAGTTCCAATTGGAATTGAATACTATCCAATCTAATTTGTTGACAAAATCTTTTGAGCCTAAATTTTTAGCTTCCTTTTGATTTACAAAATGATGCATCCAAAGAATATTAATTTTGCTTTTTTCTATTAAGTCATGATTAGCATTATTTAAAATTAGATTAATATCTTTAAAACTTTCGTCAGGAAGATGCTTCAATAAAGATCTTAATTGATTTTCGCTTCCGCCATAAGAATCGTTGAATGTGACCGGCCTGGATTGATCATCATTTGCTTTTTTTATAATTCTAGATTTTTCTTCCACAAGGTGGTCTATTAAGTTATTTATTTATGAATTCTTTTAACGACACAAATAATTTTGTAATATCACCATTGTTAGAATTAATTATAGAATTAAACTGCTCTTTCTCTGCTCTTGCTAAACTTAAGCCCTCTATAATTAAGTCCCTTATTAATGGTTTGTTTGGGTTTTTTGTATAAACTCTCCAGTCAATTTTGACTTCTGGTTTTTTATCTGTTGCGAGTAATAGGCTTTTAACTATTGTATATTTGGGATTAGTGACCTCTGCCGAAAGTACTTCAATTTTAGGCTCAGAATAATCAGTCAACCTTTCTGTAAAAACTTTCAAAAAATATTTTTCAAACAAAAAAAAGTATTCTTGCGTTTGATCATCATTCAATTTTTTTCTATGACTTCCTAATGTATATTTTGCCACACCTATAATATCCACAGTTTTCATTGCCATTTCTGATAATTTTTTAGTTTTGAACTCTTTACTATTTGTGTTGACAAGTATCTTTTTTGCTTCATTAACTATTTCAGTAATGAATTGTTTGGGATCACTGCTATAAGCACTACTATTGTTTGGAAAAATAAAGAAAACAAAAAAAGCAATAATGAAAAAGTTTTTTTTCATATATATTTATTTTCTTCGAATTAGTTAGTATCTATTTCTTCCCAATCGCTGTCATCTTGAGTTTCAATTGATGATTGAGAATTCATTATCTTTTTGTTTCTGTTTTGCAAGTATAGGCTTTTTACAGAAGCGTACAGATCAATGGAAGTTTCTTCCAGAGTATCAAAGGATTCAATGTTCTTTGCTCTAAAATCTACAGCACCTGTTCCTCTATAATAATAATAATTATGTTCCGAATAACTTTGATTACCAATACCGGCATTTACCTCTGTGTTATGTGTTATTTGGTATACTGGATCTAAAAATACGTTACCAACTAAACCTATACTGTCTCTTATCGTTGTCGGTCCTAAAATCGGGAGCACGAAATAACAACCACTACTCGCTCCCCAATAACCGATTGTTTGTCCAAAATCTTCTTTTCCGCGATCTTCGAGTCCGAAAAAGTTATCAGCTGGATCAAATATTCCTAGAATGCCCACAGTTGTATTAATAACAAATCTTCCCGCAGTGTTTGCGGCACCACTAAAATTTCCTTGTAAAATATTATTTGAAAAAGTTAACAGCGAACGTAAGTTGTCAACCGCATTACCGGTTCCTTTCCTTATCGGATGAGGTATTGCCCTATAACCCTTAGCAACAGGTTCAAATACCACTTTGTCCAAAGCATGATTAATGCTGAATATGGCCCTGCTTACCCCTTCAAAACACTCCGGAGCACTACTTTGTGAACCACTTTTTTTTAAACTCTCGCTTCCGGTTGATCCAGCGACTGCAGAACCTATTTGAAGCAAAAAAGCAAAAGTAGTTATGTAAATAAATCTTCTTAACATTTAAGTATCCTCTTTGAGTATGCTATATATATTATTTATTAATAACTAGTCAAAATATTGTTGAAAATGGGCTCATTTTTGGTGATTTTCCTAACGTATTTAATCGAATGAAAATTATAAATTTATTTTCGCCTAATTATAATAGAAAAAAAAGGCTGACCAATTCTATAAAATTCATAGTAATTCACTATACGGGAATGCAATCTGAGCGAGAATCTATAAAAAAACTACGTGATTCCAAATCTAAGGCAAGCAGTCATTATTTGATAAGTCGAAATGGACTAATTTACATGTTGATCAGGGAAAAATACGTTGCGTGGCATGCTGGTCATTCCCGTTGGGCTGGTTATAAAAATTTGAATAATAATTCTATTGGAATAGAATTGGTAAATAAGGGTCATCAATTTGGTTACACAAGTTTTAAAAAAGAACAAATATCCAATTTATTAAAACTTTGTAAAAAACTTGTTAAGAAATATAATATCAAAGCTAGGAATATCTTAGGACATTCTGATATTTCTCCCACAAGAAAAATTGATCCTGGTGAAAAATTTCCGTGGAAATATTTGGCAATAAAAGGAATTGGAATTTGGCATGATTGTGAGTCTAATTTATTAAGGCGATGCAGGTGTTTAAAAGTTAGAACAAAACAAAAAAAAAATAAATTTTTAAAAAATTTAGACAATATTGGCTACTGTTTTCCAAATAATGGTAAAAATTTATATATTAAAACTATTAAAGCTTTTCAAAGACGCTTTAGAAAAGAACTAATTAATGGAATCTTGGATCAAGAATGTTTTATAATTGCGCAAAATTTAGCAAATAAACTACAAAAAAGCTCTTGATTTAACTACTTTTTTTGCATTATAAAGATCCTGCCAGACAATTGATTAGTCACTTTTGTGATGAACAAGAGAGGAAAGTCCGGGCTCTATAAGAACACGGTGCCAGATAACATCTGGCGAGGGAGACCTCAGGGATAGTGCCACAGAAAATAAACCGCCTAATCAAGGCAAGGGTGAAAAGGTGTGGTAAGAGCACACCGGTTTTTTGGTAACAAAAAACGCATGGAAAACCCCACCGGGAGCAAGACCAAATAGAGATGGCAAGGCTTCAATTTTTAGGCCGAAAACAGTTCTTAGTTAGCCATCTGGGTTGGTTGCTAGAAGTTAAGTGTGAACTTAATTCCAGATAAATGACTAATTTAAATGACAGAACCCGGCTTACAGATTGTCTGGCATGCTTTCAAAGTTCAGCACACATCTAAAAATAGAAAAATTATGAGTGTTCATAGTTTGATTCTACAATGATTCAAATTTGTTCCTCAAAATCAACTTAGACAATCTTTCATAAAATTAGGCTTTTTTAGCTAAAATAACTAAAAATAAGGTATTGACAATTATAGGTTGATATCCCATAGTATCCCAAATATTCCCAAAGGAGGGGTAGATGGTGTTCAGAAAGCCAAATCATAGATTAAATCATGATTTCTCAAAGGGCACCGCTGACATAAAAAACATGTTTTTATCTACATACGAAAACAGATTAGACAAAAAAGGAAGGGTTTCAGTGCCAGCCAGTTTTAGATCATATCTAAGTAGCATGGGTTATAATGGCGTCATTTGCTATCCTTCTTTTAACAATCCCTCTATAGAAGCATGTCCTCAAAGTAGAATAGAAAAACTTTCAGACTCAATAGATTCACTTAATCCTTTTGAGGAAAAAAGAGATATTTTTGCTACCTCTGTTTTAGCTGATAGCACCAATCTTCAATTTGATGGCGAAGGAAGAATTTCTATACCCAGTAAATTATTAGAACATGCAAAAATAAAACAGGCAATGCTTTTTGTAGGTCAAGGAAAAACTTTTCAAATTTGGGAACCTAAATTATTTGAAAAATTCAAAACACAGGCGAGAAAAAAAGCCAATTTGAATAGAGCAAGTCTAAAATGGGAATCACAATTTAAAAAGGAGGGGAAATGACTATTAATGTAAATGTTGCAGAATTGAGAGAATTAAAACCAAGAATTTTGGTACTGGGAGTTGGTGGAGCTGGTGGAAATGCTATTAACAGTATGATTGATGAAGATTTAAAAGGTGTAGAATTTGTTGCGATTAACACAGATGCTCAAGATTTAAAGATGAGCAGAGCGGAAGCTAAAATCCAATTGGGTTCGAATTTAACCAAAGGATTGGGTGCTGGAGGTAAACTTGATCTTGGACAAGCTTCAGCAGATGAATCTTTAAATGAAATAATTAATTATTTACAGGGTTGCAATATGGTTTTTATCACCGCAGGAATGGGTGGTGGTACTGGAACAGGAGCATCTCATGTTATAGCAAGAGCGGCTAAAGAACTAAATATTCTAACAGTTGGAGTAGTTACATTGCCCTTTTCGTATGAAGGTCCGAGTAGGATGAAAAGAGCTATGAAAGGTTTGGAAGAACTTAGAAGGCATGTAGATACTAATATAGTTATTCCAAATCAGAATTTATTTAAAGTTGCTAGTGAAAAAACTACTTTTGAAGAATCTTTTGAATTATCTAATAGAGTTTTAAAACAAGGTGTTCAAAGTATAACGGATTTGATGGTGCGACCAGGATTGATTAATTTGGATTTTGCAGATGTAGAAACTGTTATGAGTGGTATGGGCAAGGCTATGATGGGCACTGGAGAAGCTGAGGGAGAAAAAAGAGCATCCGACGCTGCAGATCAAGCTCTTAAGAATCCTTTAATTGATGAATATTCGCTCCAAGGAGCAAGAGGACTTTTGGTAAATATCACTGGAGGGAAGGATCTTACTCTATTCGAGGTTGATGAGGCTGTTAACAAAGTTAGAGCAGAAGTAGATTCTGAAGCAGAATTAATTATTGGAGCAATAACTGATTCCACGCTAGATGGTAAAATGAGAGTGTCTATTGTTGCTACAGCTTTAGATAATCAAGGGCCTCAAACAAAGCCTGTGGTCAGCATGGTTCATAGAATTCATAATAGAAATCTTGGCTATAGTGATAATTCACCAAAAGCTTCAGTTTTTAACCAGTCCGCTATAAGTGCAACCGAGGGAGCTACGGCTTTGGATATAAATGTTGCCGAAATTAAAGAAAGTAAGACTGAGAAAGAACAAACGCAAGCTAACGGAAATTCACTTGAAAATATTTCAATAGAGAATGCTACTTACCTGCAAAATGTGGAAAATGGCCATGATAATGTAGAAGAAATGTCCAGATCAGATGATGAACTGCCAAATTTTGAAGTAGATAGTATTGAGTTGGCAAATCCACAACCATTTTCTAATGATAAAGAAACCAATTTTATGGATACAAAAAATAATAACGAAAAGGAACCAGAGGTATACGAAAATCAAGATGTTAAAGAAGATCATATAACAAAAGAACCTGAATTGTTCGACAATTCAGAGTCAGAGGAAAATTTTGAAATACCAGCCTTTTTAAGAAGGCAAAAGAACTAATGGGTGAAAAGAGAGAAATTTATGAATGCCACCATGTCATCGGACAAAACAAAACATTATCCGGTGATGCTAAATCAAATATTAAGCATTATATCCCCTCAACATGGTGGCATATTTATTGATTGCACATTCGGAGGCGGCGGATATTCTCGGGCAATACTAAAATATCCAAACACAAAAGTTTATGCTATTGATAGAGACAAGTATACGCAGCATTATGCAAATCACTTAGTAAAAAAATTTCCAAAAAGATTTACTTTTTTCCAAGACAAATTTAGTAATTTGAGCAAGATTATTAAATCAAATTTAAGTCCACGTGCAATAATTTTTGATTTAGGTCTTTCTTCGTTTCAACTTTCGGATTTCCAAAGAGGTTTTTCTTTTAAATCTAAAGGTTCGCTTAATATGCAAATGGGTATTAATAAATATTCTGCATATGACGTGGTAAATACATTAGATAAAAGAAATTTAGCAAAAATAATAAAAATTTTAGGAGAAGAAAAAGATGGACAAATTATTGCAAACAAAATTGTTAAGTATAGATCTGACAAACCAGTAAAAAGTTCGGAAGAATTTGCTAGCATAATTAATGATGCAAAAAAAAATTTTAATAATTATAAAAAGAATCCAGCTACCAAAACTTTTCAAGCTATAAGAATTTTTGTTAATCAAGAATTAAGTGAATTAATGTTAGGATTAACAGCTGCAACAAAGATTCTTTCTGATGGCGGCCTGTTGATTGTTGTGAGTTTTCATTCTTTGGAGGATAAAATAGTAAAAAATTTTTTCTCTCTATATTCTAATTCGGATAAAAACCCCTCAAGGTATTTACCGCTAAATGAGAATAAATCCGATTTGTTCAGATTATTTTTAAAAAAACCCTTAACACCTAACAAAAAGGAACTTTTAGAAAATAATAGCTCAAGGTCTGCAAAACTTAGATATGCAATAAGAAACAATAGTGAATTTTATTACCCCAAGGAATTTCAAAAAAAATTTGAAAATTATTTAACAATTGAAGAAACAAGATTATGAATTTAGAATCAGATCAGACTAAATATCAATTAGATCCACATAGATGGATTAGTACTCTACCTTCACGTTCCAAGGAAAAAGGGAATCGTGAAGCCAAAAAGTATTCTATAGGAATAATTTTATTTGTTCTTGGCTTAGTAATGGTTTCTATAATTAAAAACGAAACAAGAAATTTGCAAAAAGAAATAACTAATTTAAGAGATTCAATTAATAGCATAAATTTTGAATTGTATCAGGCCAGACTAGATCATGATGTTATTACCTCACCTGAAAATATATCACGACTAGCCAAAGAACATCTAGAATCTGATTTCAATTATTATAAACAATCTCAAATTAGACATTTAAATCAAAAAGAAAAAATCTTTACAAAATTGGAAAAAACAAAACCAAAAAAAATTATTATGAATGAGAAAAAAAATAAAACCGCAAAGAAAGTAAAAAAATTACAAATTACAAAGAAAATTAAGATCAATGAAACAGAATTGATTAAATCTCAATATATTTATTCTAAACCGAAGAATTCGCCTCATAATATAAAATCACGAATAGCAAAAAAGATTGAAACAAAGAAGAATGAACTAAAAAAATTTTATTCTGATCCCTATGAAATAATTAAGTCAAAGAAGGCGCAGCAGTGGATGGGTTTGCAAGTGGTTAAAGTTTTTCTTGGTATTCCTATTGTGCCAGGAAAATAGTACTAAATGAAGAGTAAAAATAGTGAAAACAAATCAAAAAAAAAAGTTTTTTTTCGAAGATTATATCGAGCCAGAGTCTCTTATTGACAGCAAAAAATTGGACTTAGTAAAAGTTTCTTTAAGTAGAGTAAATTTTTTATTTTTAATTTTTTTTTGTTTTGTAATTATTTTTAGTGTCAAAATTACTTATCTGTCTTTGTCACCATTACCCAATAAAATTATTTTTTCCGAAAAAGCTAACAAAAATTTTATAAAAAAAAGAGGAGATATTTTAGATAGAAACGGGATAATTTTAGCAAGAAATATTGATATTTACTCAGCTGGTGTAAGACCTTCCTTAGTAAAGGATAAAAAAAGTTATTAATAAATTTGAGACTTATTTTTCCCGAACTAGAAACGCATAAAATCAAATTAAAATTAAAAAAAACAAGTTTTTTTACATAAAAAAAAGACTTACCGAAAATGAAAAAACTAATCTTTTTTTGTTAGGCGACAAATCTATATTACTTGAAAAACATCAGTTTAGAATTTATCCACAAAAAAATCTGTTAAGTCATATTTTGGGTCAAATCGATGATGATAATGCAGGAATTTCTGGTATAGAAAAATTTTTTGATAAAAATTTAAAAACTAAATTACTGATTAACTCGTCTTTGAAACTGGCTTTAGATTCAAATTTACAACACATTGTAAGAGAAGAATTAATTGGTGCCCAATCAGATTTCAATGCAATAGGAAGCGCTGCACTTCTTATGGATGCAAATAATGGTGAAATATTATCTTTGGTATCTTTGCCCGATTATGATTTGAACAAAAGATTTTCAATTAATGATGATATTTATACTAATAAAATTACCAAAGGAGTTTACGAAATGGGTTCAGTTTTTAAAACATTTACTTTAGCCGCAGGACTAGAAAATGGGATAATAGATCAAAAGACCATGTTTACTAATTTGAAACACGAAATATTTTGTGCAGGAAGAAAGATATCCGAACATGATAATTTACCTAAAAATTTAAGTGCTGAACAAATTTTAATTCAGTCTTCTAATATTGGTGCAGTTCGAATAGCTCAAAAAATTGGTATTGAAAAATATAAAGATTTTTTAAATTCCCTGAATCTTTTTAAAATAATTAATTTTGATTTGGAGGAAATCGGTACTCCTATTCCATTTAGATGGGGGAAATGTAAACTTGCAACAGCATCATTTGGACACGGTATAACGACTACACCTTTACAACTTGCAAGAGCCTATGCGATTCTAGGTAATGGAGGATATGAAATTCAACCAACTATTTTAAAAACAAGAAGTAATGAGTACGAGCAAAAAAAACAAATTATTTCAACAGAAACAAGCAAAATAGTAAATTCTATTTTGAGAAAAGTAGTCTCCAATAAAGAAGGAACTGCAAATTTTGCAAATATCGATGGTTATGAAGTTGGAGGTAAAACCGGAACTGCTTTGAAATCTATTGAAGGTGTTTACACAGAAAAAAAGTTTAATACTTTTGTCTCTTTATTTCCAATTAGTAGGCCAAAATATGTTTTACTTGTAATATTAGACGAACCCAAACCAGCTCCATATTTTGTGTATGAGTTTCCAAATGGTTACAAACATAAAGGTGAAAAACGTAATACTTCCGGATGGAATACCGTGGTTGTTGCTGGCAAAATTATAGAAAAAATTGGTCCAATTTTAGCCATAAATAATTTACAAGCTTCGAACAAATTTTAAATGTTTTTAGGTAAACTGTTTGGATCTGTAAAAAAAGAGTATCGAAAAATATCTGTAGAAGGTATTTGTTTCGATAGTAGAAAAGTTAGAAAAAAAGATATTTTTTTTGCGATTGAAGGGAAACAAACATCAGGAACAAAATTTATTAAAGAAGCAATATCAAAAGGTGCCGCTGCAGTTGTTTCCAACAAAAAAGCTAAACTTAAAAAGTGCACGATACCTTGGCTCGTAGTCAACAATGTAAGAAAAAGCTTATCTGAAGCTTGCTCAAATTTTTATGGCAAAAAACCATCTTCTATTATCGCTGTAACCGGAACAAATGGAAAATCTTCAGTAGCCAATTTTTTTTATCAAATATTAAATTTTTGTAAAGTTTCAGCAGCCTCAATTGGAACTTTGGGAATATCTTCTAAGAAATATAATAGAAAAACAAATCTTACCTCAATGGACCCTTTATCTCTGCATCAAAATTTGCAAATTTTAGCAAAAAAAAAAATTAAATATATAATTTTGGAGGCTTCAAGTCATGGACTTCAACAGCATAGGTTAGATAATTTACACATAAACGTAGGAATATTTACCAATCTTAGTCACGATCATCTCGATTATCACAAAAAAATGCAATCTTACTTTAGTTCAAAGATGTATTTATTCAACAGTTTACTTAAAAGAAATTCCAAAATTATTACAGATGAAGATAATAAGGAATTTACAACAATCAAAAATATTGCAAATAAAAAAAAAATAAAAATAACTACCATAGGCTCAAGTTCAGGAACATTAAAAATTTTACAACACACTTATCAACAAGATAAACAGATAGTTAAAGTTTACACGAATTCAAAAATTATTACGTTGCAAATACCACTTATAGGATATTACCAAGTTAAAAACTTACTCATGGCAGTGTTAGCGAGCACATGCTGTGGAATAAAAATCAACAAAGTTTTTAATGTAATTAAAAATATTAAATCCGTTCCGGGTAGACTTGAGTGTATTTCTAATTATAAAAATAACACTAAAATTATTTTGGATTTTGCCCATACTCCTGAAGCTTTAAGGCAAAGCTTAATTGCATTAAAAAATCAATATAGAAGAAATATTATCTTAGTTTTTGGATGCGGGGGAGAGAGAGATAAAGCAAAGCGTTCAAGAATGGGTGCAATTGCAAAAAAATACTGCAGAAAAATTTTTGTTACTGACGACAACCCAAGAAATGAAAACCCAAAAAAAATACGTAAAGCCATTATATCATCCTGCAAAAAATTGGCTGTCGATATAGGAAGCAGAAGAAAAGCTATTGAAGCAGCTATTAAGGAGCTGAGAGAAGGAGAGCTACTCTTGGTAGCTGGCAAAGGCCATGAAGAAACTCAAGATTATGGAAAGAAGATAATAAATTTTTCAGATAAAAACGTAATAAAAGAAATTGTTGGGAAAAGAAAATTTTATTTTGCTAAAAGTAATTGGTCGCAAAATTTAGCTGGAAAAAACTTTTAAAAATAAAAATCTTAGAAAAATAAATTATAATGGAGTATCAATTAATACTAGAACAATTAAGAAAAATAATTTATTTTTTGCAGTACGAGGTAAAAACACAGATGGCCATAAATTTATAAAAGAAGCATTTAAAAAAGGAGCCATAAAATCTATAGTCAGCAAGAATGTGAGACAAGTTTCAAACAAAAAATTAATAAAAGTTAAAAATACTCTTTCTTCTCTAAATCGACTAGCAAAAATTACTAGAGAAAATTCTTGTGCACGAATAGTAGCTATTACTGGCAGTGTTGGAAAAACAACTTTAAAAAATCTTGTTAATTTTGCCCTAAAAAATTATGGTACGGTTTATTGTTCTCCCCGCTCATATAATAATAAATTTGGAGTACCTTTAAGCCTTTCCAATTTGAAAAGAAATACTAAATATGGAGTATTTGAAATTGGGATGAATAAAAGAGGAGAAATAGACAATTTATCGAAAATTATCCAACCAGAAACAGCCATTATTACTAATATTTCGGAAGCTCATCTTGAAAATTTCAATTCTATCAACGACATAGCGAAGGCCAAATCAGAAATAATTGGTAATATTTTAGAAGGAGGAAATATAATTTTAAATAAAGATAGTGATTTTTTTAGTTTTTTGTCTAATCAAGCAAAAAAAAATGGAATTAATGTTATATCTTTTAGTCTTAAAAAAGGATCAGATATTTTTTTGTTGAATACAAAAAAAATTGGAAACCACTACAGACTAAAATTAAAGGTAAAAAACAAAATTTTTAATTTTGATGTAAAATATTGTGCAGATAATTTTATAAATAATTTTTTAGCCTGCATTTCTGTACTTTTTGTTTATAATTTAAATTTAAATAAAATGGAAAAAAAATTTATTAATTTTGAAATTCCTGATGGAAGGGGAGATATTAAAGTTATTAAAAAATTCAATAAAAGATTTGAATTTATTGATGAAAGTTATAACGCAAATCCACTATCCATGACATCTGCCATTAAGAATGTGAATTTCCATAAAAGAATAAATAATGGAAAAAAATTAGTCTTTTTGGGTGACATGTTGGAACTTGGAAAGAGATCAACTCAATTTCACAGAACATTATCGAATACAATTAATAAAAGTGATATTGATAAAGTTTTCGTTTATGGCAAATATATCAGAGAAACCTTTGATTATTTGCAGGCCAGTAAAAAAGGTAAAATATTCGATAATCTTAGAGAAGCACGTAATCATTTTGCCAAAATTATACGCAATAATGATTTACTTATGGTAAAAGGATCGAACGCAACAGGTTTGAATAGATTTTCAAAAAATATTAAAAGGGGACAAATAAGTGCTATATAGCTATTTAATTTCTTTAATAGATCAATTTTCCGCACTAAATGTTTTTCGTTATTTAACTTTTAGAACTGGGCTTTCAGTAATGTCTTCGATGATAATAGTATTTTTAATTGGAGGGCCATTTATAAAATTTATTGGATCTCACAAGATTACAGGTCCTATAAGAGATGATGGACCTGTAGATCATATAATTAAAAAGGTAGGCACACCTACCATGGGAGGACTTCTTATTTTAATAGGAATACTTTTTGGCACTTTATTGTGGGCCGATCTAACTAATTATTATGTTTGGATATTACTGATGGTTTCAACTACCTTTGGTTTACTTGGTTTTGTGGATGATTATTTGAAAATAAAACATAGCAATTCGAGAGGTATATCTTCAGGATTGAAATTTTTTTTTCAAGTTATCCTTTCTTCAATTGCTGTTTTCCTGTTGATGGAACTTGGAGATAGTAGTCATCTAAAAAATCTTTATTTTCCTTTTTTTAAAAATTTAGTTTTGCATCTAGGATTATTTTTTATTCCATTTGCTCTTTTTATAATTGTTGGATCTTCAAATGCGGTTAATCTAACTGACGGTTTAGATGGTTTGGCTACAGTACCAGTAATGTTGGTAGCACTATCATTTACACTTATCTGTTATGTTGTAGGCAATACCGTTTTTTCAGAGTATTTACAAATTCCCTATATTGCCGATGTTGGAGAAACTTCTATTTTTTGTGGTTCAATAGTTGGGTCTTGTTTAGGCTTCTTATGGTATAACGCTCCACCTGCAAAAATTTTTATGGGAGATACTGGTTCATTATCATTAGGCGGTTCATTAGGAGCAGTAAGTATTATTTCAAAACATGAGATAGTTTTAGCAATTGTTGGAGGTTTGTTTGTTCTCGAAACAGTTTCAGTTGTTGTTCAAGTAGTTTCATTTAAACTTACAGGCAAAAGAGTGTTTATGATGGCTCCGCTTCATCATCATTTTGAAAAAAAAGGATGGGCAGAATCTACTGTTGTTATTAGATTTTGGATCATATCTATAATTTTAGCATTAATAGGATTAGCGACACTAAAATTAAGATAATGCATGTTTGCTTTACAAAAATATCAAAATAAAAAAGTTGCTGTTTATGGCATGGGCATAACAGGATACTCAGCAGCAAAAGCCTTTAGAAAATTAAAAGCAGAAGTTTATTGCTGGGATGATAACAAAAAGGTAAGAAAAAAAATAAAAATTCAAAATTTTCACTCAATAAATTTTGGCTAAATCAAAATTTGGTCGATATTATAGTTATAAGTCCAGGTATAGATATTAATAAAAGCAAAATAAAAAACTATTTAAAAAAAAATTCAAATAAAATAATTACGGACTTAGATCTTTTTTTTGAATTTAATAAAGATGCAATAATTATTTCAATTACCGGAACTAACGGAAAGTCTACAACTTGCAAAATAATAGAAAAAATCTTAAAAGTGGCTCATCATAATGTAAAAACGGTGGGAAATATTGGAAATCCTATATTATCTTCAATTAAGCTAAAAAAGAAATATATATTCATTTTAGAAGCATCATCATACCAACTTCAATATTCAAAGTTATTTCGTTCAAAACATGCTGCTATATTAAATATTTCTCCAGATCATTTAGAAAGGCATAAAAATATAAAAAATTATATAAAAATAAAGTCAAGGATTTTTTTTGCACAAAACAGTTCTGACTATTCCTATATTAATATGACAAACGAATATTCAAAATCGATCAAAAGTATATTTAAAACACATAAATTAAAATCAAAATTAATTTCAATTGACAGATCGAGTTGTAATTTATTACTAAAAAAAATTGACAACAAATTTTTTAAAAGCAAAGGAAATATTGAAAATTTAGCCTTTGCTTACAAAATAGTTAAAAATCTAAAAATAAATGACAAAATTATAATTAAAGCTCTTAATAAATTTAAAGGGCTTCCACATCGTCAGGAAATTGTATTTTCAAACAATAAACTATTATGTATAAACGATTCTAAAGCTACAACTTTTGAAGCTTGTTTACAATCTTTATCAAATTATAATAATATTTATTGGATTGTTGGTGGTCTTCCAAAATATCATGATTGTTTCCATTTAAAAAATGTTAAAAAGAAAATTTTAAAAGCCTATATTATTGGAAAGAAAACTTCTTTTTTTAAAAGACAAATTAAAAACGATATTCCATGTACAATTTCAAACAATATACGAAATGCAATAAATAATATTTATAAAGATATAAAATTAAATAAAAATTCAAAAATAACCATTCTACTTAGTCCAGGAGCTGCATCTTTTGATCAATTTAATAATTTTGAAGATAGGGGCAATTTTTTTAAAAAGTTAGTGTTAAAAAAGTTCAAACGGAGATTGGATGCTTAGTTTTAGTAGAGAAAATACTAGCTTAATAGCAAAATGGTGGAGAAATGTAGATAAGCAAATTTTATTTTTATTTCTTTTTCTCTTATTATTGGGGCTTTTTTTTTCTTTTTCTTCAACTTCTTCAATAATTGCGGAAAAGATGAGCAAAGAAACGTATTTCTTTTTTATAAAGCATCTTATTTTTGTCTTTGTTTCGTTATTATTACTTGTTGCAATTTCGATTCAGGAAAAAAATAAAATAATCAAATTTTTATTACCAATGTTTTTTATTTCAATTTTATTTCTTCTTTTAGTTACCTTTATTGGTGAAGAAATCAAAGGGTCAAAGAGGTGGCTTGATTTTCCTATTCTTCCAAGATTTCAACCAATAGAATTAGTAAAGCCTCTCTTTGTACTTATTGTTGCTAAAATTATAGTCTCAAATGACAAAATGAACATTTATAATAGATATCTGCTTTCGTTTTTTATTCTTTCTCTAGTTGTTGCTTTACTAATTAACCAACCTGATATCGGACAAACTTTACTATTAATATCAACATGGATAACAATGGTATTTGCCTCAGGCTTTAATATGATTATTTTGTCGATTTTAGGTCTGGTAGTTTTGGTTGCCATTGTGTTTTTAATATATTTTTTTCCATCAAAATTTGGCTATATACCTCTTAGAATCCAAACATTCTTTAATCCAAAAACTGGTGATAATTTTCAATCACAAAAAGCTCTTGATGCAATAAAACAAGGAGGGTTAACTGGACAAGGAATGGGAGAGGGAATTTTAAAGGATCAAGTGCCAGAAGCGCATACCGATTATATAATAGCGGTTATTTCTGAAGAATTTGGCGCCCTGTTTGTCCTGCTAATTGTAATATTATTTTTGTTTATTGGTTACAAGATATTTAGCAAGGTTCTTTTAGAAGGTGACGAGTTTATAAAGCTGTCATTGATAGGCTTGACTACTCTTTTAATTATTCAAACTTTTATCCACATTGGTGTTAATGTTAAATTACTCCCTACTACTGGGATGACTCTTCCTTTTCTAAGTTATGGAGGTTCTTCTTTAATAGGAACCTCTATTATTGCTGGCATCATTTTAAATTTTACTAGAAAAGATTTTACGAGGTATATTAAAAATGAATAAAAAAATTATTTTTTCATCTGGAGGCACTGGTGGCCATATATTTCCCGCTATTAATTTGATGAAGCATTTTTCGAGCAAGGGATATAAAGTTTTATTAGTAACAGATATAAGGGGAAGCGTTTTTCTAAAAAATTACACACATTTTCAATCATACGTCATAAATGCGGATACTCCACTAAATAAAAATATACTCAGAAAATTTTTATCTCTATTAACCATATTTTTTTCAATAGCGAAATCAATTTTAATTTTAAGAAAAGAAAGACCGGACTTAGTTATTGGATTTGGTGGCTACGTGTCGTTTCCAATTTCTTTTTCATCAAAATTTTATAATATACCACTCGTGATTTATGAAAATAATTTGGTACTAGGAAGAACTAATAAAAATTTACTACCTCTTTCAAAAAGACTTCTTTTAGGAACCGGAATGCCTATAAACTTTCCAAAAAAATATGAAAACAAAGTTTACAAAGTAGGTAATATTTTACGTGAGGAAATAATTAATTATTCAGCTATTAAAAAAAAAAATAATTCTAAATTTTTTTCCATTTTGGTTTTAGGAGGCAGTCAGGGCGCAGAGATATTTGGAGTGATTATACCGCCGGTAATTAAAATGTTAAAAGATAAAGGTCATATGGTTGAAATTAATCAACAATGCCTTGGAAAACAAAAAAAAACTCTTACCGAATATTATAAAAAAAATAATATAAAAAGTAATATTTTTGATTTTACCAATAATATTTTAGACTTAATATCATCAACGGATTTGGCAATTTCTAGAAGTGGTGCCTCAACTACTGCAGAATTAGTAAGTATGCTTACGCCATTTGTAGCTGTTCCTTACCCTTCTTCTATAGACAATCACCAACATCTGAATGCTAAATACTATGAGGATAAGGGCTGTTGTTGGATTATAGAACAAAATAAATTTAATATTACTAATTTATTTAATTTAATAATGGAAATTATGAATGATAAAAAAAAGCTAGAGGATATTCGCCAATGTATGAAAAAAAATGAAAACAAAGATGTTTATGTTAAAATTGAAAATGCGATTAGGGAATTTATTTAGTAATGGAAATTAATATTGCAAAAAATGAAATAATCCATTTTATCGGTATTGGAGGAATTGGCATGAGTGGATTAGCCCAAATTATGGATAATTTAGGTTTTAAAGTACAGGGAAGTGATTTAGTTGGCAGCAAAAATATAAATAGACTGATTGAAGCAGGAATTAAAATTCATATTGGACACAGTATAAAAAACATAAAGAAAGCCACAATGATTGTTATTTCCTCAGCCATTAAAAAAAACAATCCAGAATTAATAGCATCAAAAGCGAAAAAACTACCTATTTTTAAAAGAGGCGAGATGTTGGCTAACATTGTAGCGTTAAAAAAAAATATTGTTATTACAGGCTCACATGGAAAAACTACAACTACTTCATTGGTTGCAAATATTTTAGCAGAGGCGAAATTAGATCCTACCGTAATTAATGGAGGTGTAATAAATGCTATTAAAAATACTGCCCATTTAGGAGAAGGCGAATGGGCAGTTATAGAATCTGACGAATCTGACGGAAGCTTTCTGAAGTTACCTATTACCTATTCGATTGTAACCAATGTGGACAAGGAGCATATAGATTTTTATAAAAATTTTACAAATCTCAAAAATAGTTTTCTTTCTTTTATTACAAAAACACCTTCTTTGGGAAAATCAATAGTTTGTTTAGATAATAATAATTTAAAAGCTATTTTGTCTAAATGCAAAACCAGTAATTTTTTAACATATGGATTTAGCAAAAAATCAAATTATCAAATTTACAATGTAAAGAAGAGAAAAGATTATTCGATTTTTAATTTGAAGATAAAAGTTATGAGTTCAAAAATTCATAATATTAAAAATATAAGGGTTAATTTGTTAGGAGATCATAATATCTCTAATGCAACAGCATCGGTTGCTATAGCGTTAAATCTTGGAATCAAAATAAAGATAATAAAAAAGGCCTTGAAAAAATTTTCAGGAATACAAAGAAGATTCACAAAAGTTTTTTCGATTGATAATAAAGATTTCTACGACGATTATGCACACCATCCAACAGAAATAAAAGCAGTAATAAAAAGTGCTCGACAAGTATATAATAAAAGAAAAATAATATGTGTTTTTCAACCACACCGATATACAAGAGTTAGACTTCTAAAAAAGGAATTTGCATCATCTTTTAAATTAAGCGATGTGGTTGTACTTTGTCCAATTTATTCCGCTGGAGAAAAAATTGATCATGATTTTAATCAAGATTATTTTTCTCGATTAATTACAAAAAAATCTAAAATTCAAGTTGTTAACGTCAAAAATCAAAAAGAATTAAAATTTTTTTTAAAGAAGAACCTTTTTGATGATGAAATGGTGATATGTATGGGTGCTGGCAGTATTTCAAATTGGATAAGGGAAATTGGTATTGAATTACAATGATGTTGATACCACAGATGAAAAATATAAAAAAAAAAATTTCAGGTAAAATCTCGTTCAATGAGAGTCTATCTAAACTTTCGTGGTTTAATTTAGGAGGACCAGCAAAAATTTTATTTAGACCAAAAAATCTGCAAGAATTATCTATCTTTTTAAAAGAAGTAAAAGGAGCTGAGAAAATCAAAATCTTGGGAGCAGGATCCAATACTTTAGTTAGAGACGGAGGATTTAATGGAGTTATTATAAAATTTGGAAAATTTTTCTCCCACATTTCACTATTCGATCCAAATACAATAATAGCTGGAGCTTCAATTTTAGATAAAAATGTTTCAAGTTTTGCTTTGGAAAATTCATTATCGGGATTTGAATTTTTATCTTGCATACCTGGAACTATTGGCGGCGCAGTAAGAATGAATTCAGGTTGTTATGGTGAAGAAATTTCAAAAATATTAGTTTCGCTACAGGTAATGGATTTTAAGGGCAATATTAGGATTATTCAATCGTCAGATATAAAATTCTACTATAGAGGATCTAATTTAGATGAGAATTTAATTTTCATTAGCGCTACTTTGAGAGGGAAAAAAGACGATATGTTAAATATTAAAAATAAGATAAATAATTTTGTTGATAAAAAAAAAATACCCAACCAGAAAAAATTAAAACATGTGGAAGTACTTTTAGAAATCCAAAAGATGAAAAAGCTTGGAAACTCATTAAAGATTCTGGTTGTGTAGGGATGAAAGTTGGAGATGCTCAAATTTCCCAGAAGCATTGCAATTTTTTTGTTAATAATGGAAAAGCCAAATCAAATGATTTGGAAGAATTGATACTTCAGGTAAAAAAAAAGTTTTAGATAAAACCGGAATTAATCTTGAATTAGAACTCCAAATAATCGGAGAAAAATTGTGAATAATTTGATTATTATGCTCATGGGGGGCATATCTGGAGAAAGAGAAATAAGTTTTTTAACCGGTAAAGCCTGCTCTATTGCATTAAAAAAAAAGGGTTATAAGGTTGTAAATGTTGATGCCAAAGGATATTTCGTTGAAAAATTAAGAAAATTGAAACCAAAAGCAGTTTTTAATGCACTGCATGGAAGATATGGAGAAGATGGATTTGTTCAAAGTATATTAGAATCACAAAAAATTCCATACACACACTCTGGTGTATTTGCTTCTAGCCTGGCCATGGATAAAGAGTTATCACGATTAATATTTATAGAAAATAATATAAAAGTACCTAAATATTTATTGCTGCAAAAAAAAAACAAATTAAATTTAAACAAAAAAATAAGTTTTCCAATTGTAATAAAACCAATTAATGAAGGATCGAGTTTGGGAGTGTCTATTTGTAAAAACAGGAGGCAATTTATTAGCAAATATAAAAAATTAATAAAAAAATATAATAGAATTCTTGTTGAAAAATATATTCCCGGAAGAGAGATTCAGGTTGCGGTGATGGGCAAGAAGGCATTAGGTGCAATAGAACTTGTTCCAAAAAGACAATTTTACGATTATATTGCCAAATATTCCAGTGGTGCTAGAACCCGACACATAATGCCTGCCCCTCTTTCTCGAGAAAAATATAAGGAAGTGCTTGATCTCGCAAAGAAAGCACACAAATTATTGGGATGCAGAGGAGTTACGAGATCTGATTTCAGATTTTTCAAAAATAAATTTTACTTGCTAGAGACAAATACTCAGCCAGGCATGACAAAATTATCTCTTGTTCCTGAGATAGCTAAGCATTGTGGTATAAATTTTGAGGATTTAGTTGTTTGGATGATTAAAGATGCCAGCTGCAATAGATGAAAAAAATTTATAAAGTTATTACACTAGCGGTAGTATTTGTATTTTTAACAACCTACAGCCCAAATGCACTCAACGTTTTTCCTCAAAAAAAGAAATTTCTTTTTAAGATACAAAACATAGAAATTACAAATAATCATTTAATTGATAAAAAAAGAATTAGAAAAAAATTAAGTAAAATTAATAATAAAAATATTATTTTTATTAATAGAAACGATATAGAAAGATCTCTAGAGTCTATTGAATTCTTAGAAAAAATTGAAGTTAAAAAAAAGTATCCCAATAAAATAATAGTAAAAATTTATGAAACAAAACCCATTGCAATTTTGTTTAAAAGTAACAACAAATATTTAATAGACAGTTCGTCCAATTTAATTCCCTACAGTAAGAATTTTTCTGCTTACGATTTACCAAATATTTTTGGCGATGGAGCTGAAAAAGACTTTATAATTTTTTATAATCAATTAAAAAATAATAATTTTATTATTAAAGAAATTGAAAATTTTTATTATTTTCAAATTGGTAGATGGGATTTGCAACTTTTTGATAATAAAACAATAAAATTTCCATCAAACAAAATAGAAAAAGCAATACAACAGTCGGTCAAATTATTGAACCACAAAAATTTTAAAAATTATAATATCATTGATTTACGAATGCATGGTAAGATAGTTGCGGAATAACAATGGGTTCTGATAATACAAGAGGTGTAATTGAGCTTGGAGACACATATATAAAATGTCTTATTTTTAGAATTAATGATGACAATTCCTCAGAAATTTTATCAACTTCTGTGATTCAATCAGAAGGTTTTCATAATGGAGTCGTAGTAAATTTAACAAAAGCTTCAAAGGCTATTAGGTCGTGTGTAAGTGCTGCAGAAAAACAAGCCAAAGCTTTCATTAAGAAAATTAACGTTGTTTTGGAACAAACTGAATTTTTATGTACCAAATTTTCAAAACATAGAAAAATCAACGGAGCAAAAATTCACAAAAATGATGTTGAATTTTTATTAAAAGAAGCAAAAAGACATGTAACACATAACGATTATACTCAGTCCATAATTCACATCTTTAATCATAATTATGTTGTTGATGGAAAAATATTTATTGAGGAGCCAATTGATATTTATGCTGACTATTTGAGTCATGAAATAACTTTTATCACTATGCCAAAAAATAATGTAAAAAATATTAATCAAGCATTTATTGACTGTGACATCGAGGTGGAAAGATTCATATCATGCACTTTTGCTTTAGCAATAAAATTATTAAATGATAACGAACTTCGACTAGGCTCCGCTTTGATAGATGTTGGGTTTGAGAAAACTAGCTTAGGATTGTTTAGAAATTTAGCACTTGTTCATTCCATGACATTTCCTATTGGCATTAATCATATTACAAAAGATATTTCTAAAGTATGTTCATTAAGTTTAGAAGAATCTGAAAATATTAGGAACGCGATTGATTTATTATTTGAAAATGGGAACGATCTTTTTGATGAAAAAGATAATTTAAAAGAAATTTATTTTAAAACTTCAGGTTATAGAAAAATAAGCAAAGCTTTAATATTAAATATTATAAAAGCTAGACTAGAAGAAATATTTGAAATGATAAAAAAACAAATGATTATAACTGGATCAAATTCAATTATCGAAACAAATCTTTTTCTTGTAGGAGATGGATCCAATCTTTCTAATTTAGAAAAATATTCTTCAAATTTTTTCGGATCAAACGTAAAAAAATTGTCAAAAAACTATAAAAAAGAAAGCGAAAGAAAGAAAGATGAAGAATTTGCCGCATGTTTAGGAGCACTTCATGTAATCAAAGAAGGATGGGAGACTGAGGCGATACCTGAATCTATAAATAAAAATAACCAAAAAGTAAGCTTTTTTGCTAAAATTTTTGGAATCAAATTATGAAATTAGATTGTATTCTTTGGTAATATAAGTTGTCTTCCAAGCATTTTTGGCCTTCTGTATACAAATAAGGGATGGCGAAAAATTCACAAAAAACTCTTAAAGAACCTATTGAATTTGAAGGCATAGGTTTACACAATGGAATAAAGGTAAATCTCTGTTTAAAACCCGCAGAAGTTAACACGGGCATTAAATTCAAAAGAATAGATGTTGATAGTGATAAAAACATAATTGAAGCAAATTATAAAAATGTAAGCTCACCAATACTCTGTACAAAAATAAAAAATTCTTATGGAGTGTCAGTATCTACCATTGAACATTTGATGGCTGCTTTTTACCTGGAAGGAATAGACAATGCTTTGGTTGAGATCGATGCTCCCGAAGTTCCAATAATGGATGGTTCTGCTTTTGATTTTGTAGAAGCTATAAGATCATATGGTTCTCAAGATCAAAAATATTCGAAAAAATTTATTAAAGTTCTCAAAAAAGTGGAAATGAAGAATGGTCCAAAGTATATTTCTATTGAACCATTTGCTAAAGATTTAGTAATCGATTTTGAGATAGTATATAAAAATCCGCTTATAAGAACTCGAAGGAAAAAATTCAAATTAAGTGACGGAGACTTAACCTCAATATATAATTCAAAAACATTTTGCTTATATGAAGATATCGATCAGATAAGAAGACAGGGATTAGCCAAAGGCGGCTCTTTAGAAAATGCAGTTGTGGTTAAGGACAATAAAATATTAAATGATGATGGGCTTAGATATAGGGATGAATTTGTAAACCACAAAATACTTGATTGTCTTGGAGATTTGATGCTTTCGGGATACAGAATTTTTGGCCACCTTAAAACCTCACAGGGTGGACATCAACTTACCAATGCTTTATTAAAAGAATTTTTGTCAGATCAATCAAACTGGGATCTGGAAAGTTTTGAAGGAAAAGAAAACGACAACAAAGGTAGAGGATATTTAAAACCTATAGCTGCCAGTGCATAAATCAAATCTCAATTAAGAAAATTGTAATAATTAAATATTTTGATAAAATGATTTTTTATCTAAAATGTTTAAAGTTCTTATAGTTTCATTATTATCACTTTTTTTGTTATTTGCTTGTACAAAAAAAGGTAACAAAGAGATTGTATCCGAGGAAACAGAAGAAGAGATGGCTATCGCAATTTATGCAGATGCTCTTGAAGCTCTTAAAATAGGGGATGCATTTTATGCAGGAAAAAAATTTAGGGAAGTTGAAAGTTTATTACCTCAAAGCAAATGGGCTGCCAAATCGAGTCTTATGGCCAGTTATTCAGATTATGCGAGGAATGCTTATTCATCTAGCATACTTGGTTTGGAAAGATACATTAAAAATTATCCGGCAGATAAAAATATAACTTATGCTCACTACCTGATTGCTATTTGTCATTTTGAACAAATTTTAGATGAAAAGAAAGATTTAGAACCTTTAATAAGAGCCCAGAAAAAATTTGAATTTATAATACTTGAATACCCAGAAACAGATTATGCAGTTGATTCACGATTTAAATTGGATTTGATTATAGATCAGTTAGCAGCTAAAGAAATGTCCATAGCTCGGTATTATATGCAAACGGAAAAATGGATTCCAGCCCTAAACAGACTTAAAATAGTTGTTGAAAAATATGACAAAACAATTTTTATTGAGGAGGCTTTGCATCGACTTGTCGAAGTTAATTATAAAATTGGATTAGTCGATGAAGCAAGAAAAGCGGCTGCGATTTTAGGATATAATTATCAATCAAGTGAATGGTACGAAAAAAGTTATAAAATATTTAACAAAAAATACAAAACAAAAAAAATCAAAAAGGAAAAAATAAAGGTTTAGTAAGAAAAAAGATCAAAGGTTTGTTTGAGTAATTAATTAATGAAAAAAAAAAAATTGAAAAAATTTATATTGAAAAAATTAATCAATTAAACAAATACGACAAAGCTTATTTTGAACACGATAAACCAATTATTTCTGATAAGGAATACGACGATATTAAACAAAAAATCTTAGATCTTGAAAAGAGGTATAAATATTTAAAAAATAAGAATTCACCTAGTAAAAAGGTAGGCTATGAAGCTTCAAAAAAATTTAGAAAAGTTACACATGACATTCCAATGCTTTCTTTATCAAATGCCTTTTCTAAAGAAGACGTAGTAGATTTTATAAAAAAAATTAGAAATTTTTTAAATTTGAAAGAAAATGAGAAAATAATATTTTCCTCAGAACCAAAAATTGATGGAATTTCTGCATCTTTAAAATATATTGATGGAATATTTGTTTTGGGATTGTCTCGTGGCGATGGTAAAATTGGAGAAGATATCACCAATAATCTTAAAACAATTGATGATATTCCAAAAAAAATTGATAAACCCAACTTTCCAAAAATATTGGAGGTAAGAGGAGAGGTTTATATTTCAAAATCCGACTTTAAAAAAATTAATAAAAATTTTGCAAATCCGAGAAATGCAGCGGGAGGATCGTTGAGACAGAAAGATTATAGAGAAACAAAAAAATACCTCTGAAATTTCTTGCCTATGGTTTTGGTTTAGCTGAACCTACAAATTTTAAAAAACAGTCCGAATATTTAAAGCTTTTAAAAGACTGGGGTTTCAAAACTAGCTCTTTTAACAATTGGCTTAGTAGTGTTGAGGAAATTAACAGTAATCATAAAATTATAGAGAAAAAAAGATCAGAAATTGATTATGATTTAGATGGACTTGTTTACAAAGTTGATGATTTAAATTTACAAAAGAGACTTGGATTTGTATCAAATTCACCTAGATGGGCAATTGCACATAAATTTTCAGCTGAAAAAGGATTTTCAAAAATAAAAAATATTGAAATCCAGGTAGGAAGAACCGGAGCGTTAACTCCTGTTGCAAAAATTGATTCGATTACGATCGGTGGAGTTGTT
>FUWD013231801.1_pt1 | contig 25343 bp, 37 predicted proteins | sample 1063281 | NCBI WGS metagenome assembly FUWD01 (sample SAMEA79048168, study PRJEB19326) | metagenome | biome: marine | reverse complement strand
TGTTTTGGTTTCTCTGTTCACATACTTGGGGAGAGCGATCGATGCGAGATTACACACGGATGTTTCATCCTTGTCGGTATATTCCAAAATTTCCGTACAATTCCCAGTGAGAATACCGTTAAACACACCACGATGTTTGAGTGGTTCATTGAAACAGAAGGTGTCTGCGGTGTCTCCCAGGTCTTCAACGGAAACAATCTTCTCAAAGTGAAGTGCTTGACGATTTGGTTGTTGTTCAGTGGTAAGGTTCAGACGCTTCGTTTGCAGACCAAGAGTCTTCAGAAGTTCAACTCCACCACTGGGAATCAGAAGACGCCAGAGCTTTTTACATTTGTATCGACCACCGGGCATATCAATTTCTCGTTCCTTATGCCCCAGGTTGATGCGAGAATTCACACCCATAGTTTGAAGCATCAGTAGAACATCTCGTATGAAATCGTAGTGGTGGAGTTGAACTTCTGAAGACTCTTGGTGTTTCAGGACACATCCATCACCATCCATGAAACCAGCCAACCACTCGAGTTTTGTCTCAAGTGAATAATTCATAGGTACGACATATTTATCATCAATATCTTTTGGAAGACGAAGACGAATTCTCTTACACACATCATTTGCGGAAGCATAATCATAATCAGTGAACTTTATGAGACTCTTCTTCTCGTTATAGAGATCAAGCCATTTTTGTTCAGAATGAGAATTGGCTTGACACGTGCCATCTTTTTCGTTCAACTGGTGACGCATACAGAGGCCATTTTCTTTCGCCGTATAAGAACATCTCTTTGGGTCACCTGACGAGGAGGTCGTTCCATCGGCACAAAAGAGGCCATGGGTGTATGCATATTTCATAGTCTTTTCATTGGATTTGATGACAGGGAGAGAGTGTTTAATAATTTTCATATTTTTTTCGAGATGTTGTGCTTCGATGGGTGCATCGTGACCGACGACCCAGAACTTGTGGTAAGGGGTGCATCGAATCGAGAGACCCTTACTCGTGTTGACCGTGAGAAGTTTCTGGTTCTCACCCGTTTGAAGAACGGTGACTTTTGAAAACTCATCGCCGTTCCAGACCTGTACTTCTTGGTCCTTGAGTTCTGAAATAGTATGCTGTCCTTCACTGGTGATAATCTTAGTCTCGGGTGCGACACATAAATTTGAACTCTTAATGACACCGAGATTCTTTTGGTTCGATTTGGCGTTGCACGCATCCTTGTAGAGCATGTAGGGTGTCCCAGTCTCAGATTGAGACTTCAAGATTGCCTTCCAGACTTCAGTCGCTGGGATCGTCGCATTTGCGAGACCTTCTTCTTCGTACCTGGTGTAAAGTGTTTCAAACTCTTCACCGTAGCAATCAGATAGACCTTTAGCAGTATCGGGACAGAACAATGACCAGTTACCACCCTCCTCTACACGCTTCATGAAGAGATCAGGAATCCACAGAGCTGAAAAAAGATCGCGACATCTCGATTCTTCATCGCCCTGGTTGAGACGGAGTTCCAGGAAATCCATGATGTCAGCATGCCATGGTTCGAGATACACCGCGATGGATCCCTTACGTCTCCCTGCCTGATTCACGTAACGAGCAGTAGAGTTGAAAACGCGGAGCATTGGAATGATACCATCAGATTGACCGTTGGTTCCACGAATACGAGACTTGTTGGATCTCACGTTATGAATATGCATACCGATACCACCAGCCCATTTACTGATTTGAGCACATTCGGTTAGGGTTTCATAGATACCATCGATAGAGTCATCCTTGTTTGCGATCAGGAAGCATGAACTCATTTGCGGTCGGGGCGTACCAGCATTGAAGAGGGTTGGTGTGGCATGGATGAACAGTCCCTGTGACATCATGTCATACGTTTCGATGACAGCTGGGATATCTTTACCATGAATACCGATAGATACACGCATGAACATGTATTGTGGTGTCTCCATTACCTTACCTTCACTTCTCTGAAGATAACTCTTTTCGAGTGTCTTCAGACCAAAATACCCGAAATCGAAATCGCGTTCTTTTTTGATATGATCCTTCACCTGTGTGGCGACTTCAACTATTTCATGCGTGACGATACCCGCGGTTGCGAGTTTCTTCATGGCAACCTGAAACGTGTTGGGGGCATTCTTCTGAATGTTACTGGCGACAATACGGGTAGCGAGAACTTCGTAGTCGGGATCTGATGTAATCATACCGATACAAATTTCTGCTGACAGTGTGTCAATTTCGTGAGTGGTGATACCGTCGTACATGGAAGAGAAAACTTGCTGGGCAACCTTTGTAGAATCAACATTCTCAGAGAGATTATCCGTGAGTGTTGAAATCCTACTGGTGACCTTGTCAAATTTCATATCTTCAATACGACCGGAACGTTTAGTAACCCTCATTATCTAAGATACCTATATTATTTTTAACTTACTTGAAATCGCGACTACGGACGGGGACGGGACCAGCAACCTCCTTACGGCGGTCAGACTGTAAAAGGTAAGTGTTGGTGTAAAAGGGACCTACTTCACCTGGGGGAGTGATGGGAGGGTAAGAACCAACGAAACATTCACCACTCTTGCACACAGGCTCTGGGTAGGTATTGTTGATCGTGGGAGTATAGGCTTCGTCAAAGTCGGCAAACTTCATCGTTTAATATTTACGAATAGTTTTTTTTTCGGGGTATATATAAAATGGAAGTCAGATCTATTCAACAGTGTTCGACTCCCCTGAACACATTGTTCTTTTCTGAATTCAATACCAACCTTTTACAAAGAGGTATCCGTCAGGCTTTCAAGAATAAAACGGGAATCTCGATCGATTACCAAAACCCAGACGACCTTTTCGCCATTATGCGTGTGGTCTTCATCCACAACTCTGGTGATCATCATAATCGTGTACAGGCTCAGGTGAAAACCTTGAATGATATCGTGATTCAAACCGCCTTGACCCAGATCCAGACTGGTGTCGCCCAGTACATAGGCTACGTCCAGGATATTGAAACAGTCGCTCGCCCAATTGATAGACCCGTCAACACAAGTACGATGGGTAAAAAAATACCTAAGTCGAATCAAATAGGTATGTAAATTATGGATATTCTTCTGGGGGCAGTGAATTTACTTTACCTGTCACAGAAACGCGTAAATGCGTCTACTGCCAAACGAGGCTACAGTGAAGAGCATTGGGTAGCCTCTTTCATTGAGAATGGTTTTAGAATTAATGAAGATCGGAAAAGTAAAGTGGACTTGACCAATGATACGATCAATATACAAGTGAAGAAAAGTAAAGTTGGACAGTTTCAGCAGGTTTCGAGAGGTACTGTTGATAATCTAGTTAAAGCAATACCTGGTCTCGAGGCTATATCCGATTTACTAAAGGAGCGTTGTGAACAGAAGAAATATTTTAGTCCGTTGATACTTGAAACACTCAACGCAACAAAAAGAATTATATTGGAACACACCCTTCTTGGATATGGTGAATTGAAACCTGATCTATTATGTGTCACTGAATGGGATAAGAAGGATTCAAAGCGAACGAAGATTATGTTTGTAGCTATAAAAGATGTGATAGATTCACTGATGCGATATGATTTCTCTATCAGGGAATCGATGACTGTTGTGCAACTTGGTCCATCCTTCACGTTTCAACGAAAAGGTGGCGACGGTGGTCGAAAAAGTGCTAATGATATTCAATTTAAAATTGTACCATCTCTATTGGATGTTAAATATCCTGTAGTAATTCATCTAGAACATTGACGACGATGCTATTACCGACATAAAATAACATGTTATCTTTGAGTCCATAGAGATACTGTGGACTAAAACCCGACATTTGGAGTGCCTCTTTGATGGTAAGTTTTCTAATCTTCCCATCAATCTCGTACAGTCCTGTTTTCGATCCCGGACCACCCGATGATGCACATATGGTTGGTCCATAGTCATCAATCGAATATACTCGTTCACCTTGACGTCCACCCTTCCCGGTTTTCTTATTTATGAGTGTATATTTCATCCGTCCCTTGGCGGGTTGGAGAATATATTTTCCTTCGTAGTCGAAGAAGGTTGTCACTGTATGATCGATGATAGTTGACACTGGCGTGATTGGCTTGTTGACCGATCTGAATGTATACTTGGTATCCTTATCGCATATGATGTATATACGTTGTCTCGATTGTGGAGATCCATAATTTTTAGAATCTAAAACTTTGTAAGATACTTTATATCCTCGATCTTCCAACGATGAAATAATAATTTTGAATGTTTCCCCATTATGAATGGTGTGTAAATTTTTTACATTTTCTAAAATAATCTTTTGTGGTGATTTAACATCGATGATATCTAATATTTTATAAAAAAGATTTCCCTTTAGTTTATCTTGGAATCCTTCCTTTTTCCCGGCGATACTAAAAGGTTGGCAGGGAAACCCGGCACAAAAGATATCGAAATCTGGCATGGATTCTATATCGATCGCGTTTATATCACCATGTGGTTCAATCCCATGGTTTTTATGGTAAATCTTACGCACCTTTTCATCGATGTCACATGCAAATACACATTGATAGTCGTCACCTAACTTGTCGAATGCGGTATGGAATGCACCCAGACCACAAAAAAAGTCTGCATATCTTTTACCGGTCATGTTCTTTTTACTATGGTATCCTTAAAGTATATTAAAGTTGGGACACAACTATACAGTAAGAATGAGTCTGAACTACTACAAATGCGAGACTGAAAAAGTTTGCAAATTGAAGGGTTGGGATAAAGTTAATGTAGACACCGTGTGGTTACTTCTCACAGAAGAATTTGGTGAACTCGCGTCTGCGATCCGACAGTATAAAAAGAAATATAAGAAGATGAATTTGAAAAAAGAGCGTGGGACCGACGTCATGATGGAGATGGGTGATGTGTTCAGTTACCTATTCCAGCTGGCACATATGCTGAATGTCGATTTGGATAAGATGTGGATAGAGCATAAACAAAAGGTCAAGACAAAAAATTATAATGTAGCATAATATCAAGATGAGTGTTCAGATGCTCGATGACGACGCGTCTATAAATCGTATCAACCCGTTTGTTCATTCAGGCCCAGGGGCTGTACGTCGCGTTGAAAAGTTTTCTACGTTCAAATACCCCGAGGAAAAAGATGCCCAGTTCGAGATGGAAGAAGAGGGTCCCATGTACTCGGGTGGTATGTTGATAGGTGCCCCACAACAACCTACTTTGTGTCCGATGTCTAGACCCTTATATCCCCAGAGGAATATAGACATAGGATTTACAAATTATAAAGTTAATAAGATTTTGGTGGAAAAGGTTCGCGGGAAGAGGGTGTTTCCTAGATGGATGCTCATTGTGGCAATCCTTACAGTTCTAGCTCTATTAATTTCAAGACGCTGAAGAACCGTTCAAGACGGTTGATATTCGTACAACGTTCGATTACATCGGGTAAGATATCTTTGCAGAAGGTTCCAACAAACTCCATCTGCCAAGAGCATCTTTTGTTAACATAGGGTGGAGTGAAGGTGGGGTCCAAGATTTTTACACTGTTCATGATACGAATCTGTGTACTAACAGTATTGAATGTGTATTCCATGATATTTTCTAACATGATGGAAGCCATCTTCTGACGAGTTTCTGTCGTCTTTTCAATCATAGTATCGATAAATTTCTCGTAGCGAACACCTCGTGTCTTGGAAATGATTTGTGTCCATTCACCAATTGGTTTGGCATCAAGGTAATCGATAAAGGTTTTGTATCCTTCGTCACTGATATATTTCGAGTATAGAATTTCAATGTAGGAACGATCTTCTTCGACATCATATATGACGTGAGCAGATTTAAGGATAGAAGTCATAAAATAAAAAGCATTGATTTCTTTAACCTAAGTAAACAATCTTTAAAGTCATTGTTATACATCAAATGTACAACGCAGTTGCAAATAATACGTTCTCGTATCTCCTGACTCTGGATGAGTTCAGGGATACATTTCCAGAGGACAAGATGCCTTCTTGGGTAAAGATCACGACCATCACAATGATTTCTGGCTTTAGCGAAGAAGTAAAGATTGACATCGAGAAAGTAAAGTCTTTATTTGCCGAGCCGGATGAAAAGATGCGAGCGTTCCAATCTAAATTACCTTTTGAATGGAATCTCAAGACGTCCACGACATTTTACAATCAAGTAACCTTGACCTATATGGATACCTACAGCACCAAGTCTATGAAGATTTTCCCCAATGGGAGTATTCAAGTCGCTGGTTGCTCAGACCTATTCGACTGTCAACGTGTGATAACTAATTTGAATATCCTCTTCAAAGATGTTTTATGTATTGAACAAAGTTTATCGCCCGATACGTTCAGGGTTGTGATGATCAATTCAAACTTCAGTCTCAACCATAACCTCAACCTCCACCTCACAGCCCAACACTTTGAAAAGTGTGATGACCTCTTCGAAGTTTCTTTTGAACCTGATAGATATTCAGCTGTAAAGATAAAGTTCAAACCTGCCGAAGATATGAAGCGTATCACGACGAGTATATTCAGTACAGGGAAGATCATCATCACTGGTGCAGAGACACTCAAAGAAATTGCATTTGCTTACAACATCATCAATCATCATATTAACGAATGTGAAAACATCAGGGTATCTCCCACTCAGACCATCGATGTATTCGACACTTTCATGGGATACAAATGTCAGGATTTGATTAAGGAACTAAGAAAGAAAGAATTTAATTCATGGACAAAGACTATTGTCAACAACAGAATTAATTTCTAAATTTATACTAAATGTCTCAACGACTTGGTATGGCCGATGGGAGATGTTTCACCATCAACACATCTTCGCGACTCTTGAACAATTACATAATGACCAACAATCAAATCGACTATGTCGATAACTATAAATACCGTCAACTTCTCCAGAGTAAGGGTCCCGAACTCATCAACATCGTGACCAACGAACAAACCGTCTCCAATGATGGTCAGTGCCAGAGATGTGACAAGCCTCTTCTTAAGGTTGCGGGTATATATTAAAAAAAGTATAGTTGTGTACACCAGGGAAATGTGTACGTGTTCGATATGTCTCAACCCAGTTAAGGGGACTCGAACCAATCCTCCACTTCGTTGTGGACACGTATTTCATTCAAAATGTATAGAGCAATGGAAAGAACAAGGCAAGAATACATGTCCAGAATGTCGAAAGGTGTTTGATGTATCCAACTTCAAGGTTACATTGACGGTTGAAAATAACTATAATACGACATCAAATGTCCTATCGATGAATGACGATATGATATTTAATGTGATGGATATATTTGATATATCATTTGATATAGAAGACGTCGTTGATCTAGACGCTCTTCTTTCGGATATTGGCTCTAGTCTTTCCGACATCGATCCCCTTGTTCTTCACACAGAATGAACTACAATAGGTATTGTAATTTAAACCGCCGTAATTTCTACTGGCCTTCCTTGGATCCTTAATCACTTTACTCTTCGCATCAGTCAGTAGTGGGCCTGTCGCCCAACCACGCTTATGACTGAATACGTTCACCTTTAGTTTCATCATCTTACCCACAACGACCGTTGGTATTTTACGCGTCGACACCTTAAAAAATGTAGCAATACTTGTTTTCGTGTCACCCTCTTTTGGTTTATATTCCACCAGGCCATGTTGTTTATAAAAGTGAAAATCACCGTTATTGAATGGGGTCATTTTATTTTTACCAGTGACAAACATCATAACTTTGTAGTATCCAGTCTTACACCGTGTATTCCCCTTGACGATATACACCTTCTTGGGGTTGTCAGATACGACACGTTTTGGTAAGTTTTTACAGTTCGTATAGGAGTGATACCATTTAGATCGACCACTTCTATCCCCAGGAACACTCTTCTGCTGACGATATTTCTCATAATCACCCACAGCATAAGCGTAACAGTTGTTATTACCTATACCTATAGACGTCCCCCAATACTTGTTGGTAAACGTAGGTTCAGAGCCACTCAATGGTGGTTGACGACGACTCATTTATATTATATTGACATATTATAAATGATTCGAGAACTTGCAGTCACCGAAAAAACCGAAGACCGTGTAAAACTTGTCGTGATATATACCACTATCCTCCTCATCAGTACATTCCTTCTTCGTTTCCTCTGGAACGAGTCCCTTGTGAAACATATCACTGTACTGAAGCCCATCAAGACCATGCTTGACGCATTCCTTCTTTCGGTTGCTTTGATGATAATACGCGGTTGTTAAACTTCTTTGAAGCCAACATGCTTTTCACCATCAGGGGCAACAATCACGGGGTACGCGTCCATACCGTCGCAGTTACCCTTATCACAATCAACGAATGTGAAAGGTTTGTTAACCTTCTTCATATGTTCGAGTTGTTTTCGAGTCCATCCACAACCCATTGTCCCGAAAACAGTCCACCCCTTTTCACCAGGTGCAGCCTGAGTAGACGCCTTTCCGGTGTTCATAAAAATGTAAGCATTCGCGAGAATGAGAATGACGATCGCAATCATTGTTTACTTATTGCTGAGATTTGTTTTTAGTTACAACTGGACCACGTTTTTTCTTTGGTTGTACTTTACCTGCTTTCATAACAGCAATCGCACGAGCCATCGCATTCTTTTGGTCTACGGGTTTCGCGGGAGCTTTTGGTTTAGTGATGACAACTTTCTTTCTGGGTCTGGAAACAACCTTTTTGATGATGTTTTTAACTTTATTCTCACCGGTAAAAAAAGTACTACTCAGAACTTTTCCAAAACTCGGAAGATACTGTGTGTGCTGTGCGTTTAATCCCTGTTTGATACGATAAAATGTGACGTATGTATTTTCCATGTCGAGATATCCATTGGGGATAATGTATTTGATGAAATTGTGTACGAGTCGTTCGGTACCATTCGAAGGAGATCTTACGAGAGTGTACATGGTATTCAGAAAGAGATGGAGGTCATAAAGTGGGTGTGATTTCTTAGAAATTCCAACATGTTCGTACGATCCATCTTCTATCATGGGATTTGAGATTTTGGGAAAACTAGATAATCCAAAATCAATCATGATAGCCTCAACACCACCGTTTGATATTTGATATTTCTTACCTGGTAAATTTACGGTAATAGTATCTACGGGTACACGGCGAATCATTATGTTTCTACTATGAAGATCGTGATGTCTAAAACCAGGATACTTTTCCTTGATTCTATATAAATTAGATAAAACCTGCACCATCACTGATTTTATCGCTATGATATCCGGCTTCGTTGCCCACCACTCTTGTAATTCTTTACCACCTTTAATATACTCGAGATAGAGAATATCTAAACCTTCGCACTTCTTATACAAATACATGTCAGGTACTCCGTACCCTTTCAGTTTTTTCGCAACCTTATATTCAAAAGCAGCCATACCGAGATTATTCCGTTTGGTGTCAATCTCTTTATATGCGGTGTACCTACGACCATTATTGTTGATAGTCCCTCTATACACTTTACCATATTCTCCTTGTCCCAATATTTTACCCTTTCCAACTTTCAGTCGTCCATTAGGCCAATGTGGAATTTTCAAGTAATCACCTGGTGAACAAGCCTTTTTACCTCTTAATTTCTTTTTGAGATTACTCTCGATGTCTGACATACTTAAACTATACCTAGATTTTTATACATTCAAGAGAAGAGTGTAATCTTCTTATCAATGTGTGCTTATAATAAGACAAGTTCATTTAATATCATACCTTGCTGACACATAACCAATACCTTAGCTAGATTTGTTTTGGGGGTGTAATCACCATATCCAACACTACTCATCGTCGTGAACGAAAAGTAGAATGGATCTAATACATTCGTAAACTCGAAATGTCCGGGTTCAAGTGATCCATATATAATCCCAAAGAGTGTGGCTATAATGAGAATGTTTTTCATCTATTGTAGGTTTATATTTTTTATTCGTCGATTTCAGGCTCTTCATCAATCTCAACATCAACTTCAGATCCTGGAAGTTCGAGGCCCTGGAAGGCGAAGGAAGGTAACTTCTCAGATTGTTCAAGAAGTACCTGTTGGAGACGGATCGTAACGCCAAACTTGTTATCGATGAACCAGATCTGGTTCAGGTCGATGATGGCAAGTACCTTTTGCCCCTTTTCAATCGTATCAAGAGATACAGATTCGCGTTGCATGTTGTATGCTTCAGGAACGAAAGACCCGTCACTTTTGGTGAGAATCTTAAGCTTCATGGTAGCTGGGTACTGCTCCTTACCAGGGCGAACGATAGGCTTGTAAAGAGCTTCTTTCAGGACAGCCACGTTGAACTTCTTACCAAGCCATTCCTTGGAGTTATCGGCGACCATATTCACTACGAGGTCATCGAGTTCGGTCATCGCTTTTAGGAAGGTTGCAGACTCGGTGTTGTCAGAATCGAAAGACAAATCTAACGAGTAGCTCGTACGCCCAGTACCCTCATCAGTGTAGGCACTGAGACCGTATGGGGAACGCATGAAGGGGAGTTGGACGAATACTTTTTTGTTGTCGCTACTGTTGAGGTATACAGCTTTCCCTCCATTTTTGTTCTTACGAAGCTTAGAGAAGGAAACGTTGTTGGCATTGAATTCAGAATATTTTTGGATGGCAAGCGACATGGTGGGTTGTTATATATTATATAGGGTTCCAAACTTTAAGTACTTTTTTTTTCTCCAGGTAAACTATAATGGGTATCTTTAAAGACTGTGGATGTGGGTGTGATGGCGGTAAGGCTCGTGAGAAATTTTTGATTTCTGTGATGTCTGCGTTGATTTTCTTCGTGATCGCCAACCCCCAAACTTTTATTCTTATGCGTCGCCTTCTCGGGCAGTGGGTAGCCGGACCTAATGGCTGTCCCAAATTTGGTGGTCTTCTCTTGCACACGGTGGTGTTCATGTTGATCGTGTGGGGTATTATGTTTCTCAAGAAGGAAAAACCCCCCGTTGCGAAATCTCAGGAAACGGTGGAAATTGTGAATATGGTTCCTGTTCCTGTTTCTATGAAGAATGCTCCTCTCCCCCTCCCCGGTATGATGGAGGATGAGATTGAGCTGGTGGATTCTGGGTTTGAACTCGAGGGTCTTGATGTGACTGGGTCATACGATAGCCCTGCGGGGATTTAAATTAATTTACTTATTCCATTTTTTATAACAAATCTAATGGCATATCTAAAACACTTTGAACAGATCATTCACTTTATGGAGGATATTTAACAAGTCATTCTTACTCTTCACATCGGATGGATTGATAATTTCTAATTCAATCTGATAGTCAGTGATATCCTCTGCGTCAAGGTCAATATTATCACCACTCGACATCGTCAGGTCTATGGACAGATTCTTACGAACGAATGATTGGCGATGCTTCGTTCGTTTTCGATCCATGTCACTGAAGTCGTCAATCTCCATGGGTACTTCCTTACTGAACGCAATCCTAACATCATAGGGTACACCCTTGATTCTCTTAAAATCTTCTTTATGGATAGATGTTTTTTGAATAATCTTTTGATCACCAGTGGTTTCATCGATCGACATACGAATATTGTCTCGATCTCTATAGAATACTTCTTCTTGTGTAGTGTAAATCTTTTCCCACCCTTGATATTTTACGAGAGCTCGATACACTTTATCAAAAGTATCCTTTCCAATATTCGTATCGAACAGTTTACCATTAAATTTCCCAAGACGTAATTCGACTTCAGTTAATGGATCATTCTGACTCTGTTCGAATAGTTTATGAATCTTCTTATGGACGATTTCTGTATTCATCTTTTATTTCTTACAATATGATTATCGCGTCATCTTCTTAAGTGTTTTTTATACGAAAAATGTAATGAAAGGGATACTCAATGTTGGAAATTCTTGTTATTTCAATACGTCCCTCCAATGTCTCGTACATCTTCACATGATCAAGTCACAATTCATCGATCAAGAATATGACGGGCCATGTTCGTTTACAAAACTCTTTTGTGAATTCACCAGGAAGTATTGGGATGACACCACCAAAATAACCTTCAATGTGAATGGACTTCTCAATGAATTTATCAAACAGTTTCCGAGATTTGTAGTTGGGCAGCAACATGATGCACAAGAAGCTGTTCTCTGTATAATAGATATACTTGAACGTTCGGTACCAGATTTGAAGAAACATTTCTACGGTAAAAAAATACAAGAGACGATATGGCCGGGAGGGAAGAAAACACACGAAGAAGTATTCAGTATTCACATATTATGTCCAACTTCAAATAATTTGAGAGAGATGATGATGAACAGTGTCAAATGGAATACATTGAGTGATTACGAAGATGATGATGGTAAAGTACACCATGTGGCGACGACAAGATGTCTCTTCTCAGAGTATCCATCAGTATTGATGATATCCTTTGACAAGAGGGGGCAGTTTGAAGTAATTGAACAAATGACGATCGATGGTCACGAATATGAACTCGTAGCGACAGCTATTCATATGGGAGTTCAACGAGGTGGACATTATTTAGCATTCACAAAGACAGATGATCAATGGTATTATAAGGATGACGATGTTGTTACATTACAAGAACTTCCTATCATGGCTCCACACTACTTACTCATGTACACTTTAAAAACTCATTCATCTTGATATCCTCTTTTATATTGACGAGTGTTCTATAAAAGGTTCTTCTATTATTTGGATAATTCTTATCTTCGCGTTTCAATAACGGCTTCCACCACATTGGTTTGTCATTTTCCATGTACATACATTCTAAGATTGCACCATCTTCTAAAAGTGGTGTAGAGGCTACTTTATCTGGTGGGATCTCACCCTCCATATATAGTTTACCCTTATCCTGTATATACAAACGCCAGATTCCTTGGTCATTGACTTTAGCCATAAAGTCTATAGTATTCTTCTCTTTCGGTTTCCATTTAAACATCGTCTCATGTGTACCCGTCAATACCTGTTCATTGACGGGTGTAAACACAAGACCATCCATTGATTCCTTGACGGTAGGAAGATAGTCATTCATGAATGTTTTAAATTCTTTCATGACATGAAACTTCTTGACTTTCATTTTGATACGATCAGACTTCATACCGATCAAACTTTTTGTGACCCTCTCCATATGCTCAAGACGATTGAGGAAATTTTGATGACCTATAACTTCACCTTCAACCATGACAGTATCATATACCAAAAATGTATCACCATATAATTCACCATCTAAAATTGTACCATCAAAAATTGATTTTTTAAAATGTAATGGAACAGAAAACATTTGAAAGTTTCTATTTACAAAAACACATTGTTTCTTCCCTTCGTACATAAGGGCTACCATCATATGGCGAACACCATCAGTCTTTTCACATACGACATAATCATTATTTCGTAGTATGGGAAAATGCTTAAATTCGATGGAAATAGGTTGAGGACCGGGGAACCTATCCTTCACACCCCACGTCTTAAGGATAAACTTCTTGACGTATTCATTCATGATAAGATAAGAGACGAAAACTTTATGTGCTTTTAACACCGGCAGAGTTGACAATGTTACTAATACATTCATGGCCATAGGTCATGATCAACTTAGCTGCCGTATACGCAACAATATTAATACCAAATTCCTTAAATTTAAAAAACATCATATCCATCCGAGGAGGGATCAGATTGTACCAAACTTTTTATCAACAGTGGATGCCTTGATGCGCACTGACGAGTTACAATTAATGACCCATGCACGAGCCGATGTATTTTTTACTGTGTAGTGATCATCCGATATTTTTTGATCAACTGTCGTGTCGAAATCGAGACCCATTTGGTTTACGGGTTCATCCACACCAGTCTTCACTTTTTCTTTGAACATCTTCCAGTCAATACCTTCCTTCACACCCGGGAAGACGAGACATCCAACATCATCACCCATTTTGAACATTTCATTGATACTCACTTCATCGATACTAATTCCAAAATCAATGTAAAGGATCCGGTCAAACGTAGTCAACAAACGTTCGATAGCCTTCGCCTTCGCGAATGGATCATCATTGACAAAAGAGATTTCGTTATGGTGACCATTCTGGATACATGCGATGTTCATACGAAGGATCGTGTGAAGTGTTTTTACATGACAAGATTTAGACCTCGTGACAATGATAGTGGCAAACTTCATTTTATAGAAAAACATGCCTAAACCTTAAGCCTGTCATTTAAGCATCCAGTGAATGGCAAATTACCTATATGTCCCAATGTGGTATGAATATGGGCATGGATCTTACCATCCATCTTCTGCCAGCGTCGACAGAATGCGTAATCTTCCGAGAGGTATCTCCTAGTATCAGGGTCAATCATACAATCAAATACGGCGTAATACTCGTCAAAATCACGGTTTTGATGATCATTCTTACATAACAGTTCGGGATACTTTTCATGCATCCTTTCAAAGACAGATCGTTTGATCATCATAAACCCAGTTGGGCCATCCAAAATCTCTACGAAACCGTTTTCAACTGTACGTCTGGCAGAACCAATATTGACGACAAGACTGGAAGAGAGCATCGCCATGTCCCTCTCATCACCTTTCTTAACAGCTTCTGCAGCCTGATCCCACATGACAACCTTTTTCGGGTAACACGCGACTGCTATGTCGTAGGTAGATTCTAAAAGTTTGACAACCGATTCGGGTTCAAAATCGACATCGGCATCAATAAACATGAAATATTCAGCATCCGTCTTTTGCATGAAACGCCCGACGGCTACATTACGAGCACGATGTACGAGTGATTCATTTTCTGTCGTATCGAGCATAAGTTGTACACCCTTATTTATGAGAAGAAGTTGTAGTTTAATTATACTGGTCATATATTTATCTAAACACAAACCCCCGTAGCATGGTGTTGAGAGAAACAACTTCACCATTTAGTAAGTCACGCCCTTCAGCTCTAAGTGCTTTTTAATAATACATTCTATCTTGTTTACTGTGGGTACAGAGACGCCACATATTGAACAAATCTCACTCTTTGTATGAACACCTCTAAGTGCTATCAAAATCACGGCAGACGCGATACTGTTCGGTGTCTTACTCATGAGTTCGATGCAGTCTTCAATGTCGCTACACATCTTAGTACAAGTGGGTCGGTAATCTTGACCCATATTGAAGTTTCCTAGTAGTCGATGCACAACATCACAAGGTTTGGTCATATAATTCTTTTCTGTTTTTCCCATTATCGTCTCCTTAAACATCTGTGTCGTACGGCTCATGTCTTTACTCTGTATACCAAACATGTCGGCAATCTCCCTTGTCGTTCTTGGCACCTTCGCCAATCTACACGCGTATAAAACGCAATTACCTTTGATACCGATACGAACAGCACCCCTAGTTAATTTACTATCGTCAAATTTCTTGTACATCATTTTAGCATCTTTCAGTATCGAATCGGGAAGTGTATAACACGCCTCGTCAATATCCTTGTATGCATGAAAGAGTGAACGATCTTTGTGGTTCATCGACATGTGAAAATTAATTTTCGCCATACGCTTGAGTTCATATTTAGAAGAACCTGTTGTTGCAATAATAGACCCCTTTCCCCATGCTTGTGAAAAGAGTTCGGGGTTTGAGTTTGGATTTCCACATCGTGACGGATCGTTTATTTTTCCATCTTCACTCACACCACTCGTCCATTCCGGTGATTCATCAATGAACCGATCTTCGACCAGACCACATGATGAACACACCGGTAATCCTTCTGGTGTGTATACTTTTACTCCATTACACTCAATGCAAAAATTTTTATTGAGTAGCTTTATTTCTTCTTTCCTGCCGAATATAGTATCGACTTGGTTCCATATAGCAGCTAATTCCATTCTACTGGATGTCAATTCTTATTTTTACCTAGAACAACGCACTTACTTAGGTAAGGGATTTTTCAATCATATCAATGGTTTCCTTAAAACTCCTAGCACCTGGGGTAGAAGGCTTCCATTCCTCCCATTCCTTGTCTATAAGTTCATGACCTGGTGGGGGTCCGATTGGTATACCATCATCGGGAACGACGAAGTCCGCCATCTCAGAGTCTGTGTCGGAATCGTCATGGTCTTCATAAACGTCACTGTCTACATCCTCGACGTCAATTTCATCATATAAACTGTACATGTTAATACCTACCATCTTCATACCAAGATCGGTAAATGCTGTACCACTTGGTATGTCAATACACTTTCGATGGAGCCGGTTAGATTCCAGACTCCACTGGTAGACACAAGCACTCTTGTATATTTATTGGTGGAGACAGATACGAAACTCCTAGTGTATTGCCGGTATTCATGCCTACGAGGGCGTACATCTCATCTTCTGTACCATCTTCGTTCACGAGTAACTTGATGATGTCGTCCTGGAATATGCTTTCGCGCGAAATCATACTTAGAGTTTTCGGACAAAAAATAATCAGGGTAAATAACACAGATGAGAGTTCAGATTTATTCAAAGGATGGGTGTGGGTTATGTGATGCGGCTACCAAACTATGTGCTTCGGAAGGTTTCGATTATGAAATAATTAACATAGATGTAGTCGAATTGAAAAAGTTATGTGAAGGTAAACTTGATTCCTATCCTCAAATATTTGTGAACGATCGTCGTATCGGTAACTATTTTGAATTCCAACAATTCATCGAAGACGAGTATGAACCATTGTTGGAACCGACGTTGGACCGTTTCACTGTTTTTCCCCTCAAACACCAGAACCTTTGGGATCTCTATAAGAAGGCACAAATGTCCAATTGGACAGCTGAAGAGATTGACTTTTCGAAGGATATGGAAGACTGGAATAATTTAACGGACAACGAACAAAAGTTCATTAAGTATATCTTAGCATTCTTCGCTGGATCCGATGGAATTGTTTTCGAAAACATTAATAATAATTTTGCTGATGAAGTACAAGCCTCCGAAGCTCGCTCTTTCTATGCCTACCAAGCTCATAATGAGATGGTTCATGGTGAGACGTATTCAAAACTGATCGACAAATACATCAAAGACTCAACAGAAAAGAAACAGCTTTTCCAAGCTGTTCAGACAATCCCATGCATTCAACGTAAAGCTGAATGGGCCATGAAATGGTTTGACAAATCACGACCCTTTGCCGAACGTCTATTTGCTTTCGCATGTGTAGAAGGTATATTCTTCTCTGGGTCATTCTGTGCCATCTACTGGCTCAAGAAACGTGGACTCTTACCAGGTCTCTGTTTTAGCAATGAGCTGATCAGTAGAGATGAAGGTCTTCACCAAGAATTCGCAGTCGAACTTTACAAGATGCTCAACCAAAAACCATCAAAGGAAACTATTCACGCGATAATTCAAGAGGCGGTTGAAATTGAAAAGGGGTTCATTCTTGATGCACTCCCATGTAGTTTAATCGGTATGAACTCCGAAAAGATGTCTGAATACATCGAATACGTATCTGATCGTCTTTTGAAACAAGTCGGGCAACCAGTGATTTGGAAATCCAAAAATCCTTTCGATTTTATGGAGAATATTTCATTGGATGGTAAGACGAACTTCTTTGAAAAGCGAGTGGGTGACTACGGTAAGATGGATGAAGATTCTGACGAGATTGAATTTGATGATGAATTTTAAACTCTCTGTAATTCGTTTTCGGCTGTACTACTGGTTCGTACGAGTTCCTGACTTCGCCGTTTTCCAGATACTGATGTGAACGCAGAGATCCACCGAGAAACTATACGTTTGGATGAAGTAATCGATCTTGTATCGTCTTCTACGAGTATACTTAAACCATTACAAACATCGGGTTTATTTTCTTTACCTGGAAACTGTGAAAGAAACGCCTGAATGGAAACAGCTGGTATATCGGGTGAATCACTTAAAAGCTTGTCGTATTCCTCTCTTGATTTCATAATAAATTCAACTACTTCAGTTCTATGTTTGACATCAAGAGATATCTCCATATCTATCGACCTATAAAACTTCGACCATTGTACACACATCGCGGAATGTGATTCAGAAAGTGATAAACTCTGACTAAATTTACTAATCGATGTGAGAATACCACCGAGTACGTTCATAAAAGCGAAGAAGTATTGGATGATCATAATCTTGTTCTTAGTATCCGTAGATACGTCTTCGTTACCACTAGGGTTTAAAACTGCGAAACCACCCACACCCGTGATACTCGCTATAACTATACTAGGATACGCTAACCAATCGTTTTGTTTCTTATAGAATAGACGTGCATGGTTATGAAGCCAGCGATACCCCGCTGCCTTCTCGGCCCATTTTATAAGCAAGCTTTCCTGGCGATCACACCATTCGCAGCTGTCGTCGCTCATAGCTACTTATCTGATATATTTCAAGATCCGGTTTCTTTCTTGTACCCACCATTTCTTTTTTTCCGCATCCCATTTTGCACCATTGGATTTTGCGAATTCTTTCTCTTCGTAGGGAACCTCCAAGTATACACGGGTCATCCAATTTTTAGCTTCTTCTTCAGTTTTGAATGACTTATATACCGCACCCGGGTATCCATCCACTTGTTCTTTAGCTTCGTCCCATGTTGTGTATATACCTGTAATATGTCCCTTGAGGATACTGTAAAATTTTTGTTTTTTCGTAATCTTTCCACCAGCAGTCTCAAATGCCAATGCATCAACTTCTTCATTTTTAGGATTACCGTTGTGGGCCTTTACCCATTCCCATTCAACCTTCGTTAATTTATTACGCACGTCATCGATCGCAATCCATAAATCTTTATTTTTCACGGGTGTACCCGTTGATGTTATCCAGTCATTCTTTTTCCAGTTGATAATCCATGAACTAATACCCTTCTTCACATATTGACTATCCGTAAATATACACACTTCTTGAATGTCTCGAGTTACACATTCTTCGAGGGCTTTGAGGATCGCAGTCATCTCCATTACGTTATTAGTCGTGTCAGTCTGTTTACCAGATAATCTAAACTGCTCACTAACCACACCCCAACCACCACGTCCAGGATTACCGAGACAACTTCCATCAGTGTAGATCTCATACATACTTACTTACTGGGCTTATCCTTATATTCGGAAGCCTTCTTAGGTTCTTTACAGATCGTGTCACCACAATGATCCCTATTTTGATATACAGAGTTTATAGAAGTTGAAATTTCCTCACAAGACTTAAGAGACCAACGTCCCAAAATAGGTTTTTCAACTTTAACAAAAAGATTAAATACTTTCTTAAACATTATCTATATACTTAAGTGGGTTGTCAGCTTTAAAGAAGTTTTTAAAGGGACACCCTTCACAACGTCTATGTCGTACCGCACACTTAACTGCCTCAGGTTTGTCGATACAAGGTTTTTTTCGTTGTCTGTAGGTTCGTCGACGTCTAATGGCGTAAATAAGGATCGATGTTTGACCTAGAGCTAACATACTAACACAAGTAGTTTCGTTTTTAAATAGCATTAACAGTGCATTTTAAAAATGATTTATGATTTAATTTACTAATATACCGAAACCAACCGATTAGTTGGAGAAGGCGAGGCCGCCCATACCGCTCTGGATGCGGAGGACGTTGTAGTTCGTGGCGAACATGTTGAGCGAAGTCGCGGCATCGGTATCCATACCAGCCTTAATCTTGATGGCAACTTGGGCGTTATCAATACGCGAGAAGTTGCAGGTACCCGTGGGTTGATGTTCCTCGGGCTTGAGCGCGAAGGAATACGAGTAGATACCGGGCATGGGGGAACCAGAGTGGTGGCTGTAGGCTTGCACTTGGTTGAAGTACTTACCGGTTTGCTCCTTGAAGCGGTCTTGGCCGTTGAGGACAAGCTTGAAGGATTCGACGGGGCCGACGGCACCCGCACCAGAGGCACCTTCCTCGATGAGGCGGAGGGATCCTTCGGAGGAGAACAGGGGGACACCACACGCCTGGGTGATGGGCACATAGCAGTTGGACAGGTTAGGGTCCGTGGGGTCGGACTCGAGCACAACATCGGCGGCACCAACGTTGGAGGTGAAGTTCCACAGTTTGGCGTTCGCGGAGGAAGCGGGGGCGACGGCCCACACGAGCTCCTTGATGGGGTGGTTGTACGAAAGGCGGACCTGCTTGGTCTCACCCGCGGTCACGGAGTCAACACCAGTGTGCTGGACCTGCTCGATCAGGTATTCGTGACCCTTCTGGGCGAAGCGGCGACGCTCCTCGGTGTCCAGGTACACGTAGTACCCCAGACCTTGAAGGTGTTCAGGTTGAAGTAATCCTCGAACTCACTGGTCAAATCGAAATCGATTCGGACTTCGTGGTACTGGAGAGCGATCAAGGGGAGGAACAAACCGGGGTTGCGGTTGAAGAAGAAGATCAGGGGGAGGAACACTTGGCCCTTACCCGAGGTCATCTTACCCCAGTTAGCTTTCTTGGACTCATCCAAGTAAAGCTCGGAGTACATGCGCCACCATCTCTGGTAGTGCTTGTCAATGCGCTGACCACCGATGGACAGTTCAGCAGTCTTGATCGCACGCTCGGCGACCCAGTTGCAGTCGATGGCGTCGGCAGACTTCGTCCCGGTGACCTTGGAGGTCAATTCAACGTACATGTCACCGATGAGATCACCGTTACGGGCGACAGTCACGGAGATGCGGCCGTTGTTGGAGGGGTTACCGTTAGTGGTTTGTTCGATGTTCTCCATCGCGAAGTTGGTGTGGCGTTTGTAGACAGCCTGGAAGAAAGTTACCTTGGGGTTACCCGTCAGGTAGACGTCTTGGGCGCCGTAAGCTACGAGTTGCATGAGACCACCGGCCATTATGAGAGTTTTGTATTATATAGTAACATTTTAATTTGTCCTGATACCGCACGTCGCGAAAAATGGACATTGGTCTTTTCTTTGTATAACACAAATGATCACCGACACCGACGAAATCGAAGAAGGGGAAATTCCCCAAGAGGAGGAAGAGGAGGAAGAAGAGGAAGAGGAGGAAGAGGAAGAGATGTTCATAGATGAAGATGCTGGTATCGACTTGGTCGATATCCTCACAACCCCCGAAGGTGATACAGTTTGTAGTGCCCTTGTTGGTTTGGTACAGCAGATGCAGATGCAAAACAAAATCCTGATAAAGATGCTTGGAAAGTTAGCTTAAAAAATAGATGCGAGTATTAGTAAATCGAGGCATGGCAACCCACTACATATCCGAAGATGCCGACGAACTTCAATCGAATATGGAGATTATAAAAAATAAAGTCCAGTCCATCAATTCTGATGAACTCCTCAAACTTCTTGAACAACAGGAAAAGGAATGGGATATGGGCATCAAAAATAATACATCGATCCCGTCAGAGTTGGGATACAAACGTTTTTTTAGACCCGAAGAAATCAACCCAGTAACGGGTAAACCATTCCGTGTCGACATGGAACATACTGCTTCTTCTCATCGCCGAGTCATCTCGTTGATGGGTCAGATGTTTCATCGAGCGACCGCCCTGGAAATTTCTGATTACGAACCCAATGACGATGGCCTGAACGTTTCGTTTAGAATCAATAGACTGATCGAACAAGTGGATGACGCGTTCCAAATTGTTTTCAGACATGCGAGAATCTACGAAAGAATTAATAATCCCACGTGTCAACCCTTGAACACGGAATGTGACCCGGTATTATATAGATGTAACACTACCGCACTTGATACATTATCCCCTTATCAACAGTCCCTTATTTCTTTCCTCAACCATACATACACCAACAACATTCGACGGTATAAGGGGTATTGCTGTACCCAAATAATTACACCGGATGGGTATACAACACGTGCGTGGAAACCAAACCGATCAATCGAAACTGAAGTGTTCATGTTTTCCCAAAAGGAAACGAATCGTGCGAACTGGGAAAACTTAACATCCCGTGGTAATACGATTAACGACGTCATTCGTTTCGTATCGAAATGTCACGATATGCAGTTCCCTGAAATCTCCAAAAACCGCCATGTCTGGAGTTTCAAAAATGGTATCTTCATAGGTAAAGACATAGCTAAAGAACGGGTCCCGGCCACTGGTAAGTTCAGATCTAACTTCTATAGTTACGAAAGTAAAGAGTATAAATGTCTCGACCCCACGATCGTAAGCTGTAAATACTTTGATCAGATGTTCGAAAGTTACGATCACTAGAAGATGTGGGATATCCAACACCATATTTCCAGAGTATCCTGGACTATCAGGGATTGATAAGGATGTATCTAGATGGATGTATGTAATGGGGGGCAGACTTTGTTTCGATGTAAACGACTTTGATGGTTGGCAGATTGCTATGTACTGTAAGGGTGTGGCGAGAACCGGTAAGTCTACATTATTGACGAACGTATTTCAGAGGTTTTACGAGGCTGAGGATGTCAAAACGTTGAGTTCAAACTCAGAAAAACAGTTTGGTCTTTCCGGTATCTACGATGGTTTCATGTTCATCGCACCCGAGTGTAAGAATAATATGAGTCTCAACCAAGCTGAACTACAATCTATCATCAGTGGTGAAGATGTTAGCGTCGCGATTAAACATGAGAAACCTAAATCGATTAAATGGACTACACCTGGCTGCATGGCCGGTAACGAACTCCCAGATTATAAAGATGCATCCGGATCTATTTTGAGACGTCTGTTGGTCTTCGACTTCCCCAAGCAAGTAAAGGATCATGATGCTGACCCACGCCTCACCAACAAACTCGCCAAGGAGATCCCAGCAATTCTACTCAAATGTGTACGTGCCTATGTCGAGTATGGTCAGAAATATGCCGATCGAGACGCATGGGCGGTTGTTCCCGCGTACTTCAAGAAGATTCAAAAACAAGTCGCGATGGTGACAAGTTCCCTGACAAACTTCCTCGAGAGTAGTGCAGTTGATCGAGACCTCAAATTATTCGTACCCCAGTCAGTGTTTACTCCAGCATACACTTTACATTGTACGCAGACTCTCAATATGGGAAAGCCACGCTTCAATCCAGATGCTTACGCTGGACCCTTCAGTTCATATGGCATCGAAGTACGTGAAGAAGCAGTTACATACAAGGGTCGCTCGTACCGAAAGCAACCAGTGTTTTATGGTGTAGATGTCATTGATGAAAATGAAGAAATATTAACCAATGGATACTAAAAAAAAATATCACCATCTATTACTATGAGCCAGAGGATAAAAGAATTTGTCCGTCAGTCTGGTGTCGAGATTCAACGATCGAACTCGAACTCGGACAATAATTTTGCACGAGAACTCGAAGAGAACATGCTCCGAAAAGAGCGTGAACGTACCGTACTCCCTAGAGATGTACGAGTCCCCCAACTTCTTCAGAAGAATATGGTCAATAACCAGTCCTACGAAGGAGCTTTCAGAGAATTTGAAAACAATGAGTTTGGGGGTTTGACGAACAATAATATTCGTCAATTATTGGCATCGAGTGACATTACGACACTCGAGATGACTAAACTCAATCCTGGTATGTTCAACGCAACAGTAGATTCCGGATTCGGTCAGAAGGATGCCATCATCGATATAAAAAAGATATTGATGAAAACCCCCCTCCCAAAAACAGCTATCGGCGAAGGTCTTTATTTAGACACGACAGAGATCAAAGGTTGGTATGGATCTATGCGTGAAGGATTTTCCCATACTCGTGAAGCGGGTCCCAAGGGTAATATCAATATCGCGTTTTTTACGGCACAGTTTAAAATGTCACTGTCCAACGACTTTGGTGAAAGTAAGGGAGTGACTGTTAATATCTACAAAAATGAAAAATTAGGTTTTCAGGTGGTTTCCTTGGTACGAATATCGCCAATCAACCCGAACTCATCCGTCGTTATGTCGTTAATACGTATACGGATCGTCAACCATTTTTCTACAATCCTTTCACCTACAATAATCTGAGTGGTCAGTTTAGGGTAAACGGTGTCTTTAAAAGTCTCGTGTACATCAGTCAACGTGCTAGAATGTATGGTATCACGACTGCTTCGTATGAACCAGAGCTTTCACCATTCTTATACATCTATATGAATGACGCAAAGTTTATAGTCACTACGTCTGGAAACATCCAAATATCGGGAGCGAAAAAACCCCGCGGATTTGTTGAAGGCTTATCAGATCGGTAAGACGTTGGTTGAAAAATTTAAACAGTGATGGTCAGGTTCAAGTAACTGGTAGATTCGATGAAGGGGTAAAGGCTCGCACCAAGTCTAAACCAAAGGCGAAGGCGAAGGCGAAAGTTACACCCCCACCTAAAAGAAAGTACACGAAGAGACTCCTCAATGCCAAAACATGTTTACGCATGAAGAAGCCCGAACTCATCAATCTTGCACGTCGTATGGGTGTAGTTAATTTCAGGGTGCAGGGAGAAGATGGATTCTTCCGTGTCGCAAAGAAGGATGAAATCTGTGAAAAAATATTGAATAAAACAGGTAACAAATCAAACACAAATTTCCGGATCGGTAAGAAGATCTGTCGACAAATGAAGAAATCAGAACTCTAAACACTGCTACAATCATGAAGATTGATGTCAATACGAAAGATACGAGAGATGTTATCTGTAATAAAATTGAAAAGGTTCAAAAAATGCTCGAAAATGCCAAAACCAAAGTGAAGGCGACGCCGACACCGACACCGAAGACGGTATCGCCTAAGAAGCCTAACATGACCGTTCTTAAAAAGAGGGGTCTGGATGAGAATTCTATTCGTAAAGATATCGTGAAGTTGTACGGAAAACGTTGGTTGGGACAATACAAGAATGTAATGCCTTCGTTGAACAACGATGTCCGTGAAATGAAAACACGTCTCAATAAGCTATCCAGTGGTAATAGGGCGGGTGTTCCATTCAAAAAGAATGTTGACCAAGCCAAAAAGAAACTCGTCGAAAACTGGAAAAATCAACGTAAACGCGACCTCAAAAAAAAGATGATCATGAAGACGTTGAATGTTAACGGTATACCTCGCAATATGGTTTCAACCTACAAAAATAATGCACTCAACTACATCATGGTACATAAACCGACTGGTGCGAAACTGGTCAAGTACAAGAAGGCGTGGTTGAATAATAAAAAGAATACGAAAAAGGCTAGCCCCAAACCAATCGTCAAGGCTAAGCGTGAACGGATGATTTAACAGGAAACGAATTTGTTTATAGATTTGTTGGGTTCGGCCACCTGCTTGAGATGAGCGGTATGGTAGGAAAAGTCGTAGCCCATGAAATAGTCTTTGATTTGCTGAGACATACTTGTCGCTTCACCAAGTCGGGGGATACCTGTACATACAGACACCCTTTCCAACTCCAAAAGGTAATCTTCCATGATGACGAAACGTTTAAGGTTTTCGTCAGACATACCCTGTTCCTTCATGAGTTTATACATAGACGCTGATGCACC
>FUWD013232411.1_pt1 | contig 25345 bp, 26 predicted proteins | sample 1063281 | NCBI WGS metagenome assembly FUWD01 (sample SAMEA79048168, study PRJEB19326) | metagenome | biome: marine | reverse complement strand
CACATAGGCACCGGGAATCACCTCGTGCATGCGGTTAAGCGTGCGAATCAGAGTCGACTTGCCACACCCGGAAGGCCCGATGAAGGCCGTCACGCTGCGCGGCTCAATTTCCATGCTGACATCCTCCACAGCCCGGAACTTGCTGTAGTAGACGTTGAGATCTTTGATTTCGATTCGCTTTGACATTGTCTTCCTCAGTGTTTCTAGCGGCCTAGTTTGGGGGCAAAGGTTCGAGCAATAAGTCTGGCTCCCAGGTTGAGAACCATGACAATCAGGATGAGGGTGAGTGCTCCCGCCCAGGCCCGGTTGAGGTAGGCCTCAGGGATGGAACCCTGGGCGATGTAGGAGTAATACACGAAGTTGGGAAGGCTTTGCATCCTGTCCTCGAAAATGTTGAAGTTGAAGTCGTTGCTGAACCCGGCGGCAACCAAGAGCGGGGCTGTCTCTCCCATCACACGCGCGATAGCGAGCATGATTCCCGTGGTGATTCCCGCGATGGATGTGGGAAGGACGACCTTAAGAATGGTGAGCCACTTGGGAACCCCGAGGGCGTAGGCGGCTTCACGCAACTCATTGGGTACCAAACGCAGCATCTCTTCGCTCGAGCGCACCACGATCGGAATCATCAACACGGCCAGCGCGGCAGACCCAGATATACCAACCCTGGTTCCCGGACCCAACAAAATCTCAAACAGTGCGTAGGCAAACAAGCCGGCAACAATCGAGGGTATGCCCGTCATGACATCAACGAAGAAGGTGATCCACTTCGTCAGGCGTTTTCCAGTGCCATATTCGACGATGTAAATCGAGGTCAGGAGGCCGATGGGCACGGAGATGATGCTCGCCGCCAGGGTCATAATCAGGGTGCCAATGATGGCGTGGGCCGCTCCGCCGCCCTCCCCCACGACATTTCGCATGGAAAGGGTAAAGAAGTCGACATCAAATCGGACAGCGCCTTTGCTCACGACGGTAATAATCAATGAAATCAGAGGCGTGAGAGCGATGAAGAAGGCGAGAGTAACCAAAATGGTGGCGAGTCGGTCAACCGCGCGTCTTCTGCCTTCAACTCGGACGGCAAGGCCGAAAAGGCCGAGGGTGAAAAAAATAATCCCCACCACAGCCACCACGAGGAGGTTGATTTCATAGTCGGAGTCATTGGGCGCAGACACGGCGAAAAGCGTCCAGGAAAGAGCGAGTCCCCCCACCAACATGAGGCTCGGAACCGATGACCCAAGCTTTCCTCTGGCAAAAGCGTTTGAGTTCTGACCCATTCGCGGGCTACTAAGGCTCATCTAGTTTGCCCCCGAGAATTCGGAGCGTCGGTTCACAATCCAACGAGCAACGGAGTTCACAACGAGGGTGATGGCAAAGAGAATCAGTCCCGAAGCGATGAGGACATTCACGTTGAGCCCGTATGCCTCTGGGAAGCTCAGCGCGACGTTTGCCGCGATGGTCGAGGGATTCACAGAGCTAATGAGGTTGAGTGAGATAACTCCCGTTGCGGAGAGCACCATCGCTACCGCGAGGGTCTCTCCGAGTGCGCGACCAAGCCCCAGCATCGCGGCGGAAATGATGCCGCCTCGCCCCACGGGCAACACAACAGTCCGAATCATTTCCCACCGGGTTGCCCCAAGCGCTAATGCGGCCTCTTCGTAAAGGACGGGTGTTTGCAGGAATACCTCTCGGGACACAGCCGTAATGATGGGCAGAACCATGACAGCAAGAACAAGGGCGGCGGTCAGAATCGTCCGGCCCGTGCCCGAGGCAGGACCAGCAAAGAAAGGGATGAAGCCGAGGTTGTCTTCCAGCCACACGTAGAGAGGTTGCATGGCCGGGGCAAGAATCACCGCTCCCCACAATCCGTAGACAACCGATGGCACCGCCGCCAAAAGGTCCACCAAATAGCCCAAGGTCGTGGCGATTCGACGCGGCGCGTAATGGGAAATAAAGAGGGCAATCCCAATAGCGAGGGGGAATGCCACCAAAAGCCCCAGAGCTGATGCCCAGAATGTTCCAAAAACCAGGGGGCCGACCCACAGCCAGAATGACTGTCCACTCAGCAGAGAAATATCTTCTGGGTCTGCCACGATCGCCGGGAAGCCCTCGAGAAGAAGAAATCCCGATACCGCTGCCAGCATCGCCAAGATGAAGATACCGGCGCCTCGGGCTGAGCCAGAAAAGACTCGATCCCCAACGCGGACAACCACTTTTGGCCGGGCAGGCGGGGTAATGGCTGTGGGGCCACCCATCTCCTGCGTCATCGTCACGACCTTCACAATTTCCGGCGGGCTTGGCGTGGGGGTGGGGCTCTAAAGAACTCTAGCGGGAGTGAAAGGTGGGGGCCTCACACATATCTGAGGCCCCCACCATCACACCGTGTTACTGAATTGTTGCGAGGATTGCTTCAGCCTGCGCGCGGGTGTCCGCCGAGACAGGGGCGTTTCCAGCGTTTGCTTGAGCAGCCAGCTGGCCCTCTTCGCTCATCACGTAGGAAACGTAACCCTTCACGAGGTCCACCACGCTGTCATCGTTGTAATCGTTGCAACCAATGAGGTAGCTGACGAGAACAATCGGGTAGGTGCCACTGGCTTCGGTCGCCCGGTCCAGTTCGATGGCGAGGTCATTTTCCCCACGCTCACCAGGGTTGGCTGCGGGAGAGGCATCGACAATGGCCGCTGCGGCTTCTGCACTGTAGGGAACGTATTCCATACCCACCTTTACCGAGACAACACCCAGCGAGCCTGCGCGAGATGCGTCTGCATAACCGATGGTGCCAACACCATTGGTCACAGCATCAACAACACCGGAGGTCTGAGGAGCTCCCTCGCCACCCCACTCGGCTGGCCATGCTTCGAAGGACCCTGCGTTTTCTCCAGCAAGGAGCCAGAAGTCAGGGGAGGCCTTTGACATGTAGTCCGTGAAGTTCGCCGTGGTTCCCGAGTCATCGGATCGGTGAACTGCGGTGATGTTTTGGTCAGGAAACTCAACGCCGGGGTTCTGGTCCGTGATGGCCGCATCAGTCCAGTTGGTGATTTCTCCAGTGAAAATTTTCGCCAAAGTATCAGCGTCCAAGTTCATGGTCGCAATGCCATCGAGGTTGAAGATAATCGCAATGGGAGAAATGTAGGCAGGGATTTCCCAGATGCCAGCATCAACGACACACGAGCCGAAGTTGCCTTCAGCAATTTCGTCGACTTTGAATGCACGGTCAGAACCAGCGAATGAAGACGCTCCGCTTTGGAAAGTCTCGCGCCCGCCACCAGAACCGATGGGGTCGTAGGAAACGGTTACTTCTTCATTTGCTGTCTGGAAACCAGCGACCCACGCTTCTTGGGCTGCACCCTGTGAGGATGCACCTGCGCCTACGAGGGTTCCGCTGAGCGCCATGGTTGCTTCACCGGCGGCAGCGTCTGTGGTGCTTGACTCTGCGGAAGCTGCTTCTTCGGTTGCGGCACATGCGGTGAGCACAAATGCTGCAGACGCGAGAAGCGCGATACCCGCGAGACTCTTGGAGCGAGCGATCATAGTGATTTACCTATCCTTGGGAACGAGGGGTGATGGAGCGACACGGGTGTGTCCCCCATACTGTCTCCGTCCCAGGTGACGCTCACGATGCGTGATGGTGAACGCGGGGTGAACAATTCGGGCTCGAAGGCCTATGGAAGAGTAGGGGTTGTGAGTAAGAATTTTCAGGTCATTACTGTGACGCCTGCGCCCGCCATCGACCGGACCTACCTGGTGTCGTCGCTGGAGCTTGGCGGTGTCCACCGCGCCACTCGTGCGAGGGCAGAATTTGCCGGCAAAGGTGTGAACGTCACCCAGGCCCTGCTTCTCGGTGGAGTTTCCTCAGAAGCTATCGCCCCGCTTACCGCAACCGACCAAGAAGAGTGGTCTGGGACATCTTTTCTTCTTGGGTCCCCCACATCGCAGAGCGTTCGCAACAACATCACCATTCTCGAACCTGACGGACGCACGACCAAGATCAACGAAGCAGCGCCGGCCCTGTCGGAATCTGAGTGGGACGCCCTTCAGGCGCTCGCTGTGGCTGAGGTCAAGCTCAACAACGCCGCGTGGCTCTTGCTTGCAGGAACAATTCCCACAACCTCCTCAGGTAAACCCCACGCTCTGTCGTCACTCTTGAAAGAGGTGTCGGGGCTGGGTTGCCAGGTTGCTTTGGATACCTCTGGCCCGGCTCTTCTTGAATCCGCTCGGGCAGGCATTCCCGACTTCATCAAGCCCAATGCCAGCGAGCTTGCCGAATGTGTCTCTCGCCCGATGACAACGCTGGGCGATGTCATTGACGCGGGTCAAGAAATCGCCGGCTGGGGAGTCGGCATGGTGGTGGTGAGTTTGGGCCCCGATGGAATTGTTGGGATGAGCGCCGCCAGTGCCGTCCATGCGTGGACCGAGCCCCTCGAGGTGTTGAACACTATTGGGGCCGGAGACGCAAGCGTTGCGGGATTCCTCGCCCACCAGTGTCCCACCCCGGTGACTCGCCCGCGCGGTGTCACAAGCCGTCGCCTGGGGAGCCCAGAAAGTTCAGCAAGCCGGATCTCAGCTGGAGAACCTCGCTTCCCTTCCCACGGTGCACTCAACGCACGCACCAGACCGGTCGCTAAAGCTGGCGGAGCCCGGTCGCCTCTAGCCCTTCGAGTACAGCATTATGGCTTTCTGTGGTTTTGAATGTTGCTTTCTGTGGGTTTGTGGTACCTTTTTGCCAGGTATTTCATAGAAATCCGAAAGGCAACAATGATGTTGGCAGAAGAGCGGCGACTTCTTATCGCTGAATGGACCCGCGAAGCGGGCCGACTCGACGCCACTCAAGCAGCCACCAAACTTCGCGTAGCAACAGAAACTGTTCGCCGCGACCTCGACATTCTCCAGCGCCGCGGCGTCGTGCGCAGGGTTCACGGCGGCGCGATTGCCATGGAACGCTTTGCCCACGAATTCACGATTCCTGAGCGCCAAAACCTGAATCCCGAAGCCAAAAGACGAATCGGCGAAGCTGCGGCGCAATACATTCCTCACGAAGGCTGCATCTTTGTTGATGGCGGAACGACGACAGAGTTTCTCGCCCCTGCTCTGCGCAACCGCCCAGACCTCCTGGTGGTCACCAACAGTGTGAATCTGGCCGCTCGCATTGCCGATAGCTCCACGAAGACCTATATGCTCCCCGGTCGTATTCGCCCCACAACTCTCAGCGCACTCGGTGCCCGCACTGTGGAAGACCTGGGTCGACTGAACGCGGTGGTGGCCTTCATGGGAACAAACGGGATCTCTTCAGATTTGAAGCTCACTGCTTTTGACACGGATGAGGCAGCCGTCAAGAAAGTCATGCTCTCGAATGCTGCGGAAACGATTTTGCTGGCCGATAACAAAAAGTTTGGCTCGACCTACCCCGCGACGTTTGGTGCCCCAGGCGACTTTGACCGGCTCGTAACAGATCTGGATACCCAGCAAAGCTTTATCGACAAGTTCACCCATTACGGGGTGGAGGTGGTCGTCGCATGATGGCCACGACACTAGGTTTCGTTTCCCACTCTGGGAACGGAAACGCACGAGAAGCCGGGGAAGGGAGCTCATTCTCCCTGAGCCACCTTCCCCAGCGACTCGGGCACAAAGAATACAACCTCTCGAAGGAAGGTAGTACCAATGAGTGAATTTATTCCCTCCGGTGGTGGCCAAACAGGCTTCCGTGCCGGAATTCAGAAAGTGGGTGGAAACCTCGCAGGAATGGTGATTCCGAACATCGGAGCATTCATTGCCTGGGGTCTCCTCACCGCTCTGTTCATCCCTACCGGATGGTTGCCCAACGAGGACTTCTCGTCCATGGTCGGTCCGATGATTCTGAACCTGTTGCCGATCCTTATCGGTTACACCGGTGGTCGCATCGTTCACGGTCAGCGCGGTGCGGTGATTGGTTCGATTGCAACCGTTGGTGTGATTGTGGGAACCGACATCCCCATGTTCCTCGGCGCCATGATTATTGGACCGTTGATGGCATGGATCCTCAAGTACATCGACAAGTACTTGACCCCATCACCCCTCCCGGCTTTGAAATGCTTATCGGCAACTTCTCGCTGGGTATTGCTGGAATGCTCGGCGCCATGCTGGGTTACCTGGGCATTGGCCCCATTGTTTCCGGATCACCACTTTCCTCGGAAATGGCGTGGGATGGCTCGTCGATAACTCCTTGCTACCACTCGCATCGTTGTTGATCGAGCCAGCAAAGATCCTCTTCATGAACAACGCCATCAACTTCGGTGTTCTCGCTCCTCTGGGAGTGGTGGACGCAGAAGCAACCGGTCAATCCATCATGTTCATGCTGGAAACAAACCCTGGTCCAGGACTTGGGTTGTTGGTAGCCTTCTGGCTCGCCGGTCCGAAACTGCTCCGCGGTTCCGCACCCGGTGCAATCGTTATCCAGTTCCTTGGTGGAATCCACGAAATCTACTTCCCCTACGTTCTCCTCAAGCCTCAGGTTGTCCTGGGTGTCATTGTTGGTGGCATGGTGGGAGTAACAACCTTCATGGTGACCGGAGTGGGGCTTGTTTCCACACCTTCCCCCGGATCGATCTTCGCCTACATGGCAGTGACCCCCGCAGGTAACCACCTGGGTGTCTTGCTGGGTATCGCGTTGTCGGCCGCAGCGTCGTTCGTGGTGACCTGGTTCATTCTCAAGCTCTCGAAGGTTGACTCCACCGAGGCTGAGTTCGAAGCAGCACAGGACCGCAGCAAAGAAATGAAGGCTGGTAAGTAACCATGGCCTCCGTATCGGCTAGTGATATCAAGCAAATTGTTGTTGCCTGCGAAGCAGGCATGGGGTCTTCCGTTATGGTCGCCCGGCAACTTGCGAAGCAACTGAAGGCGCAGGGGATTGCGGTCACGCATTCCCCTGTCAACCAACTCAAGGAAACGCCGCACGAGATCGTGCTTGTCCACCGGGGGCTCAGTACCCGCGCGAAGCAAGCCGTTCCCGATTCGGTGGTGATCGTCTTCGACATGTTCTTAGGTGATCTCAACATCGCGAAGTTGGTTGGAGCTATTCAGAACGGTGACGTCATCTCCGATGGCTAATCTGCTTCAACTGGCCGGTATCGCCTTAGACGCTATGGCCTCCTCGCGAGAGGAGGCCATAGCGCTCTGCGGCGCAAAGCTCGTGGAGCTGGGCGCCGTTTCCCCCGAATACGCCGACGCAATGTGGGAGCGGGAGAAAATTTTCCCCTCCGAAATGGGCGAGGGGTTCGCTATCCCCCACGGCACAGATGAATCACGGAAATACGTCAACTTTGACCAACTCGTTTTTATTCGTCTCCGTGACGAAATAACCTGGGTAAACGAACCCGTCTCCGTGTTGGTTGGAATCGCCTCAGCCGGGGATGGGCACGTTGAAATCCTCGGAAACTTGGCTGACGTCCTGATGGACGATGAAGCCTCACATACGTTGAAGAACTCTTCCAACCCCCAAGAAATTCTCGACCTCATCATGAAAGGTGTGTAGCTCATGAGAGCCGCCCTGTTTACTAGCCCTGGAAACCTCGACGTGATTGACGTGGACACCCCCACCGCGAGCCCCACCGAGCTCAAGATCCGTGTTGAATCGTGCGCCACCTGCGGGACAGACGCCAAAATTTTCCACCACGGACACCCCCGGCTTGATCCCCCACAAATCATCGGGCACGAGATTGCGGGCGAAGTCGTCGAGGTGGGGTCAGAAACCTCAGGTTTCTCGATCGGCGATCGCGTTCAGGTCATTGCCGCGGTGCCGTGTGAAGAGTGTTGGGCGTGTAAGGCAGGGAAGCAGGGCATCTGCATCAACCAAACTTCGATGGGCTACCAGTACGCCGGTGGCTTTGCGGAAGAAATGATTATCCCCGCAGCGGTCCTCAAGGCTAAAGGTGTGAACAAGATTCCTGGTGACCTCAGCTTTGATGAAGCCTCCGTCACAGAACCCCTCGCGTGTGCTCTGAACGCGCAACGCCTCGTTCATGTGGGGCCTGGTGACACAGTATTGGTGATGGGGGCTGGCCCCATCGGATGCCTCCACGTCCGGTTGGCTCGCGCTCTTGGCGCGAAGCACGTCATGCTCGCAGACGTCAACGGTGACCGTTTGGCGCTCTCGGCAAATGTGGTCAAACCTGATCGGGCCATCGACATGTCCCACGAAGACCTTGCCGCCATCGTCTTAGAAGAAACCGACGGTGTTGGGCCGAGCGTGATTATCACCGCAGCACCCGCAGGGTCTGCTCAAGAACAAGCCATCAGCATGGTGGCACCCGGCGGTCGAGTCAGTTTCTTCGGCGGCTTGCCCAAAGACAAACCCATGATCGCCGTCGATTCCAATGTGGTGCACTACAAGGAAATCATTTTGGCGGGAGCGAATGGTTCCTCCCCCGCGCAAAATGCGGAAGCGCTCGAGCTGATCGCTTCCGGAAAAGTTCCCGTGGCAGACTTGATTACCCACCGGATGTCCCTAGAAAATGTGCGCGACGCGATCGATGCCGTCACCTCCGGTGAGGCCATCAAAGTCGTGATCAAACCGCAGGGAGTATGAGCATGGCAATAACCCACACGATGACCGTGCAAGACCCTATTGGTCTCCACGCTCGTCCCGTCGGCCAGATTGTCACTCTCGTGCGCGAGAGTGGCCACACCGTCACCCTCCAGGATTCCGCCGGAAAAGCAGCATCCGCGACGTCGGCTTTAAGAATGTTGGCACTAAAAGTGAAGAACGGTGACACTCTAGACATAGTGGTGGAATCAGACGATGACGATGCCGCGCGTTCTTTGGCCCACGCCATAGAGGCAATTATCAACGAGGGTTAGCTGAGGTTTTGTGAGCGTCACAGAAATTACGGGAATTGGCGTGGGTTCCCACGCCGTCGTTGGAGACGTCTTTCTTTTGGAGACCTCTGACGCGGTGTATGAACATCGCCCCGCCCGCCACTCTCCCTCCGAAGAAGCCAGCATCCTCGCAACAGCAATCGCCACGACGGCCGCTGGTATCCGGGATGAAGCTTCCACCGGAGATGAGACAGCGCGGGAAATTCTTGATGCCCTCTTGATTATTTTGGAAGACCCTGAATTGCAGGAGATGGCAAAGCCCTTTCTGGATTCTGGTGATGACGCCCCCACCGCGCTCTTTAAATCCCTTGACGAATTTGCAGAACTCATGGGGGACGATGAAGACTTCCTGTCCCGAGTCGGAGACCTCAGAGGAATTGCCGCTCGTATTTCAGGGTGGGTGAGAGGAATTGCCGCAGGACCCAACATCCCGCAGGAGGGTTCCTGGATTATCGTCGCTGAGGACCTCACGCCACTGGAAACATCGCAGTTTGGGTCTTCCGTGGTGGGGGTGGTGACAGAACTTGGGGGTCCCACCTCTCACACCGCCATTATTTGCCGTGCCCTCTCCCTCCCGGCGCTTGTGAGCGCGAAGGGCGCCATGACGCTGACCCAAGGCGAATCAGTCCTTGTTGACCCCGAAGGAAACCGGGTGGTCCAAGGGGGTTCGCTGCGAGAGGCAACCCAGGCGCTCACTTTCATTCCTCGGTCCGATGCGCCCCTGATCACGGTTCGAGCCAACATTGGTGGTCTTCCCGATGCCATTGTGGCGAGTGAAACCTCCGCCAGGGGGGTCGGGCTCTTTCGGACCGAAGTTTTGTATCTCTCCGCCCAACAAGAACCCACCTTCGAAGAGCAGGCCCGCAGCTACAGTGAGATTTTTCGGGCCGCCCCCGCGGGAAAAATCATTATTCGAACGATTGATGCTGGCAGCGATAAGCCTGTCCCCTTCCTCACTCTCCCCACCGAGGAAAACCCGGCATTAGGAATCAGGGGCTTCCGGCTCAACCGTGACCATGAGCCTTTTATTGCCACCCAAATCAAGGCCATCGGTCACGCCATCAAAGAGACAGGGCGCGACGTGGGGGTAATGGCCCCCATGGTTTCGACGGTTTCTGAGGTGGAAGATTTTGCCACACTCTGTGCGGCAGCGGATATCACCCAGGTTGGCATCATGATTGAAACCCCCGCGATTGTGCCGATGTTGCCGGACCTCGCTGGTGTCCTCAGCTTCGTCAGCATCGGAACAAATGACCTCTCCCAATATTTGTTTGCAGCGGACCGGATGCACCCTCAGCTGGGGGATTTGAACAACCCGTGGCAACCCGGTCTGCTGCGCACCGTCAAAACGGTGTGTGATCACGCTGTGATACTGGGAATTCCAGTGGGTGTGTGTGGTGAAAGCGCGGCAAATCCGCTCATGGCCATCGTGTTCGCAGGAATGGGAGTGTCTTCCGTGAGCGTGGCCCCAAGCGCGGTGGCAGACGTCAGCGACGCTCTATCTTCGCTCTCCAGCGCCAAAGCATCCCAGGCAACCCGTGCCGCCCTGTCGGCGCGGACCCCCGGCGAAGCAGAAGCATCCGTTCGGGCACTTTTTGCCTGAAAACTTAGGGTGATACTCTCCCTGCAAGGAAGAGGTGTGCTGTGAAAGCAATTGTCATGACCACTCACGGTGGGCCAGAGGTCCTGGAATACCACGAAGTTGAGGACCCGGTCCTTCACCCCCACCAACTTTTGGTTAAGGTGTCCGCTGCCGGTGTGAACTTCATTGACATTTACCAACGGGAGGGAATCTATCCCGTCGAACTCCCGTACACGCCAGGCCTCGAAGGCAGTGGTGAAGTGGTGGCGGTGGGATCGCACGTTGACGGGTTTGAGGTGGGCTCTCGAGTAGCCTGGGCCGGGCACCCGGGAAGTTATGCAGAAATGGTGGCTCTCGACGCAGATTCTGCCGTGGCCATACCCGAGGGGGTTAGCGATGTGCAGGCCGCACAGCTCATGTTGCAAGGCCTCACCGCACACTATTTGACCACCAGTGTCTTTGATATTCGCCCCGGTCACACTGCCCTCGTTCACGCCGCCGCTGGCGGAGTGGGGCTTCTCCTGTGCCAACTCATCGCGGCCAGAGGCGGAACGGTCATCGGGTCGGTGTCGACCGAGCAGAAATCGGTTGCTGCCCTCGCAGCAGGGGCACACCACATCATCCGCTACGACACAGAGGACATTCTGGAGGGGGTCATGGCGTTCACCAATGGCGAAGGTGTCGAGGTCGTGTATGACGGCGTGGGCAAAGCCACTTTCGCCGCTAGCCTCGCCAGCCTCAAACCTCGTGGAGTCCTCGCCTTATTTGGACAATCCAGTGGTTCCGTGGGTGCTTTCGATCCCCAGCTTCTCAGCCAAGGTGGCTCCTTGTGGCTCACAAGGCCAAGCCTCGCTCACTACACTGCAACACCCGAGGAGCTCCGGTGGCGCTCCAGTGAACTGTTTGGGGCTGTCGCCTCGGGCAACCTTCGCCTCGCTCTGGAGCGTTCGTACCCTCTTGCCGATGCTGGCGAAGCCCACTCAGCGCTCGGGAGCCGAGGGACCTCGGGAAAATTGCTCGTCATCCCTGCTTCCAGCGACCACCACGCCTAGGCCTACTGACCTAACTAAGAGCGCTCGCCGTCAATTTTTTCCGAGGCCACCAAAACGCGTCGCCGGCAATAAACGCCATAGCCGGCACCACGATGGTTCGCACCAACAGGGTGTCGATGAGGACACCAATTCCCACAATAATTCCGACCTGGAAGAGGGCGATCAGCGGGAGGACACCCAACACGGCGAAGACCGCAGCAAGTAAGACTCCCGCACTGGTAATCACACCACCGGTAGCTCCCAACGCCTTCACCATGGCGTGCCGCGTTGGTTGCGGAGTTGTGCCCGCAAGATTTGCAGATTCCTCTCTCGCTCTCGAGACCAGGAAGATGTTGTAATCAACACCAAGAGCAACCAGGAAGAGGAACGAATACAGGAACACGCTAAAGTCCAGGCCTGACATCCCAAATACATTTTCAAAGAGCAACCAGGCCGCCCCGATAGCAGAGAAGAAAGAGAGAACCACGCTGGCAAGCAACAATATCGGTGCCAATAGTGCTCGGAGCAACACAACCAGGACGATAAAGACCAGAATCAAAATAAGCGGTATGACCAGCAGCTGGTCTCGTTCGTAAGTTTGTTTCACTGCCAACCTGGTGGCATCATCGCCGCCGACGAGCGCGGCAGCTCCCGGGACGCCCTGAACAGCCTCCCGAAGCTCCAGTATCGCCGCATAGGCTTCTTCGCTGCCACCTTCAGCGTCAAGAACAACATCAATCCGGGAGACCGTTTCATTGGCGTTGACAACTTCGGCCGAGGCAACTCTGTCCAGTGTGAGAGCTGCCGCCACAACATCAGCTGCTGCATCGTTGTTTGCGACAACCTGCGTGGGTGAGCTTTCCCCCGCAGGAAATGCGGTGCCAAGAACTTCAATTCCCACCACGGCTTCTGGCTTAACCCGGAACTGCTCAGTTTCAGGAATCCCAATCGTGACACCCGTGGAGCCAAACGCGAGACCACCAAGGACCGCAACGCCGATGATTGCGACGGTAACGGGGCGCTTGCTCACCCCGGTACCCAAGCGAGCCCACCAGCCAGTGTCTGATTTATTGACCCCGCCAAAACGGGGCACAAAAGGCCAAAACAGACCCCGTCCAAAAACAACAATGGCGGCAGGCAAAACTCCCAGCGCGGAAATCATGGCCACCACAATTCCTGTGGCGCACACCACCCCCAACGCACGGGTGACCCCGAGTTCAGCAAAAGCCAGTGTCAGCAGCGCCAACACCACCGTTCCACCAGAGGCAAGGATTGCTGGTCCCGCACCCTTCAGAGCTCGCGCCATAGCCTCGTGTCTGTCCTCAAACTTGAGCAACTCTTCCCGATATCGGGCAATGAGCAGCAGGGCATAGTTGGTTCCGGCACCAAAGACCAGCACGGAGAGAATTCCGGTCACGGAACCGTCAGCGGCCAGGTTGAAGAATGCGGCAACATTTCGGCCGATCTGACCCGCCATCACATCAGCTGTGCCCACCACGAGCAAGGGGACGATCCACAATGTGGGGCTTCGGTAGGTGATGAGCAACAACACAATGACGATAATCACGGTGGCACCGAGCAGGACGAAGTCTGCGCCCTCAAATACACCAGCCAAGTCCACTTGGAACCCTTCGGGCCCCGTCACGTAGGAAGAAATTCCTGCCGGCGCACTCGATTGAGCGAGAGCCCGAATTTCGGCGACGCGCTCCCCGCGGGGTGCAATTTCCTCGATTTCGTCGAGAGGGATCGTGATCACCGCAGTGGTGTTGTCCTCTGACACAGTCGCTGGGGGGACAAAAGGTTCGCCCATGATGTCAACATTTGTGTAGGGCAGGAAAAGCTCGTTCACGCCGCCCGAAAGTGTTTGCCGGGTGGGATCAAATTCGCCCAAGAGCCAGGTCAGGTCGTCCTCGCTGAATTCGCCCTGATTCTTAGCGAAAACCAGCACCGCCGCAGTGCCCCCAGAGTTTGGCATTGCTGCTAGCGCTTGTTCGACAAGGACAACTTCAGCATCATCGGGCAACCCGGTGCTCGGTGCTTGGTCAGTGGACTCAGCGGCAAACACGGTGAGCGATAAAGCAGCAAAAATCGCCCCCACCAGCAGCGTCGCCCATGAAGTTTTCGGCCCTGTGATAAATCTGATAATCGCGTTCACCTGTCAAAACTAGCCCACCGTGAGCCATGCCCTGCTCCCATTCAGGTTCACCCTGCATGCTGTGTGGCAACGAAAGGCACCACTGTGACCTCGCTCTGGAAAACATCAACCCTCATCATTGTCGCGGCGTTCACGCTGAGCGCCTGTTCGCCAGCGCCAACCCCGGCTGTTGAGCTGTCGAACACCACCGAGGTCCCGGTAGCCCCCGATGAGACGGGGCCCAAAGCACCCGGTGACACGGCATGTGAGGTTGCTATTCAACAAGGTATTTCGGCGACCATTTCTACCCAGATTGATGCCCTTGCTCAAGAAGACTTTGCTACCGCCTACTCCATGGCTTCCCCCTATTTTCAGGCCCAGTTCAGCCAGGATTCCTTTACCCGGGTGATCACCGAAGGGTATTCATTCCTCTTGGACGGCCCGCGCATTACCCTCTCTGACTGCCTTTTTGACCGCGACCTGAAGCAGGCGCAAACCCGAGTAACCGTGATAGCAGATTCCGGTGAAATTTTTATCCTGAATTACCAGATGAGCGAAGTTGACGAGAGTTGGCGGATTGATGGGGCCGCGCTGAATGGAGCAGGCTCCAACGACACCTAGATATTCTCTAAAGATGCAAAACCCCGAAAGGGATACCCCCTATACGGTCATCGATTACGACCGTCTGGTGGCAAACCTTCAGCGTCATCAAGTCCGCACGCAACAACAAGGAATTGCTGCTCGACCTCACGCTAAAACCCACAAAACCCCCCAGATATCAAAACTGCAGCTTGACTACGGCGCGCGGGGTATCACGTTGGCCACTATTGGTGAAGCCGAAGTCTTCGTTGATGCCGGAGTAACGGACATATTCCTCGCCTATCCGCTGTGGCTGACGCCCAACAAAGCCAGACGTCTCCAAGCCATTGCCGTGAAAGCACGAATCGCCATAGGTGTTGACTCCGTTGACGGGGCTCATCAGGCCATGAAAACACTGGGTGTTACCCCTATCGAATTTTTGATTGAGGTCGACAGCGGACACCACAGAAGCGGCTGTGACCCAGCACTCGTGACACCCATCGCCGAAGCGCTTCATCAGCATGGCGCGAAGCTCCGCGGTATTTTCACCTACCCCGGTCACAGCTACCACCCCGACACCAAAGATGATGCCTCGCAGGATGAGGTGGCAGCGCTCACCCTCGCTGCTAACACCCTCGAGGCTGCCGGCTACAGCGTGGCCGAACGCAGTGGGGGATCAACCCCGTCCCTTCATTCGACACAGGATTTCCTCACCGAAACACGAGCAGGCGTTTACGCCCTGGGGGATGCCCAACAACTTGAACTCGGCACGATGGCGATGGAGGACATCGCCCTGTCGATTGTCACGACCGTCGTGAGCGCGCGCACCAACACTGCCGTAGTGGACGCTGGAAGCAAAGTGATGGGGGCCGACAAAGCGTCCTTTGCGACGGGGTATGGTCGCGTTCTTGGGCAACCAGAGGCTCGAATCGTGGCGATGTCCGAGCATCACGCAACACTAAAATTCCCGGAAGGGTCTCCCCCGTTTTCGCCGGGAGATATTCTCCACCTCATTCCAAATCACGTCTGTAACGCTGTGAATCTTGTCGACGAAATTGTGGTGCGGGCAGAAGGTTCCACCCCACAAACATGGGCGGTTGCCGCTCGCGGGCGGAATTCCTAACTCACAAAGGGTGCCGTTGGCTCCAACTCATCGGAGCGGGGGGCAGACACGGGCAAGGAGGCCGAGATGGCCTCTTGCTCTTCTGGCTCCAACTCAAGGAACACAGCACTCACACAGTCGCGGATGCTCTCCGCCCTGGTTGCTCCTGGGATAGGGATGATGACGGGGGAATACGACAGAAGCCAGGCCAGGGCTAGCGCTGAAGGGGTGACGCCCTTCTCGGTGGCCACCCGGGCGAGCCCCGAGGAGGGGTCGGAGCCTAAACCCGCCACGTTCTGGGAACCGCCGAGAGGAGACCACGGCAGGAACGCAATTCCCCATTCTTCGCAGACTTCGAGAACATCAAGATCGTGACGATAGAACGGACTGAACTCATTCTGGAGGGAAACCACTCCGCCTTCAGCGGGTCCCCCGAGAACCTCAATGGCCCGACGAAGTTGGGCGGCGCTGTAGTTACTCACACCAATCTGTGACACCAGGCCACGCTCTTTCAGGTGGCCCACATTTTCGCATTGTGTTTCAAAAGCAAGGCTGGGGTCTAGACGATGGTGTTGCCACAGATCGAGCACCTCCACCCCCAAACGTTCCCGGGAGGCCTCCGCCGCCGCTACCAGGTAATCGCGGGAGCCGTTTCGGCCCCATTTTTCCCCCTCAGACCTCGTGATACCGCCCTTGGTGGCGATGACGACGGAATCTTTGACCTCTGCTGGTGCCGCCCAGCTCGCCAACGCCTCCGCAACAAAAATTTCATTGTGCCCAACCTGGTTCCATGCCGGCGCGTAAATATCGGCGGTGTCGAGAAATCGAACCCCGGCATCGAGGCCAGCATGAATGCCAGCGATGGCGCTTTCCTTGCGACGGGTACTGTCCGTGGCCGCACCACCAGACCACGACACATTCATGCAGCCCAGACCGAGCGGAAACAGCTCCCACGGGCCGAGCGAATGAAGGGGAACGGACATAGTTCCTACTTTCTCCGGGCGTCGTCAACCCCGGGTTCTGGTTCTAGGGAAGCGGGTGCTTCGATACGGAGAACGTCCTCCCCCAAGGAAATCACAGCGGTGCGTTCCCATTCGTCCTCGCCAAAGGAGAGGAAGTAGCCCGGAACAATCCACTGGCCACCCTCGGAGTCCCAGACGAGGAGAGAAGTGGAGGTGGCGGCGGAGATGGTGAGGGTGCTCTCTTGGGGCCCATCCTGGACTAACGGTCCGTCATGAGCGTGAAAGTCTTCGTCGAGATGGTCGTAATCGATGGCGGGTGCGCCCCACCAGCTCCCTGACGCTAGACGTTCGACAGTGTCGAAGGGGCTGAGGGTCTCAAACTCGCCACGATTAATGGCGCTCGCGCTATGACCAGACGCAGAAGCCAACACCGGGCCGGGTGCCCAAAACATTGTCCACTCGAGGGCGGTGGGTTCTCCACCTACCTTCGAAGCAACACTCACACCGATACCCCACTCGTCATTGGTCAAAATATTGATGTCCGAGCGTTCAGCCTCCAAACCTGCTGCGGTGAGCTTTTCCCAGGCCATCTCTCGCGCTTCGGCTTCGCTGGGCAGTGGAAGGTCGGCAACCGCGGGAACACACTCAAATCCCGGGGGCTTACCTGACCCTTCCGGGGCAGGCACCTCTTCGCAGATAGGTTCCGGGTACGCCGCAGGGTCCGTGTAGTACCACGACCCGGACCCATTCCAGGTCAACACAATACTGGGACCACTCCAGTCTTCGGAGCCGAGGGAATACCCCGGCCATTCGGGCGAGAAATACTCACTGGTAGAGGGTTCGCCCTCCACAGAAAATATCTCCCCCAGGACACCAAGGGTGATTTCTGGTGTCCCCTCGAGGACCATTTCAAAGACTGAGCCAGCACCAGGCTCGCGCGAAAGCTGCTCGCTGGCTTCGTAATCAACAGCGACATAAAGACTCGAGTCTCCAGAGAACTCAGACCCTTCCGCAAAAACCCCAGAATCTAACAACACAATCAGTGCTGGGCCGGGAGCCACCACCTGCACGGTGGCGCCAATTCCGATTGTCACCGCGGCGCCGAGAGCCATTACCCTCACAGAGAGAGGGAGGTCGAGAAGACGCCTTCTTAGCGATGGCGTCGATTGTCCTTGGGACGACTCATCTGACACAAAAACCCTCCCTTTTGCCCCATCCTACGCGCCAGCCAAGCGACTCTGACGGGGGCCTTAGCGAACGTGAAAGAATTCGCTCTATGTCATCACTGCTGGCTCTCGCCAAGCGCTACCCCTTCGTTCTCCTGGCTCTCAGTGTGGGGGCCACCGGTTTACTGCTGAACCCCGTTGCGGAGGGCAGTCTGGCCCGCTGGTTGGTGACCGGTTTTGCTGGGTTCATTGCCCTCTGGCAAGGAGTGGGGATGGTGCGGTCCATTATCCGGGGCCACTGGGGCTTGGATGTCCTTGCTGTCACCGCGATTGTGGCGACCTTACTGGTGGGGGAATATTGGGCGAGCCTCATTATTGTGCTGATGCTGACCGGCGGTGAGGCCCTCGAGGACGCTGCTTCTCATCGCGCCCAACGGGAGCTGACCAGCCTTTTTTCTAAAGTCCCCCAAAGCGCCCATCGGATGGATGCCGAGGGCACCCTCCGCGATGTCCCGGCAGACCAGGTTCTGGTGGGTGACCGTCTTGTGGTTCGACCTTCCGAAGTAGTGCCCGTCGATGGTGAGCTACTCAGTGAGGCCGGCGAGTTTGATGAAGCCTCACTGACCGGTGAAAGCCTCCCCGTTCATCGCGATGCCGGTGACCGCATTCTGAGCGGATCTGTCAATGGCTCCGTCGCCGTCGAAATTCGTGCGTCGTCCATCGCGAAAGACAGCGAATACCAACGAATCGTCGGGCTTGTGGAGCAAGCCACCCGCTCCAAAGCCCCCCTGGTGAGGTTGGCTGATCGCTACGCGATTCCCTTCACCGCTGTGGCGTATGTCATCGCCACCGCCGCCTGGATTATCAGTGGGGATCCTGTGCGTTTTGCCGAAGTCCTCGTCGTGGCAACACCCTGCCCGCTCCTCATTGCGGCTCCCGTCGCCTTCATGGGTGGAATGTCGCGGGCCGCCGCAGCCGGGGTCGTCATCAAAGATGCTGGCACTTTGGAGCGGCTCTCCCAAGTGAAAACTGTGGCTTTTGATAAAACCGGGACACTGACCCGCGGCGAACCCGAAGTAACCGCGGTGATTCCTCGCGGACCCCTGAGCTCTAAAGAGGAACTCCTCAGCCTGGTGGCCAGCGCTGAACAGTATTCCTCCCATGTTTTGGCAAGCGCCATTGTCGAGACAGCCCGTGAGCGTGGCCTAATCCTCCTCGAAGCTTCCCGGGCAGAAGAGGTTGCCACTCATGGGGTCTCCGCCGTGATCGAGGGAAGAACGGTGCTGGTGGGCAAACCCGCTTTTATTGCCTCCGCCGTCACCACACTGGAGAAAAGAGTTACCCAGCCGGGGGAAACAGTGGTCTATGTCGCCGTGGATGGTTCCTTTGCTGGGTTTGTTGTGCTCCGGGATAAGCTCAGAAAAGAGGCATCGGCGGTCCTCGCTCAGCTCCCTGGTGTTGGGGTGAGCCGGGTGCTGATGGTTTCTGGAGACACCAAAGAGACTGTGGGTCACATTGCGAGTGAGCTCGGCATCACCGAATTCCATGGCGAATGTTTGCCAGCAGACAAGGTGTCGATTATTCAGGGTCTCTCACCAAAATCCGTGATGATGGTGGGCGACGGCGTGAATGATGCCCCGGTCCTCGCCGCGTCCGATGTGGGCGTGGCGCTCGGCGCCAAGGGTTCCACGGCAGCCAGCGAGTCAGCCGATGTGGTCATCCTGGTAGATAACCTCGGCGTTGTTGTTGATGCCATTGAGATTGGTAGATCCACTATTCGCATCGCACTGCAAAGTGTGTGGTTAGGAATCATCATGAGTGTTGCCCTCATGTTGGTTGCGGCTGCCGGGCTCCTCCCGGCAATCTTTGGGGCACTCCTGCAAGAGGTTGTCGATCTTGTTGCCATCCTGGGGGCACTTCGCGCGGTGAAGGGCTCCCGTCCCGCTATTTCTGGTGGGATTGGGCACGCCAAAGCCCCGCTAAAGTAATCGCGTGACTAACAAGCACGGCTACGAGCCTCATTCCCTGCGGATGGCACCTCGACTGAACTGGTTGAGGGCGGGAGTTTTAGGCGCCAATGATGGCATCGTCTCCATTGCTGCGCTTGTGGTCGGTGTTGCCGCAGCAACCGATGACCCCATGCCCGTGCTGGTTGCGGGGACGGCAGGAATCATCGCCGGTGCGCTGTCGATGGCGCTTGGCGAATATGTTTCGGTCTCCTCCCAACGCGATAGCGAGGCAGCGCTGATCGGGCGTGAACGTCAAGAATTACGAGACCACCCCGAAGCCGAATTACAAGAACTTGCCGATATTTATCAGGCCAAAGGGCTCAGCAAGTCCACCGCTGCCCGGGTTGCTAAAGAGCTCACCGCCAGAGACCCCGTAGCAGCGCACTTGGAGGCGGAACTCGGCATCGACGAGCGACAACTCACCAACCCCTGGCATGCTGCCATCTCCTCCGCTCTCGCTTTTCTGGCCGGCGCCGTCTTGCCGATGTTGGCGATCACGCTGAGCGATCCTTCCGTGCAGATTCCGCTGACTTTTGCCGCGTCACTGGTGGCCCTTGCCCTCACTGGTGGAATCGGAGCTTATCTCGGCCAAAGCCCGCTACTGCGCCCCATTCTTAGGGTGACCGCCGGTGGCGCTCTCGCCTTGGCCATCACCTGGGGGATTGGCTCACTACTCGGTGGAGGGGTCCACCTCTAGCGGGGGCATCATGGCCGGTGAATCGCGCGCCAGCCCAGCTTTTTCCGACCGCGAGCGGGAAGCAATGCGGGAGCGAGCCAAAGAGGCTAGAGAGTTCAAGAAGCTCCCCGGCGAAGAACAGGTTCAGCGCAAAATAGCGGAAATGACCGGCAACGACAAGAAGCTTGCCCTCGGTATCCATGCCTTGGTGATGGGGATCTCGCCGGAGATTACGACCAAAACCTGGTACGGAATGCCGGCTTACTGCGTGAATGACAAAGTGATCTGCTTTTACCAAGCCGGCAGTAAATTTGACTCCCGCTATTCCACTTTCGGTTTCCAAGAATCAGCACAGCTTGACGAAGGTGCCCTCTGGCCCACGTCCTACGCCATTACTGACCTCACCGAAGAGGTGGCGAAGAAAATCACTGGGTTGGTGAAGAAGGCCATCACGGAGCACTAACACCCCTTCGTAGCGACTGCGCTACAGCCCACGCCCCGCGCGATGCCGCCGGCTATGCGCTCTCCGGTGCTGGCCGCGGCGTGCCAAAGGGAATCTGCACCTGCAGGATTGACCCTTGCCCGTTGGCGCCAGCAGTCAAAGACCATTCCTTCCCCGCCCCACGTCGCAAACTGAGTGTTCCCACGCCCGGCTCCCCGCCTTGTGGCCCCGCACCATCATCAACCCCGACGAGATCTATCCCGCTGGCGTGTGCCGTTACCTCGAAGTGGACTGAGCTGGCTCGACCGTGACGAACAGAGTTCGTCACGGCTTCTTCGGCGATGCGCACGATCTTTTCCACCTGGGCGGGGGGAACATGACCGCTACCCTCCATCGTCACCTGAACGTCGATCATGCCATCCCAGCGGGCAACCAGTTCGGCGAGCGCCTCGTCGAGGCTCTCCGTGTGATCGGCAGGTTTTTCACTGCCGCTACCTAAAAGCTTTTCTGCGATGAGGTCAAGCTCCGTGAGAACAACGTCGAGCGAGGGTCCTTCTGTGTCCCGGCGAAGGCTGAGGACCAGACTCAGCAAACGGTTTTGGATTCTGCCATGAAGGAGCTCCGCCATTTCTCTGTGCAACCAGCGTGAATGCTCTTTTCCCAACTCTCCCTGCCAAAAGGAATCCCCCAGCAAGTTCTGCAGTTCCCGCCGGATGCTTTGGGCCTCGAGGCTTGCCGTTCGAAAAAGCCCGACGATAAGCGCGGTGGAAAGAAACTGCTCGCCGGTGGCGAGTGCCACCATCACCGCAGGAAGATCACCGAGGGGTCCAAAGAGAACAGAAGAAAGGGTGGCGTTTGCCACGATGAATACGGCCGTCGCAATCCCCAAGCGGGGAACACGCCACGCCACGCTGGGATGCGGAAGAGCCATCAACACGGTGAGCACGCTCCACACCAACAGCCCCATCACTATTTCCCGCCCGATACCCTCGGTCAAGCCCGCTTGGGCCAGCGTGTAGGGGGTAGTCGTGATGACCACCACCAGCGCGCTCAGGCCTGGCGAATAGGAGTGGCGCGACAGCAGAACAGACAGGAGGTCGCGAATCGAGAAATCCGTATACCGCCGCTCGGATCCAGCCCACAAATCTTTGGTCAGTGGTCGTAGCCTGCGCTCAATCAAACGCTCCACTTTTCTTAGCAGGCGAGCAGGGTTATCCTTTTCCAACTCAATGACCGCTCGCGCCTGCGCAAGAAAACGGCGCAGTCGCACCTCATTCGTGGCACTACCACCCTTTCGAACCGGCTCACCAGCATCACCTCGAGCCAGGAGTTCAGAAACCAAGGCGAGACGTTGGACGCGAAACTTTTCCCGGGTGGCCAAAATCCCCGTCGCAAGCGGGAGAAACCAGGCTCCCGCCAGGGTGCCCCCGACAAGCCGGTCTAGCGGAAAAGTTACCCACGGGCCCACCCCGAGTGCTGCCTGCGCCACCCACACGGTCACCACAACCTTAACGAGCCCCAACACGGCACCGGCGGCCACCACGACCACCGGTGAAATGGGGGTCTGCGTGCGGTGGCGAAACAGCGTCTCGCGCAGAAGAACCAAGATCCCCCACACCGCCAACAAGGAAAGGATATTCGCCACCAGGTTTGCGCCAAAAACTGCGGGTTGATCAATATCCTCTGCCGTGAGGAGAGATTGGGCCAGGACTGCGGGGATAAAGACCAGAAAAGCTTGCGATTCGCCCAGGTGACGGCCCCCGACATTAGAGCGCAGCGTCTCCCACCTAGTCACTATCGTTGTTCTCCCCGCCCGGTTGGCGCAAGTATGCCCGCACCAGCGCCACTCGGAGGTTTCGCTCCGGGTCACGTTCAATGCCGAGCTTTGTGGCGATTCGCGCGAGCTGCAGTTCCGCGGCCTTCAACGTAATGTTTTGGCGCTTCGCGACTTCTGCGTTAGTGAACCCCTCCGCCACCAGCCACAAGGTCTGCAACTGCACAGCGCTCAAGACACGCAGTTCGCCCTCAAATCCATCATCCAGAGGGCGCACCTTCCGGGAAACCAAGGACTTTTCCATCGCCTTGAGTATTGCTGAGACAGACCCCACCGATTTCTTGACGAGGTATTGCGCGCCGGCGGGCAACAGCTGGCCCGGGCTTGAAATCAAGCGCGGGTCGTCAAAGCTGGTCAAAAAGACAATTCCAATGCTTGGATCGTTTCTCCGGAGGGTGCCAGCAACATCAATACCGTTTGGCCCCCGCCCCAAATCCAAATCCAGCAGGGCAACCCTGGGGTGGTGAAGTTTCTGTGCGGCGAAAGCCTCGGCAGCCGTGGCGCAGTCTGCAACAACGGTGTAACCGTGGCCTTCTAGCGTTTCACGCAGGGTCCACCGGGTGAAGTCATCATCTTCGACCACCACCACGCTTGTGTTCATGCTTCATTATTGCCCCCCCCGACAGCCCTGCTGGGGTTACCTGAGGGGTAACCCCTCAAGATCGAGTTGTCTTTGGTGATTTCGACCCACGAAGCCCGCTTCCCGCTTAGCGTGAGAGGAGTGAGTTTAACCTCGGTGGGGTTCCCTCCATCGCACCAGACCACAACACCAGAAGAAAAGGATTCCCACATGAAGATCGTTCCTTCGTTAAAAACGTTCCGCCTTTTATTTATAGCCTTTCTCGCGGTCGCGTTGACCGGCGGCATCGCTGTCGTTAAGGCTTCTCCAGCGGCAGCGTTAACGGCAGGGTTCTCGCCGGGGGATTCTGCAATATCTCTGACAGTTAGCGCCGCCCACCCGAGTCGGTTCGGTTCGAATCCGACTGGTTCACCGATGTATGTGAGGGGAACTGGCCTGCTTCCGGGCAGCACTCTGACCCTTACAGTCAAGGCCTATGGGATCACTGCCGAGGGAGAATTAGGGGAGCTATTCAAAACAGGTTCCTATTCGCAGGTTGTGACGCCCGACGGTAAGGCCTATCCCTCGATATCATTCCCAGACACCACGAAAAACGGCGGAAGAGAGTTAATTTACGAGGTCCGACTGGAAGCAGAGTTCTTCAGCGGAGACGCTTGTGAGAAGAAGACAGCACGCAATATCACGGGCGCGAAAGGGTCCATCACGAAGTACATGGGCGCCACCGTTGGAGGTGTTGCTATTCCTGACACCTACGTTCCTGCAGATGCGCATCTTGTGGAGTGCACCTACACTCCCCCCATTTACGGGAAGAATGCGCCCTCAGCCCAAACCGGGATTCTCTCTGGTGGAAGCGTCGGGGGAGCCGAGGAGAAAGATATAAGCATCCCCGTTTCCACTTGCACGGCCCTGATGCGTTCTAACTTTGAGTGCTAACGAGACTCTCTTGCTCTTGAGGAACCGCACGACTTTTGCCAACGCTAGGTAACTACGGATCAGTTGTTTGGGGGTTCTAACCCTGCCGGCCCGAGGAGGAGGCCAAGGCATTCCAGAATCCCGTTCCCCACAACGGTCCCCACATTCACGAGTGGTACCTAAATAATTAATTTCCCATGAGCGCAGGAAGCTAGCGATGAGCACTGAGCCCCCTGCCGGCATCAATACGGGGCGGGGTCACACATCAACACTGATAGACACGACACCCCGTAGCCCAGGGTTGTGTGAATACCCGCGTTTCAAAATTTTTTTGACATAAAGAGACAATCCCCGGGGTCCCACGCAAGAAGAGTGCAAACCCTGCAATTTTGCACACACCGAGAGCTACAGCACCCCTCCGGTTGCCGATAGCAGAGGGGTAGGGGGTGCCCCATGGGGCTCGCTAATGGGTTCTGCGTGTGTCAGGGTTTGGACTGATTTTCGGGGGGACATCACCCCCACGGTCACCACGCTGGCAGAAGGAACCATTGATGCTGATGGTTCCTTCTGCGCCATGACACGACTACCCGCTCTCGCCCCTGGAACCTATAACGTTCGCATGGTGGGGACACACGTGAATGGGTCAACCCTGCAACTCACCTCACAAATCACCATCGGTGGGGTGGGGGAATTCACCAGTATCGGTGACAACATCCTCGTGATCCGGTAGGTGACGTTCGAATGCCAACCAGGTAATTACTGTCGTTTTCCAGCCGTCAAGACTTCCCTTGCGCGGAGGCCCCATAAGGCAATACCCCGAAACCGTGGGTTCGGGGTATTCCGGCCACCGCGACTTCAGGGAAAGACGTGGCCTACGTCGATGAGCGATGTGGTTTTTTGCCTCACCCCGGCCACAGTGCCGGGGTTTTTCATGTTCTTGGAACGACTCTGGTGTGCTCCCACAGCGGAAACTACGCCAGAAAGCTGGGGTGAAAGGCTCAATATTTCCTGGCAGCGCCGGCGTATCACAGGCCTGCCTGCTAGAGTTATCCCTTTTACTGCTTTCAAGCGCACCGAATTGCCAGACTAATTAGGAATGATGGTCCTGACATGATCGAATTTCGGGGCGTAACAAAACGGTTTCCCGACGGCACTTATGCGGTTAAAGATTTTTCGCTCGTACTCCCTTCCCACAAGGTAACGGTGTTCGTGGGATCCTCCGGAGCGGGGAAAACAACGCTTCTTCGAATGATTAATCGGATGGTAGATCCCACCAGCGGCACCGTCCTTATCGATGGTGAAGATGTTGCCGACTTGGACCCCGTCTCGCTTCGCCGAAAAATTGGCTACGTGTTACAGGCTTCGGGGTTACTCCCTCACCGTCGGATAGCGGACAACATTTCCTCAGTCCCCAGGCTTAACGGTGTCCCGAAGAAGAAAGCGCTTGCGGATGCGCTCACTTTGCTCGACACCGTTGGGCTCGATCGATCGC
>FUWD012823046.1_pt1 | contig 25368 bp, 23 predicted proteins | sample 1063281 | NCBI WGS metagenome assembly FUWD01 (sample SAMEA79048168, study PRJEB19326) | metagenome | biome: marine | reverse complement strand
ACATTACAGTTATAGAGCTGGAGCTATATTGTGAATTAATATATTAGTTCACAATATTAATAAGTTAGCAGACTGACTTTATCTAATTAGGGGATTAAGTAATAATCAATCTGCTAACTTATTAATATTTATAGGTAAATTTTTTTTATAAAACAACAAAATATAAAATTAATAGTCTAGTTGCAATTAAGTTTTATTAGCCGGTACTCCAACCTCTTGGTTTTTTCATGCCTGACAATTTACATGCCTGCTGAACATATCCATAAGGAAACATGTTAAATAATTTGCGTTTAGCTGCTTTTTTATCTACACTGAAATCAATAGACATTTGTTTAGTTGTGTGCCTAACATCGGGAACAACACCATTTTCATCATAATAGGAACGCATAAAATCAAAAACTACCCAATAATCACTGTCTAAATCTATATTTTCAGACTTAGCCAATTCACAGGCGATATCATGATTCCAATCCTCGGGATAGATTAAATATCCTTCAGAATCTAGCTCAATATCATTCATAATAGTTCAGAATTATTAAAACAATCAACATTTGTCTTATCCTTAGCATCCTTATATCCAGTTTTGTATTTGTCAGTTATATTCCGTTTATTAATTTCAAAATTGTTAATATATCCATCAATCCAGCCATGAATATACTCATCGCTAACTTCATTTTTTTCCATCTCAATCAGTTTGAAATAGTAATCCATTTGATTTAATTACTCCCTAATTCTTTTCTCTCTCACTATTTGATATGGACGCATCAAGTATGTTAATGGCACAGACCAAACATGAACTAGGCGTGTAAAAGGAAAAATTAAGAAAATTGTCATGCCAAATATCATGTGCACTTTGTATGCACTTGGTACATCTATAAAGCCCTCCCCTCCTGCACTAGTTAGTAATGAAGGATCAACACTCAATGTCGCTACACTTTTTAGATAATCAGCTAGCTGTAGCATAGTTTGCACATTCCCTTCTTGTGCATGATGAAAAGATCCGTTGATTGTATATAGGCCCAAAAATGCTGTTAGCATTAGCCAAAAAATTACAAAATTATCTCTTAAACGACTAATTGACTTTACTCTAGCATTGGTCATTCGTCGATAAAACAACATTACTGCGCCTATAAATGCCATTGCACCAAATACCGCCCCTGCATAAATAGCAATATATTGGTGTTGTACATCAGTAGTAAACAATTGCCACCAACTATGAGGCAGAAGCATGCCAAATATGTGCCCAAAAAATATACCTAAAATTCCCACATGAAATATATTGCTAGCAAATACCATGTGTTTGTTGCCTAATAGTTGTGAGGAGTCTGTTTTCCAGGTGTATTGTTCTCGATCAAATCGAATCCAACTGCCTAATATAAATACAACTCCGGCTAAATATGGATAAACTCCAAAGAAAAAATTATTTAATGTCATGTTTACTCTCCTTATGCAGCTTTAACTAAACTGCTATATTTTTCAATTATTCTTATTAATTCTGAATAAGGACTGTTTGCCTTATCTAGATTGTCCGCAATCAGTTTGATGATCTTTTTAGCATCCCCAAGGAATACTCTTGACTTCATTTCATCCAGAGTAGATGCGTACTCTAGAAGTAGTGGTAAGTAATCAGGAATTTCTCCATCATTAACCTCTAAACCTTCATGTTTAAAATGCTCAGATAAATCGATTAGTGCAGGGCCTCGACCATTATCATCTCCAAATATATGGTGAGTTAAATGTAAATCATGCTCAGGCACCATGTCGAATGTTTCAACGTAAGTTTCCTGTAACTTTATCGAGGTATGAGAACTCATCCATAAAACAAACTCCAAAAGTATTTCTTTTTCTTTTGTTTCTATTTCTGATGAGTCTGTTATATATTCAATAACACTATCCAAATTTGTCATTAATTCGTTATCTGGATAATCGATAAGCTTTGATAAAACAGCAAATATTTGCATATTATTTCTCCTTAATCCTTCTTGTGGCGTTTTAGGTGCTCAACTTTAACAACTCCCTCTCTGCGTGGTGTTGGGAATAGACTAAATCCTTTACCGCCTTCTTGGCCATGGGAACTGATATTTCCACCAGTAAAACCACTATATCCTTGGAAGCCATATGGATCTTCGTGACGAATTTCTTCATGAGAAGTTGGAATCACAAAGCGATCCTCATAATTAGCTATTCCAAGTAATTGATACATTTCTTCAGCCTGATTAACAGTTAATCCTACATCCTCTAATACCTTTGCTCCGTCGCTACCTTCAACTGCTTTGAATCTTTGATGTGCACGCATAGCTAGAAGTTTAGATATCGATGATATGATTGGCTTCTCATCCCCAGCAGTAAACATATTAGCTAAATATTTCGCTGGAAAGCGCAATGCATCTGCAGTTGGAATTACGCCATTTGCAGTTTCAACATTCCCCTTGTCAATTTGTGACTGGACAGGAGACAAAGGTGGCACATACCACATCATTGGCAGGGTACGATATTCGGGATGGATTGGGAACGCTATCTTCCATTCCTTAGCCATTTTGTATATTGGTGATTTTTGGGCTGCGTCAATCCACGATTGTGGCACCTCATCTTCCAAAGCCTGCTTTACAACTTCAGGGTCGTTTGGATCCAAAAATATATCCAAATGTTCTTGGTATAGATTTTGTTCATTTTCTGTTGCAGCTGTTGACCCTATCTTGTCTGCATCATAAAGTATAACGCCGACATAACGTATACGCCCAACACAAGACTCTGCACATGCCATTGGCAAGCCAGACTCAATTCTTGGATAACAGCCAATACATTTCTCAGCCTTGCCAGACTCCCAGTTATAATAAATCTTCTTATATGGGCATCCAGATACACACATACGCCAACCACGACACTTATCTTGGTCAGCTAAAACAATTCCGTCTTCTTTTCTCTTGTAGATTGAACCTGAAGGACATGAAGCTACACAAGCAGGGTTAAGACAGTGGTTACAAAGACGAGGAAGGTACATATGAAATGTATTTTCAAAGTCTTTGTACATTTCTTTATTTACATTTTCAAAGTTAACGTCTTTAGAGCGCTTTTCAAACTCACCTGCAAGGTCATCTTCCCAATTAGGCCCCCATTCAATCTTCTCCATGTCTTTACCTGTTATTTGCGATACAGGCCTTGCTGTAGGAGCAGCCTCTGATAGCGGCGAAGACTTTAATCCATGCCACTTGTATTCAAATGGCTCATAGTAGTCATCAATCTCAGGCATATCAGGATTAGCAAAAAGGTTTGCCATCTTGCTAAAGCGACCTCCGGCTTTAAGTTCTAGCTTATTGTTATTAACTTTCCAGCCACCCTTCCACTTTTCTTGGTCTTCCCAATTCTTAGGAAAGCCTATGCCAGGCTTAGACTCTACATTGTTGAACCAGGCATACTCGACACCCTTACGGTTAGTCCAAATGTTTTTACAAGTTACTGAACAAGTGTGGCAACCAATACACTTATCTAGATTGAGTACCATTGAAATTTGTGCTCTTATTTTCATCTTTATCTCCTGTACTAAATTAGTTATTGATTCCTAGAGGATTCTTTTGTGCCTCCCTCTCAGGTGTAAGCGGCCTTTCTAACCAGTCAACGTTCTGATCAACCTTATGGACCACAACGTATTCGTCTCGATTTGAGCCAATAGGGCCATAGTAGTTAAATGCATATGAGTATTGAGCATAGCCACCAATCATATGTGTTGGCTTAGGTATAGTTCTAGTTACTGCATTTAAAATACCGCCACGTTTGCCTGTTGATGGAGAACCAGGAACATTCACAATTTTCTCCTGCGCGTGATACATTAAGGCCATACCATTTGGTACCCTTTGTGAGACCACAACTCTAGCCATAGTTGCACCATTAGCGTTTACTGCTTCGACCCAATCATTATCTACAAGCCCGATAGACTCAGCATCTTCTTCAGAAATCCAGAAGTATGGTCCGCCACGGAATAGTGTTAGCATTCTCAAGTTATCTTGATAGGTTGAATGAATCCCCCATTTTGAGTGCGGCGTAATCCAGTTAAGCACTAAGTGCGGTTTGCTTTTCACATTTTCAGGAATAGTTTGAACAGCTTTAGTGTCAACTGCAGGCTTATAAGCACAGAACCCTTCACCAAAATCTAACATCCACTCGTGGTCTTGATAGAACTGAGCACGGCCTGTTAATGTTCTTAAAGGGATATGCTCATGGAGATTGGTATAACAAGCTGTATAGCTAACCTCCTCGGACTCGATGCCTGACCAAGTTGGTGCAGTAATGATTTTACGTGGTTGAGCCACAATATCTCGATATGTAATTTTTTCTTCTTGGCGACCTTTGTATAGATGAGAGTGGTCAATACCAGTTTTAATTGATTGCCCAGACCATGACTTATGTGCCACTTCACCATTTGTCTCAGGAGCCATTCTCATCACAGCATCACACACATGAATGTCTTCAGACAATGAAGGCATACCTTTAGAGATACCCTCCTCTTTGATGGTACCATTGAGCACAGCTAGCTCATCAACTTCGTGCTCAGTATTCCAATCAATGCCTTTTATGTTATTACCTAACTTCTTCATTAGAGGGCCAATAGCAATATACTTAGCATAGGTGTTTGGATAATCTCTCTCGACAACTTTAAAGAATGGTGCTGTCTTTCCGGGTATCACTTCGCACTCACCCTTCTTCCAGTCTTTAACTTCACCAAATGGTTGAGCCATAGCCGCAGCGGTATCGTGTTGCATCGGTAGAGATACAACATCTTTTTGTGTACCTAAATGTTTTTCAGATAGCTCTGAAAACTTCTTAGCAATTGTTTTAAATATTTGCCAATCAGATTTAGCTTCCCATGCAGGATCAACAGCTTTACCAAGAGGATGAACAAATGGATGCATATCAGTAGTATTTAGGTCAGCCTTTTCATACCATGTTGCAGTAGGCAATACGATATCTGAATAAGCTCCTGTAGAGTTTAGACGGAAGTTGATATCAACCATTAAGTCTAACTTGCCAACAGGTGCTTTCTCATGCCACTTGATTTCTTTACATGATTTGCCCTCTTTACCTTCATTAAGTACACCGTTTTGTGCACCAAGTAAATGCTTCAAGAAGTATTCATGACCTTTAGATGAACTGCCAATGAGGTTAGAGCGCCATACAAATAAATTACGTGGAAAGTTCTCCTCTGCATCAATATCCTCGTAAGCAAAGTTAAGATCACCTTTTTGCAATTTATAAGCAACATAGTTTGATACTGCAGCCTCGTCCATTGCACCAGCCTCTTCTGCTTCTTTAGCCAGCTCCAAAGGGTTTTGATCAAATTGTGGAATCGACGGTGTCCAGCCCATGCGTTGTGCTGTAACGTTGTAGTCAGCTAGTTGGTTACCACGATATTTTGCTTTCGCTGTTGAAGCCAATAGATCATCCGCCTCAACTCTTTCATAACGCCATTGATCTGTATGAAAGTACCAGTATGTTGTTGAAGCCATATGACGCGGTGGGCGTTGCCAATCAAGGCCAAATGCAATAGGAGCCCATCCCGCTTGAGGGCGAAGTTTTTCTTGTCCTACATAGTGAGCCCAGCCACCACCCGATTGACCAACACAGCCACAAATGTGTAACAAATTCATGATACCGCGATAGTGCATATCAGTGTGGTACCAGTGCGTAATAGCTGCGCCTAAAATTACCATTGATTTGCCTTTAGTTTTCGAAGCGTTATCAGCAAATTCACGACCAGTTATTTCTAAATCTTTAGCAGGAACACCTGTTATCTTAGCTGCCCATGCAGGGGTATAAGGAACAGTCTCATCGTCGTATGAAGTTGCTAGGTTGTCGCCTAAACCACGATCAATGCCATATTGAGCGATTTGTAAATCGCATACAGAAGTAACCATTACATCTTCTCCATCTGCAAGTTTAAGCTTGCGAACCGGAATTTTGCGCACTAATGAATCGCCCTCGTCAGGATTAAAATGTGGGAATGTTACATCTACAACAGTATCAGAATTATTGATACACGTAAGTTCAGCCTCAATATCTTTTCCAGAAGCTTGTTCCAAGATATTCCATTTGCCTTCCTCACCCCAGCGGAAACCGATTGAACCATTTGGAGCTACAAATGAACCTGATTTCGAGTCAAATACAATAGTCTTCCATTCTGGATTATTGCCTTCGCCCAAATTATTATCAAAATCAGATGCCCTTAAGAATCTACCGGTTACTGTTTTACCGTCAACCTCTTCCAAGATAACTTGCATTGGGAAATCAGTAAAGCTTCTTGCATATTGTGTAAAGTATGGATCTTGCTTATCGACATGAAACTCTTTAAGCGCTACATGCCCCATTGCCATAAATGCTGCCGCATCTGTACCTTGTTTAACCGGCATCCAAAGATCCGCAAATTTTACATATTCGGCATAATCTGGTGCCATTGATACTACTTTGGTGCCGTTATAGCGTGATTCCACTGCAAAGTGAGCATCTGGCGTACGTGTCATTGGCAGATTTGCGCCACAAACAATTATATATTTAGAGTTGTACCAATCAGCTGATTCTGGCACATCTGTTTGCTCTCCCCAAACTTGTGGAGATGATGGCGGAAGGTCGCAGTACCAATCATAAAAAGATCCTACACCGGCACCAATCATAGATAGATACCTTGATCCAGCAGCATAAGAAATCATACTCATAGCAGGAATTGGACTAAACCCATAAATACGATCAGGGCCCCATTTTTTTATAGTATATATATTTGCTGCTGCTGTAATCTCTTCAACCTCATTCCAAGTAGAGCGCACAAAGCCACCTAGACCACGAACACCTACATAAGAATCGCGCTTCGCTTTATCATTCTGGATTGCCTCCCAAGCTTCAACAGGATCCCTTCCTTTAGCTATTTCAGACCTATACAAATCTAGTAAGCGACCACGAACCAGAGGATATTTAATTCTGTGAGGGCTGTATAGGTACCAAGAAAATGATGCCCCTCTTTGACAACCACGAGGCTCATGGTTGGGAAGATCTTCACGAGTACGAGGGTAATCCGTTTGTTGCATCTCATAAGAAACCAATCCATTCTTTACAAATATCTGCCAAGAACAACCTCCAGTACAATTTACTCCGTGAGTTGACCTAACAACCTTATCATGACGCCACCTATTCCTATAAGTGTCTTCCCATGCACGATTCTCCTCAGTAAGAATTCCGTGTCCTTTTGAAAAAGTTGACTTAATTTTGCTAAAGTATTTAAGTCTATCTAAAAAGTGACTCATATTGATCTCCTGTTATATATATCTTTTTGATAATTTAATATTTATTAAAGTTCTATTGTTAATCCACAATTAAGGGTTATGAAACTCTGCATTTTTGCGCAAATAAAACCACCAATTTATAACCATACAAACTGCATAGAAAATTGCAAAACCAAATAACGCATTTTCAGGTGTTGCTAATTTAATCTGCTCGCCAAATACCTTAGGAACAATAAACGCACCGTATGCAGCAACTGCTGATGTCCAACCAAGAGCTGGTCCTGCTTGCTCCTTGTTAAATATCTGTGATGTTGTTCTAAAGGTTGATCCATTGCCAATACCTGTCATAGCAAACAACACCACAAAAAGGATTAAGAATTGATAAAAGAATTCCTCAGGCGTTGCAGAAGCATAGGCTTGCTTCATGTAATAAGCTACACCTAGTGTTGAGATTACCATTACTCCAGAGATAATTTGGGTTACTTTTGCTCCCCCCATCTTGTCAGCTATTGTCCCGCCAATTGGACGAATAAGAGCGCCAACAAAAGCTCCTATCCAGGCGTATGTCAATGCTGAAGGGGCATTAGGGTTAACGGTGTTATGTGTCATTACACCATCAACAATAATATGTTGAAAACCAAAGATTACTTTAATTGACAGTGCAAGTGCGGCCGCATATCCAATAAAAGATCCAAAGGTCATTGTATATATAAGTGTCATTATCCAGGTGTGTTTATTGCTAAAGATCTTATATTGACGCTTAATACCTTCTTTGTAATCACTGCCAAGTGGCGCTATTTTTAGTAAAAAAACCGTTAGTGCTAAAATAACTGGAAGTGCAACCCACTTGCTAACCATAAGTCCTGAACCGTTAACCATTTCAGGCAACATCAAATATAAACCCAGTGCGGCTGTGGATAAACCAAGTGCAAGCATCGATATAATTTTAATAAATGCTCCCATTGTTGATCCAATATTAGGGGAAACATGATCCGAGGTAATGTTGTTCATGCCCATCCAAGTTGCTAAAGATAGTGGAATTAGTAAAACTAACCAGACATAGCCTGCATTCTGAAGATAGGTGTCAGTACCCGCCGGGATTTTGCCAATCAATGTTCCTGATGCTAGTTGTAGTTGAGTTGGGTCACCTATTACCGCTATAGTCATTACTAAAGGTATTAGAATTTGCATGGTGGTAACGCCAAAGTTACCTAAACCAGCATTCATACCTAATGAATAGCCTTGAATTTTCTTTGGGAAAAAATAAGATATGTTTGACATCGAAGAGGCAAAGTTGCCGCCACCAAAACCCGATAACAATGCTAGAACCTGAAAATGCCAAAACGGCGTATCTGGGCTAGAAAGTGCAATACCAAGCCCTACAGCAGGGAGCATTAATAATGAGGTAGTCAAAAATAAAGTGTTTCTACCACCCGCAAGGCGGATAAAGAATGTTGATGGAATTCGAAGGGTTGCACCGGACAAGCCTGCAATTGCTGCCAAGGTAAATAGTTGTGACTTATCAAAACCACCGTAACCAGTATTAAGCATTTGAACAGTAATAATTCCCCACATAAGCCATGTAGCAAAACCTGCTAACAAGCTCGGTATTGAAATCCATAAATTTCTATTAGCTATCTTCTTGCCTTTTCTTTCCCACTCATCTTCATCATCTGGATTCCAACTAGTCAAATCTTTAGCCATTAATTTCTCCTGTTAATTAATTATCTATATATCTATTATTACTTAGTGTTTTTAATACTATCTTTGTAAGCGTTGTACTTAGAATTAAACTCCTCCAATAAATCCATATGCTCCATAATTGCTTTAGCAGAAATAACACTATCGTGGTCATCTTGTAATTTAATATATTCATCCAATACTTTTCGCTTCTCTTTTTTGACCATTCCTTCTATGTATTCTTTTTCGAAAGTAAAATGCATCCATACCAGTGACACTGCAGTTGCACCATATAGCAACATAAAAATAGAAGAATTGATGTGCGTATAATCAATAATGACTCCGAACATAATAGGTAATAAGAAACCGCCCATTCCTCCAGCTAAGCCAACGGCACCTGAAACTACACCAATATTTTCTGAGTACTCATCAGATAAAAACTTAAATACCGAGGCCTTGCCAAAACCCCACGCAATACCGAGAATAAATAGAATTACTGTAAAAATCCAAATATTAAGACTAATATCAAAATCTTCTGGTCCATGGGTTGTGCTAATTACAAGTGTTGTTTGTGGGTAAGACATAAAAAATAAGCACACCAAAGATGTCCACATTACATACCAAGTAACCTTATAAGCTCCATATTTATCTGCAAACCAACCCCCAAGTGCACGAATTACGCCAGAAGGTAGCACAAATATAGCTGCCAGAAGTGCTGCCGTTCTTAGATCGATTCCATACTCGACAATATAGTATTTTGTCATCCATAATGATAAAGCTACAAAACCACCAAATACAAGTGAATAGTACTGCATATATTTCCATAGCTTTGGATCTGATAATGCTTTTATTTGTTCTTTAAAACTTACTTGTGATGAAGATATATGTGAGGGGTCTTCATAAGTAAACATCCAGTAAAGTGCTAAAACTATAATCATTGCAACTGCATACACTTTAGGAACAGTTTGCCATCCATAAACGACAACAATTGTTGGTGCAATAAACTTAGTCAAGGCGGCACCAGCATTACCGGCACCAAAAATACCCATAACTAAACCCTGGTTCTTATTGTCATACCATTTAGATGTATAAGCAATACCAACTGAGAATGCTGAACCTGCAACACCAATAAGCAAACCCAGAGCTAAAAAATGCCAATATTTTGTTGCGTCGCCAATAAGCCATAAAGGAATAATCATTGTAAGTATTAACAGAAAAAATACTATCCTGCCACCAATCCTATCTGTAAGCATACCAACAGGCAACCTAAGTATAGACCCAGTAAGTATTGGTGTGGCAACCAACAAACCAAACTGAGATTCGCTTAATTCTAGTAATTCCTTGATTGGAATTCCAATAATTGAAAATATTACCCATACTGCAAAACATGCAGTAAACGCTATAGTATTGGCTGCTAATACTGAATTAGCTTGCGCTTTTTTTGAGCTTATTATTGGCAGGCCCATAACATTATCATTTAACCCCTATATTTTAAAAAATAATTAATATGTATTAGAAAGAGCATTATTAAAGCTGAAAGCTATCTTGTTAAAAAAATAACTATCGTTTAAGTGCTTGATGATGATAATTATTCACTTAAAGAATTGAATTGTTATTGATATATATCAAGAAAAACTATATATATTTTATTTGTGTGATATAGGTCACAAATATAACAGCGAAAAATGTATTAACCTAGAAAGTTATTCGGGCAAAATGAACAGCTAATTACAACCAAGATACCGAACTATGAAAAATACAAGTATTAAGGTGGGATTTATCACCATTTCTGATCGAGCCTCGCGTGGAGAATATCAGGATATAGGTGGCCCAGCAATGCAAGACTGGATCAATAACGCCATATTATCTCCGTACACAGTAGAATCAATTGTTATTGCAGATGAGCAGATGTTGATCGAACAAACACTAATAGATTTTGCCGACAAACGTCAATGCAATCTTATTCTCACCACTGGTGGCACAGGTCCGACTACGCGTGATGTAACCCCGGAGGCCACACACAATGTTTGTGAGCGCATCTTTGATGGCTTTGCTGAACAAATGAGAAGTGTTTCTCTTCGTACTGTTCCAACAGCAATATTATCTCGTCAAACTGCAGGCACCAGAGGCAAATCTTTAGTTATTAATCTTCCTGGCAAACCTGACGCTATTGCTGTTTGCTTAGGGGCAATTTTTTTGGCAGTTCCGAAATGCCTTGAACTTTTAGATAACTCTAATATACAAATTGATTTAGATTACATAGAACAGGAATTTGAATAATAATTATCTAGACTTCTTGCCGAGTAAATACGCCTCAATCATAGCTTTCTTAACTTCTTTGGAGCGCTTTTCCTGAGGAATATTTTTTCTAATAATGCTATCAATCTTAGATAAGTATTCTGATGTTTGGTATTTATCCCTCAACATATTTATATCTAAATCGCCATTAATTACGCAGCCTGTTGCGCAACCCTTCTCATTAGAAAATACTATATTTTGATCAATCATTATTTCAAACTGATATGAATATATGTCAATATTATTTTCTTGCGCAATGAATACATAAACTGAATTAAAAAAATCATCATGACTGATAATGTTGTCAATATTTATTTCATTTTTTAGCAAGAAGTTTTGACCTTTATAATCAAAACTAATACTCGCTGTAACCTGATTAATTGCCATTACTTGGTAAGAGATAAAAATAATTTTGGCAACTCATGTGGTAATGATTCAATCCTATCAACAACTGAATAATGTGAGCCAAATATATCTGATATGTAGTTATCTGCCTTCTTATCTAGGCTTATACAATAAGGATACATTCCAAGTTGTTGGCATTCCTGTACAGCCTTGTGAGTGTCTTTAATTAAAGAATTAGAGTCACTGACATCAATATCAGATGGCTCACCATCGGTCAAAATAAGCATTAATTTTTTATCGCTGCGCTGTAAATTTAAATAATGAGAACCATGACGAATTGCAGCCCCCATCCTAGTAGAATACTCAGCCTTTAGATTTGCCAAACGAGATTTAACATTTTCATCCCAGTGCTCACTATAGCCTTTTATATGATAATACATGACCTGTTGACGAGTATTGGAATTGAATCCTGCTATAGCAAAATTATCTCCTAGCTGTTCAACAGCCCAAGCTAGCAGAGTTACTGCCTCTTGAGATAACTCCAAAATTGTTCTTTCTGAATTGTCGATTGCATCGTTAAGTGACTCAGATAAATCCAGAAGTAATAGTACTGAAACGCTACGAGAATCATGCTCAAAATCGACATTAATTCGAGTATCAGGTTGTAGTCCATTTTTCATCTCAATAACGCTTCTTAAAGCAATATCAAGGTCAAGTTCTGCGCCCTCTTCTTGGTATCTCAAACGTCTCTTGTTTTGTGGTTTTAATAAGTCTAAGACTCTCTTCAATTGTTTTACCAAGGCAGAATGCTTATCTAGAATTTTGTCAATTTTATTGGCATTTGAGCGCGAATGAAGCCTTTCATATACTGCAGCCCAATCAGGCTTATAAGATTCGTATATATAGTCCCACTCATCATAATAGTGTGGGGGTATAACTTCTAAATCTTCTGCTTCTTCATCATTCTGAAACTCATGTTGAAAAATTTCATCATCTTCATCAAACTCTTCAATAAAAGTCCACATTGACCGATTATCATCTCTGTATGTAACTTCGGTGTTGTCAAAATACACATTGGCTAGTGCATCTGATGCGCTTCTAGTCTTAATTAAAAACTCTAAGCCAAGGGTCAAGCTATCTGAGGTTTTTGATTCTTCGCTACTCATTAATGTCTTAAACTTTACAACAAAATCAATTATTATTTGATTTTTATAAGGATGGTTTTCATCTAACAATGCTCTGGTTAGCATAATAGCTCTATGCCTTAAGCATGACTGATTATTTTCATCACAATCGAACTCATCTACTATAGGTATTAAGCTTAGCCATAGTTTTTTTAGCCCTGGGTACTCCTTGATTGCTAGGTATTCAACTCTGGCGTCTTCAAATACTTCAGCAAAAAATCGTTGTTGTGGACTAACATTGTCAGCCACAATCTTTGATGTGTAATTATAGTGCGCCATTAAATGAGAAATTAATGCCATATAGCGCTTTAAAGCACTAACACCTTTATATGGTTCATAAATATCTGGCAAACGAATCACCTCATCTTCTAAATAAGGATGAAAATGCTCTATCTTTTCAAAATCTGGTGAATATGGAGCATACATAAAATCAGTTCCCCATAAAGCTTTTTGAAATAGATTAATCGATCTTTCAACATCAACAAATAAAGACCCTTTTCGTTGACGCTGAAAAACAGCTTTTGAGTCTGCTGTAGATAATGAAAAATATTCTTGTTGTCTTTCAGGGTGTTCAATGAAATACCTTAATCCATAATCAACCCACTCATAAATACCTTTATAATCTAACTGCTCTAACAATATATGCATTTGCGTTAACAGTGCAATTAATGATGGAGATGCATGGGTGTCATGTATTCCATGAACAGAATAAGTGGTCTTAGACACATGATATTCAATTAGGTTCAAATATTCATCTAGTTGATCTTTATTCGTGTGCTCTATAACATCTATAAAACTGCCCAAAAATGTTTCAGCGGAAGCTTTGTTAGGAGTTCTAACTAACTTTTCATATACAAAATCAACAATTTTGTTAATACTGCCATCTCCATAAAACTCTCCAACCCATGGCATCACCTTTAAAAAAATTATCGCAAGCGCGTCTCCTTGACCAATTTTGGACAAGAATTCAGCACCTCTACAGTAATCATCTAAACTATCTTTTGAAAGTTTTTGTGTTGCCTGATCGGCATTTAAAGCAAAAACTGACTGAACAGATTCAAAATCACAATTTAATTGAATAGGTTGACTTTTATTAGTCATCAATAGAAATGTATTTAGTCAAAAATAGCATCTATGGCACCACCCATGGTTGCTCGTACCTCAGCGTCATCAGTTATAGGGCAAATAAGTGCCATATGGCAAGCATCTTTAGCGTCTATTCCTTCTTTTATAAGAGTTCCAGCATAGTTTAGAAGGCGTGTAGAAGCGCCCTCATCAAGTCCATGACCAACTAAATTACGAGTTGTTTGAGCAAGCTTTACTAACTTTTCAGCTGTATTTGAATCAATTCCTGACTCTTTAACAACAATACTAGCCTCTAAATCTGCAGATGCGTAATTAAAATCGATGCCAGTAAAGCGTTGCTTGGTTGATTGCTTAAGGTCCTTCATCAATGACTGATAGCCAGGATTATAAGATATAACTAGTTGGAAATCTTTATGTGCTTTTATTAACTCTCCTTTTTTATCCAGCATTAATTCACGCCTATGGTCTGTAAGTGAATGAATAACAACCATAGTATCTTGGCGAGCCTCAACTATTTCGTCGAGGTAGCATATTGCACCGTGTCTAGCTGCAAGAGTTAAAGGCCCATCAATCCACCTGGTACCATTAGAATCAAGCAAAAAACGACCAATAAGGTCTGAAGCAGTAATATCTTCATTGCAAGAAACTGTTATTAAAGGTTTACCTAATTTAAAAGCCATATGCTCTACAAAACGAGATTTGCCACATCCAGTTGGGCCTTTTATCATTACTGGAAGTCGTGAATTGTATGCCGCAGAGTAAAGGCTAGTCTCATTCGATTGTGTTGCAAAAAATGGCTCTTCAATAATATTAAATTGATTAATATCGAAATCTGTATTAGTTTTTGTCATTCTACTTAACTCCATTCATACGTTTAATGATAAAAAAATGATAATTTTGTATTAAAATCAAAAAAAATAATTACTCTATTTAGAAGCAAATGCAACAAAGGAATCATACCTTAGACACAATTCGTGGCATATCTGTAGCTATGATGTTTGTATTTCATCTGATTTTTGATCTTAATTATTTTAAATTTACCGAAATTCCTTTATTTAGTAATATATTTTATATTCTTTGGCGTTACCTTATTGTGTCATTATTCTTGATTGCAGTTGGTGTCAGCCTAGTTTACGCCTATAGGAATAATTTTATCCTAATAAAATTTTTTAGACGTCTACTAATACTCAGTCTTGCATGTATATTTGTTTCTCTAGGGAGCTATGTTGTTTTTCCAGATTCATGGATATATTTTGGGATTCTGCATATGATTTTAGTTGGCAGCATTGTTGCAATATTCTTTATAAGACTCCCCAACTTATCCGCCTTTATTGCTTTACTGATTTTTGCTTTACAATACATTGAACAGCCAGAGATTTCCTTCTTATTTGCCACTATATCTACATATCTACCAAAATCTACTGTTGATTTCTACCCCTTGTTTCCATGGCTGGCTATGATATTAATCGGTATTAGTTTAGGTCATTCAAAAAGCTTTAATAGAATTAATATAAGAATTAAAATTTTTTCATTTCTTGGTAGAAACGCACTAATTCTATATTTAACTCATCAAATCATACTATTCAATACTGTTTGGCTTGTTTACTATATTGTAACTACCAGCTAATTCTCATAAGACAAAAAAGCCTCTAATGAGGCTTTATTGTTATATAAATTATTGTTTATTTATGAACCCCAAGCTTTTCTCTCCATCCTGGATATAACATATCTGCATCTCCAGGGAATGACTCGAATGCACGAGCAAACTCTTTGTGATCTTTAGCAAATTCAACTGGATCTGAACCTGATTTCCAACACTCATATGATTGGCGAAGTGAGGTTGCTCCAGCAGCAGGGGAATCGATGTGACCATATGATCCACCACCTGAAGTATTAATTACATTTCCATGACCAAGGTTTTCAAAAAAACCTGGCAAACGAAGTGCATTCATACCTCCAGAAATAATAGGTGTCGTTGGCTTCATTCCAAACCATTCCTGATGATAATAAGGCCCGTCTGCACTATCACGCTCAATCATATAAGCTATATTACGGTCGTCTTGACCACCCTCCATTTTTCCATAACCCATTGTACCAACGTGAATACCTGAAGCTCCCATTAAACGTGAAAGTTTAGCCAACACAAATGCTGTATAACCTCGAACTGCAGATGGCGATGTAACCGCACCATGGCCAGCTCTATGGTAGTGTAAGTATTGATTAGGATAATTACGGCGTGCTGTAGTTACCATTCCAGGGCCACCAACATAGCCATCAACCAAAAATGCCACGTGATGTGCATTTTCTCCAAAAGCCTCTAGAATATAATCGGCGCGAGCGCACATTTCATGGAAATCGTCTGCAGTAATATTGGCTGAAAAAAGTTTTGCCTCACCTGTTTCATCTTGTGCACGCTTCATAGCATCAGCTACTAAAGGTGTAACGTCTTTCATACGACAATATACTTGGTTGCCTTGAGGCTCATCGTTTTTAATGAAATCACCTCCTAACCAGAACTGATAAGCTGCTTCTGCAAATGGCTTAGGACGAAGGCCAAGCTTTGGTTTGATTATTGTTCCAGCAATATATCCACCATTATCGCGCGGACGCCCTAAAAGGTTCCACATATCCGTAATATCTTTTGATGGACCATCAAAAATATCTAACATATCTTTTGGCACCCAAAAGTCTTGCATTTGAGCACATTTAACATCTCCCATTCCTTGGTTGTTACCAATTGCGAGTGTTAAAAATGAAACAACCATTGCCCTTCCGTCAATTAGATTACGATCAAATAAATTATTTGGATAAGCTATTTTCATTATCCCAGCATTTTCATCGATTTCATAAACCATCGCATCGAGATCTTTAGTGAAATCATCAGTAGTTGAAACTTCTACATTTGTTCCAGTTGACGATTCTGCAGCAAAGTGAGCAGCTGTAGATAAATATCCATAACCTTCAGCTGGCTCCATTGTATAAGTTACAAGAATATGTTTGCCTTCTTTGATTAGCGTATCTTCGTCTAATGATAAATCGGCATATCTATTTGATTGATCCATTTTAGGCTCCTATCGTTTTTAGAAAATGACATTATATTAGAGTGCCTCAATAATGTAAAATCATATTTATTTATAAAATAATAAGTTTTATTTATGATTAATTACACTTTGAAACAGTTGTATAGCTTTGAATCGGTAATCCGTTTAGGGAGCTTTACTAAAGCCAGTAAGGAACTTAACATTACCCAGCCAGCTGTATATATGCAAATAAAACAATTACAACAAAACATTAACTCAGAATTGATAAATATAACTGGGAAAAAAGTTTCGGCTACATATGTAGGTAATAAATTATATAAAACGAGTTTAAATGTTATATCCAAACTTGAACAAACAAACTCAGAAATAGAGGGTGCGCTTAATCCTGAGACAGGACATATTCAAATAGCAGTTGCAACAACAGCCAATTCATTTGTATCAAGATTGTTATCAAATTTTAAATTACAATACCCTCAAATGTCTTTCCACCTTGACGTAACTAATCGCAAGTCATTGCTTGAAAAGTTGGAGAATAAAGATGCCGATTTAATCATAATGGGTGAGCCGCCTAAAGATATTGACTTATCTGCCCATGCATTCATGGAAAATCCTTTAATTGCAATAGTTCATCCAGAGCATCCGCTACTTTCTAAGGCGAATAACACAATAAACGACCTAAAAAAAGAAACATTAATAACCAGAGAACAAGGGTCAGGAACGCGTATTACCATAGAAAGAATGTCAGGCCTAAACTTTAACTCAAATATTGAAATTAACTCCAACGAAGCAATTATTGAGGCAGTCCAAGCTGGCTTAGGAATTGGCTTTGTTTCTGAGCACACAGTAAAACTTGAATTGCGACATAATATTATAAAAAAATTAGAAGTAAAACAATTTCCAATAATAAGACACTGGCATGTTGTTCACCATGCAAAAGTTAATTTATCTCCAATTGCAAAACGTTTCAAAGATTTTATAATTAACAATAAATAGAGTATAAAAAAGCACGCAAAGCGTGCTTTATAAAGTAAATATAGAAAAATCCTATGTTATATTTCTTGGTACAAATGACATTGAACGGAGCTCTTTCTTATATTGCGAAATACCAATTTTTTTAATTTTAGCAACACCCATTTTAAAATTATAGTTACCACTAATATTTAATAGCAATTAAATCAAAAAACCTAATATATTAGTCTCCTTAATATAAAAATAATAGCTACTAGAATAATAACTCCTAATACTTTTTCCATTTGCTTTGGATTAAGTCCAGTTGAGCCAAAATGTGAACCTATTATGCCGCCAACAATTACTGCAATAATTAGATTTACGTAGTTACTTAAATCAATAGAATTGTACTGCATCCTAGATATTAGGCCAGACAATGAAACCATCCAAATGAATATCGCCCCAGTAGCTGCAGCCTGTTTATGGCTTCCAATGCCTAAGGCGATAATTAAAGGCACAAGGTATATACCGCCTCCAATACCTACAATGCCAGACAAAATTCCAAGTATTGAACCTAGGACAATAGAGACCGCAATCTTTTTTTGCTTACTTAAAATAAATCTGAATCCATTATCTTTCCATATATAGATTCGTGCAGAAACTGCAACAAGTGATACTAATAATATTATAAGAAATATCTCTTTAGGCAGTTGTAATGACCCTCCTAAATAAGACATTGGTATAGCAGAAATCAAGAATGGCATGATGATGCTTATCTTTGCGTGCTTATTCTTTAAAAAATTATAGCTGCCTATGGAAGATACTAGCAAATTTAGGATAAGTGTCAGCATGGGGACAACCAGACTACTCATACCTGCCAATATCATTATAGCTGTGTAAGATGAGCCTCCCCCCAAACCAACAGAGGAATACACAAGCGCAACTATAAAAAAAATTAGTGGCAGTAGATATTCGAAATTAGTTATGAATTCCATAAAAAAATTTGAACTGAGGCCTTAATTAGTTAAACAAAGTTAAGACCGATATTCTGAATTTATTGTCACATATTCGTGGGACAGGTCAGTTGTCCAAACACTCTCACTACATTCACTTTTACCTATCTCAATAGTGATGGTTATTTCTTTTTTCTCCATCTCTATACTGCCCTTCTTTTCGGTATACCCCGAGTCCGGTTCGCCAGCGTTTATAATTTGGACCTTATTTAGAAAAATATTAATATTTTCAATCTTTAATTTAGAAATATTTGCACGTCCAACAGCTGCAAGTATTCTGCCCCAATTGGCGTCAGACGCAAAAAGTGCCGTTTTAACTAATGGGGAATGGGCAACTGTATAGGCAACCTCTAAGCAATCCTCACTTGTAGCTCCGCCTAGCACAGAAATCTCTACAAACTTAGTTGATCCTTCGCCATCCTTTATAATTTTATGTGCTAATACTGTTGCAACTTTATTAAGTGACTCTTGAAAGCTTTCCAAGCATTCGTTAATATCTACTCCAGATTCCCCTGTTGCGCTCAATGTGCATGCATCGTTGGTAGAAGTATCTCCATCAACGGTGATTCTATTGAAAGACTTATTTGTAGCAATGGTTAGGCAGTCCTGTAGTTGATCTTGTGTAGCCTTTATGTCTGTAAAGATAAAACTCAACATGGTGGCCATATTTGGTCTTATCATCCCAGAGCCTTTAGCAATGCCAGTTATTGTTACAGTTTCATTTGCAACCTTGAATTGCGCAGAGACTGATTTTTTAACCAAGTCAGTAGTCAATATTGCACGAGAAACGTCCTCAATTGCCTCAGCTGAAAGATTATTTATTGCTTTTGGAATACCAATTTCAAAAGCAGAAAGGTCTAACTGTTGCCCAATAACACCAGTTGAAAATGGCAACACCTGATTAATCTCAATATCTAGTTCATTGGCAAGTATTTCGCAAGTTTTAATGGCATTTTCCATGCCCTTAACTCCTGTTCCAGCATTGGCATTACCGCTATTAATTAGTAGAGCTTTTGGAGATTGTTGAAGATGATTTTTAGCCACTAAAACTGGGGCCGCACAAAAAATATTTTGTGTAAATACACCGGCCGTAGTTGTCCCTTCAGAAAGAGATATTATCGATAAATCTAGGTCGTTATTGTTAATACCAGCATTAGTCGCTGCAAAAGTCACACCTTTAATATTTGATAATTCACTCATTATGGGCAATAAATAGTTATTGATTAGGGGTATTTTACTTACTTAGTGGAATAATTATGACCATTATATTTTCTCCAACAGTAACAAAATAAATATAAACTAGTCACAATGCCCGTATTAAAAAGTTGCAATAACAGGAATAACTTTTGTTGAAGCCTTTTTGGCATATCTCATCAACATATATATATAAATATCATAAAATGTCCTTAACAATAATTTAATAACTACCCTTATGAATCCAGAAGTTCGTTCAAAAGCTAGCAAAAAAGTTACAATAGTTGGGGCTATTATTGACTTTCTTCTAGCTGTTATTAAAGTTTTTGCTGGATTTGTTGGTAATTCAGGCGCGCTTATTGCAGACGGCATACATTCATTCTCTGACCTGCTTTCAGATGGAGTAGTTTTATACGCAGCTAGCCATTCTTCTGAAGCGGCTGATGAGGAACACCCTTACGGACACGAAAGATTTGAAACAGTTGCTACACTTGCCCTTAGTATCATACTTGCTATAATTGGTGCAGGAATTATTTTTAACTCTATTGAAAGCTTTTCAAGCCCCAGTACACTTTCATATAGCAGCCTTTTACTTGTTGTTGTTTCTGTATCTATTCTTTCAAAAGAGGCCTTATATTGGTATACACTAAAGGTTGCAAAAACCCATAATTCTTCTATGCTTAAAGCTAATGCATGGCATCATCGATCTGATGCTCTATCATCAATAGTTGTGTTTATTGGCATTCTAGGAAGTATTAATGGTTATCTGTATCTTGACGATGTCGCTGCTATTATTGTTGGTTTAATGATTATTTACATTGCTTGGGAGTTAGGTTTAAGTGCGACAAGGGAATTAGTAGATACTTCAATAGACTTTGAAAAAATCGAACTACTAAGAGATACTCTAGGAAGAATCAGTGGCGTAATAAATATACACTCACTAAGAACTAGAAGAAATGGACACAAAATTGTGTGCGATATTCACGTCCAAGTTGACCCTTTTTTGAGTGTAAGTGAAGGACACATTATAAGTGTTAGTGTTGAGAGAGAGGCAAAAAAATGTTTAGAAGGATTAAATGATGTTACTGTACATATTGACCCTGAAGACGATGAGATTGTTCCTCCATATGATAACCTGCCAGATAGGGCTGAGGCTTTAGGTATCCTTAACAAAGCCCTATTTAATAATAATTGTGATGACGAGATAGACAGAATACAGCTGCATTATTTAGATGGCAAAATACATGTTGATTTCTTTTTACCTGTTGACAGTATATCCACAATAAAGCCTGACAAAATACACAAAAAGCTTAAGCAAACTGTTGACGAATTAGAAGGTTTCGGCAAAACTCAAGTTTACTTCGGTTTGTATTAGATTAGAGACAATGGTATGCATGACAAATAGCTCCTGCCAAGGCATCAGCAGCATCCTCTTGTGGAGATTTGTTTAGCTTTAACGTTTCCTGCACCATATAGCTTACTTGTTTTTTGGTTGCATGACCCTTACCTACTATAGCCTTCTTTATTTGATTTGGACTATATTCGACCATTTCTATACTCTTAGAGCCTACAGCTGAAATGATTGCACCACGCGCATGCCCTAACTTAATTGCCGCATCTGGGTTTGGACGATCAGGACGCATAAAAGCTCTCTCAATAACGACAATATCTGGCTTGTATTCCCTAACAATTTGTTCTATCTCAGAAAAAATAGTTGTAATACGCTCTGTTAATTCACCCTTTGTACGAATACAACCGCTAGCTATATAAGAGATTTTTAGCTTGTTTGCTTGAATTAAACCAAAACCTGTTATCCTTGAACCTGGGTCTACGCCTAATATTTTCATAATCTATTAATGTATATTCCTTTGTATGGATTATAGAGCTCTTTAATTGGCATCTGAAATTTATTAATTTATTACTTTTTTCCTAAAAAAAATAATAATTATATTAGACTTTTATGATATACTTTCGCGTTTTAATCTATTTGGAAAGGTCATGGCAGTTATTGAGCTTAATAAGGATGGTTTTGATCAAACCATCAAAAATAATGATATCGTTATTATAGATTTTTGGGCGCCTTGGTGCGGCCCTTGCAAACAATTTGCTCCGACATATGAAGAAATATCAAACAAAGTCAGTGGTGTTGTATTTACTAAAATTAACACCGAAGATGAACAAGAATTAGCTAGTCATTTTCAAATCAGGTCAATACCTACATTAATGATTTTCAGAGAGCAAATTGCAATCTTTGTGCAGCCAGGAGCAATGTCTGGATCTGACCTGGAAACTATAATTTCTAAGGCAAAGGAATTAGATATGGATACTGTAAGGAAAGAAATTTCAGAACAAAAAGCTAGCTAATTTGACTTAAAAAATTATCCTCGTTGATTTATACCAATAGTAATTTTTTAATAGTTGGTTAACGCCTAAGTGAAACCTTTCCTGCCTTACTTCGAAACCAATTTAGTGCTCTAAATGTTGGATCATGGTTAATAATCTTTAACTCTAAAGCTTGTTTGCCAGGAAACTCCATCAAAAATAGGCCCATTAAAATTGAGATAATGCCCTGCCCTGGTGTTACTAGCATTATCAGCCCTGCAATAAATAAGACAAGCCCAATAGCGGTTCTGATAATAAATAAAATTAAATGAGCTGGGTGTTTAATTTTAGGTTTATGCCTATTTGGATCAATAAAATAATCCTCTGGAATTAGACCTAAAAGATAAGGTGTCAATAATAAACTTATAACAAAAACAATTCCAGATGCGAAGCCAACTAGCACTAAGTATTGCTGGTATTTGGAAGTTAATTCATTAATCACTTCTAGCATGACAAAATAAAAGTAACTGGTCCATCATTAGTAAGAGAAATATTCATATTAGAGCCGAACTTTCCACTTGCAATGTTTTTGTATGATTTACTAATTTGGTTGACAAAATAATTATACAAAGTCTCGGCTTCAAGCGGATTTTTTGCAGTAGAAAAGCCTGGCCTATTGCCAGATTTTGTATCGGCAGATAGGGTGAATTGTGAAACTATCATTACATCGCCATTTATATCTTGGACCGAAAGATTCATTTTGTCTTTGGCATCATTGAATACTCTATAAGATAGTAGTTTATTGATCATTTTGTCTGCCTGTACTTTATTATCTTTACTATCAAACCCAATAAAAACAAGCAGCCCTTCATTTATTGCTGAATACGTTTTTCCTTCAACCTCAACTCTAGCATCTGTGACTCTCTGAATAAGGGCCTTCACGATAGATAAGATACATCGGCAACGGACAAGAATAATGACCTTACCCAGTAGAGCAAAGATAGTCGAGATTCTCTTAACTTTTTATCATCGACATTTACCATAACCTTATCAAAGAAAGAGTCTATTGAGTCTTTTAAATCTAATAGCTGTAACATGTTTCCAGCATAATCTTTTGAATCTTTGATATTTTTTGATACTCTCAAAGTAGCCTTATATAGTTCTTTCTCAGCATCTTCAATAAATGCACTAGCATCAATATTTGTATTGATATTAGTTTCTTCTCTAAGCATATTGGCAATACGTTTATTGGCCTCTATTAGGCTTTTAGATTCACTACTCTTAGTAAATTCATTTAGCGCTTGCACTCTTAGATGAAAATCATAAGGAGAATGAGGTCGAACAACTAGTACAGATTCAAATACTTTGGTAGCTACATTTTGCTCTTTGTAATATTTTCTTAAACGGTCCATCATAAAATTATAAATATCGATATCACTATTAATATCTACATTAGATGAGTGGAGCTTGAGTGAATTTGCAATTAATTCTTTAAGGTTAATATCTAATCTACACTCAACCATAATCCTTAATAGCCCAAGAGCTGTCCTTCTTAAAGCATAAGGATCTTTTGACCCTGTTGGACCCTGTCCAATGCCATAGATTCCAGTAATAGTATCAATCTTATCGGCAATAGCGACAACTAATCCTTCATCTGAACTGGGCAAAGAGTCGCCAGCAAATCTAGGATGGTAATGCTCTTTAATTCCTAATGCAATATCCTCATCTTCGCCATCTTCTAGTGCATAGTAGCCACCCATAATGCCTTGCAAATCAGCAAATTCTCCAACCATTTCTGATACCAAATCAGACTTTGATAGTAAGCCAGCACGGGCACAATTATTAATATCTGCGCCGATAAATTCGGCAATATTTTTTGATAAGGACTCTATACGTTTGACTTTATCTCCCATAGAGCCTAGCGACTCCATAAATAGCACACTGTCAAGTTTACTTATACGATTTTCAAGGCTGACTAATTTGTCATGCTCCCAGAAAAACTCAGCGTCACTTAGTCTTGGCCTAATAACCCTTTCATTGCCATCAATGATAACTGACAGGTCACTTGACTCAATATTTGCAACTGTTATAAATGCAGGCAATAAATTTCCTTTATTGTCCAGCATATGAAAATATTTTTGATGTGACTTCATTGCCGATATTAGTGCCTCTTCTGGCACTGATAAAAATTTAGTATCAAACCCGCCTGAAAGAGCCACAGGGCATTCTACTAAAGCACAAACCTCTTCAAGAAGAGACTCGTCTATAACTGCTTTGGCATTAATTTCAGTAGCCTTTTGTATGACCTGAGAACGGATGATTTCTTTACGTTTAAGGAAATCAACTTCAATATTTGCCCTATCTTGCATTATTGATGGATACTTTTCTGCACTACTTATACATATCTTATTGTCCTTTTTAAAGCGCAACCCCATAGTTTTGTTACTTGCCACTAGACCCATAATCTTTGCTGGAACAATCTGTTTACCAAGCAACATAACTAACCAGTGTACTGGCCTTGCAAAACTATAATCTAGGTCTCCCCAGCGCATTGGTCTAGCGATAGGGATTTTTTTTATAGATATATCAACAATATTTTCCAAAAGCTCTATTGTATTTAAGCCTTTCTGTTTTTTTGTGAAAAAATAATAATTACTAGATCCAAATGGTTTTTGTTTTAATTTGTCTTTTGAGGTGCCGCATGACTTAGCAAAACCTTCTATAGCTTTATCAGGAGCACTTATTGAAGGCCCTTTACGTTCAATTAGCTGTTCTTCCTGCTGCAACTGTAAATCTCTGACAACTACAGCTAAACGTCTAGGTGTTGAAAATATATCCACCTTTAAGTATGACAACTTGAGAGCATCAAGCTGTAACGCAATATTATCTCCAAGACTTGAAGATAACTTTTGTAGTAGTTTTGGTGGCAACTCTTCAGTGCCAAGTTCTAATAAAAAGTTCTCTGTATTCATGGATATGTATTTTACTCAAT
>FUWD013230639.1_pt1 | contig 25560 bp, 23 predicted proteins | sample 1063281 | NCBI WGS metagenome assembly FUWD01 (sample SAMEA79048168, study PRJEB19326) | metagenome | biome: marine | reverse complement strand
AGTAAGAAAAACATTACAGTTACATGTGAATAAAAACCCTTAATCTCTTTAACTTTTTTCTGAGCATTTAAATATTGAAGCTCTTTATTATATTTTATTTCCATATTTTACAATTTATCTTTTGAATTATTCATAAGTTCTTTAATCTTTTTTTCTTCCCAATTCTTACCCAGAAAAACATTATAATTATTAGCCTCTAGCAACTGTGAAACTAAACCAATACTCCAACCAAATAATGGAAACCAAAACCACTGAAAATAGGGAATGAAGCTTAAGTTTATAAAAATTAAAAAAGGCATTATTATAACAAAAGAAGCTAAGCTTGTGTAAAACTTTTTAAGTTTTTCTACTCGTTCAACTGCTAGTATATATTTACTGTTTTCTAGGTTTTCTGAATACATTGTGTTATTTGTTTTTATTAATAGAGGAATACTTACTTTAAATATTTTATGATCATTTTCTATAATTACATTTTTATCTGAAATCAATCCATATCTATCAGCTATGTTCCTAAGTCCTACCCTAGTTCCTTTACCTATTGCTTCTTTTGGATTGATATTATTTTCGATAATTAAATAACTACCTTGTTCATATATTCTAACAGTTAATGGTTTAGAAGATGAGACTACATTATGCTTTAGTGCATTCTCTAAAAGTAATTGTAATGAAAGAGGTACAATCTTTAAATTTTCATCACTAACTGATGAAGGTATATCAAACTTAACTGCATCTTCAAATCGCATTCCAAGTAATTCCATGTAGGTATTAGCAAATTTAATTTCTTGCATTAATGGGATAAGATCTTTATTTCTTTGTTCCAAAACATACCTATAAACTTTAGATAGTTTTGTAGTAAATTTCTCTGCTTGATGTGGGTTTTCTCCTATTAAAGAAGTTAATACATTGAGGCTATTAAATAGGAAATGGGGATCTAACTGACTTTTTAAAGATTCAAATTTTGCAGTTTCTGTTTTCGCTACAATCTCTTGTTTTGTACTTTCATTTGTCATAGCAAGCTTCCAATTGATCATAAAATCCTTTGCATGTTGAAATGTTGCAACCCCTAAAGAAAGTATAATGTAGAAGAAGTGAGCATACAAGTTAGAACCTTTTAAAAATAATGAAGGATCATTATTGTCAAGTACATACCAAGTAATATAATTTATCCCTAAAATTATAGGTACAGTGTATAAAATAGTTCCTATAATTCCTAGAGTAACTCTTTGTTTAGTTTGAGAAATCCAATCCCATTTAGTGTTTAAATAATAATTGATAAACCCATTACCAAGTCCTAATCCAAAAGAAAACATTCCAGAAACTATAAATGAATATACTATTCCTTTAGAGCTAAATTGTTGGAAAATTAAAATGAAAATAATTCCAAATAAGACTGTCATTTGCAAACAAATAATGAGATCTTTTTTTAAGCTTCTAAATCCAGAAATTTGATTGTTTCTCATTTTGTTAGATTAAATATTTTATTGGTTAAATTTAGTTAAAGTTCTGAAACATTAAATAAAAGTCAGAAAAACTTAACTTCTAAAGTTAAATCTTCCTCTGCTAACGTAAATTTTGAATCTGAATACGTTGATAGTCCAAAAGTTAGTATATTATTGGAGGCATCATAATCTTCTGTGGGTATCACATTTTCGTTGAAATCCATTTTGCCATTATTATTCTTATCATGAAAGCAAATCACTGAATATTCTCCTTTATCTAAGTTTTCAAAAGTAACAGAACTTCCTCCATCTACAATTTTTTCAGATTTAGCTTGTATTGGTTTTTTCATATATGTTACTTTCGTCAAACAAAGCGAAAGAAACTTTTCCATTGTTATTTGTAGCATTAATTACTGTTACTGTAATTTTTTGTTTTGGAGCCAAAAAACTTCCAGTAATTATCAAAACAGAAGTTAAAATTGAAGCTAAAATTTTTATCATTAGTTGTTTTATAAATTTGTGCAAGCAAACTCAGCACTTATTAAATATGATACAAATATGCAATGATGATAGAGCTGATTAAAGAATAAAATACTGAGTTGTATTTTTTTTAGGATGAGCTGTAAGAAGTTTTATTTTTTAAAAATTAAGTACTCTTCTAAACAAAGCTGTAATAAATTTCAAAGGTGGCATTGATAACATAATTCTTAAATCTTCAATAAAACTAGTTTCTTCATCAAGAAATCTAAAAACATTTTTTAATGAATTTCTTTTAAATAATGTAGAGAATAATTTAGAACCTAGATGATTGTAAGAGGACAAAACATCTATTAATAATAAATCATACCACCAAAATCTAGTTTTTTTTCTGAAATGGGTAAAGTCATTTTCTTCTTTAAGAAACGCTATAAGTTGTATAGTTTTCTTAGAGGTATTCTTAAAAGTGTATCCGGTACTAGCTTTTGTCCATCCTCCAATTGTACCTATATGCAATATGTTTTTAGAATTTTGCTTCCAGAATTTGTAGGAGGTCATAGGAATAACACCTTGTTCTATTTCTGTGATAGTATATTCTGTTATAGATTTAGTAGCTAGATATTTTAGCAACTCATCCTCATATTCGTCTTTAGTCAATACTTCTTTTGAGAACAAGGTATATTCAAACAATGCTTTGTTGGGCGAAATTGGTAAAACATACATAAACCTAGTATTCCTTTTTTGATCAACGGTAAAGTCCATAAAGGTCGCTGTAGAGTCATCAAATAAATTTTTATCAGTTTCTATAAACCAACCACAAAAGTGTTGTAATAATACAGGGTATTTTTTTTGTAGTGTATAATTTTTATTTAAATCAATACTGTTTAATAATTTGGTAGTAAAATATTTACTCTTAAGAGTTTCAACTATAGCGACATTTGTGCTAACCTTGATATCAACAACTGTATCCTCAATAAATCTAATATTATTTTTAGTATTAATAAATTTCCATAATTTATCATAAAAAACTCCACTTCTTAGCATCTTGTATGCATATGATTGAAGAGGAATAGTGTTTTTATATATATTACTTTCAAATAATATTTTATCCCAAGACTTATGCAGAAGCTCATCCCATTCTCCCTCACCATTTTCCCAAAAACACCAAGTTCTATCGTCAGAATTTTTTTTCTCTTTATCAATTATTAGTATTGATGAATTATCGAAAAAAGAATCATTAGCCATTCTATAAGCAAGCATAAGTCCTGATGCTCCAGATCCAGTAATAATGTAGTCGTATTGTGACATTAAAAGATTAAAAAAGTGAAAAAGAAAATAGTGATTGCTACAAATATATGAATAGATACTTTCTTATTGGTTTTTATATTAATTTGACGGTACAAATAGTGAGCTATACTTCCAATAATAAACCAAGCTATATAGTTTTTTAAAGGAATGGTATTATTCTCAAACTCCCAAAAATCTAATCTTGGAGCAGATACTTCTATAATAATATCTAGTAACATCATTATAAATCCTCCAAGTAACGATTGAATAATTGTGTTTTTATGAATTAATGAACTTAGATCGGCTGTAATAATTGTTAACACCGCCCAATTAAGACAAATTATTAATGGAACTCCAGCTACCTTTAACCCTAAATTATCTCCATAAGAATAAGATCCAAAAATCAAACCAAAATTAACCCCAAGAAATTCAGTTAAAAAACCTATAACAAATGGAATAGAAAAAGCAACCAACACCTTTTTAGAAAAATTATCAATATTCCAAAGAATAAGTATAACATACATGGAAAGATTTATAGGAGTTAATCTTAAAAACCAATCGGAATAGGTAGATAAAATACCTAAAATACCTGAAATATTAAAAAGCCAAATAATAAAAATGGATATACTTATTTTGTTTTTTAAAATCATACTTGTTTTAAAATTAATTCAGAAACAATTTTACCAGAAAGTAAACACAATGGGATACCTCCACCGGGATGAACACTACCTCCACAAAAATATAAATTTGATATATTTTGACTAAAATTAGGGTGTCTCAAAAAAGCTGCAAATTTATTATTACTTGAAGCGCCATAGAGGGCTCCCTGATAAGACTTTGTATTTGATTCTATTAACCTTGGGTCTAAAACCGTTTCAAATTCAATTAATTCCTCTAAATTAACAGATAAAGAATCAGAAAGTCTATTTAAAACATCTTTTCTAACGTCATTAATAATACTGTCCCAATCTTGACCAGTGTTGCTAGGGACATTTACCATTACAAACCAATTTTCACATCCTTTTGGGGCATCTGATTTATTTTCTTTTGAAGTAATATTAACATAAATCGTAGGATCATTATATACCTTCTTTTTTTCAAAAATATAGGTAAACTCTTTTTCATAATTATCTGAAAAAAATATATTGTGTAAATCTAATGAGGGAAATTCTTTTTTTATTCCCCAATAAAATATTAACGCTGAACTAGATCTTGGTTGTTTTAATATTTTTAATGGAGGTTTCTGGTCTTTAATTAGATTTTTATAAGTTGGAACTACATCACTATTAGATATTATAAAATCTCCATAAAAATCTTTATTGTTTACAGAGATTCCAACTGCAATTTGATTTTCTATATGAATTCTATTTACAGTAGAATTAAAATAAAATTGAACACCCAAATCTTGAGCCAACTTGTATATGCTCTCCGTTATTGAATACATACCTCCTTTTGGGAAAAAAGTGCCGTAATATTGCTCTAAATGGGGAATCATAGACATTATTCCAGGAGTTAGATAGGGAGATGAACCATTATATGTAGCAAATCTATCAAATAACTGAATTAACTTAGGGTCATCAAAATTACTGGTATTGTATTCGTGCAAACTAATATTAATATCTAAATTTCTTACATTAAATATCGCTTTCAATGTATCCTTTGATAAATAGGTAGAGATTTTGTGAAGAGATTTTTCTAAAAATAAGGAAGATGTTAGCTCGTATTTGTTTTTGCTTTTTTTGAAGTAATTATCTATGGTATTTTTTTCAACATCAAAAACGTTAGCAGCATCTGAAGAAAATGTATCGGTATTAGAGGAAGCTTTAAAAAATGTTCCATCTTTATAAAAATAATGACATACAGTCTCTTTTTTTTTGTAGGAGAAATAATGATTTATATTTTTATTTGAAATAGAAAATAATTCTTCAACAAATTGAGGCATTGTAAATAATGATGGCCCCATATCAAAACGATACCCTTTTTTTGATAATTCTGTTAACTTACCCCCTGGATATGTATTTGCTTCGAAAACTGAAACCTGAATTCCTTTACTTTGGAGTCTTACCGCTAATGATAAACCAGCAATACCAGAACCTATTATGATTGCTTTCTTTTGAATTGTATCATCCAAGACTTACTTCCTTTTGGGTTTTTTATAGTATTTGAAAGGAACATATAGCATACCAAAACATTCGCCGTCTTGTTTGTATAATTTCTTGTGATGTATTTTATGTGCTTTTCTCAACCCTAATAAATACCTGTTTTTTGTATGTTTAAACCATTTAAATCTTTGATGAATTAAAACATCATGAACAACAAAATATGCAACACCGTAAAGCATGATGCCAAATCCAATCGCAGCTAAAAAATAGATATTTTGTTCTAGGCCAAAATATATAGACAATGAACTTGGTAAAGCAAAAATTATGAAGAATAAATCATTTTTTTCAAATAAGCCCTTATACTTGGGTTGGTGATGATCTTCATGTAAATACCATAAAAACCCGTGCATAACAAATTTGTGAGTACACCAAGTAATAGCTTCCATTAGTAGAAATGTAAACAATGAAGTAAGAATTAAATATACCATTAAATCATATTTAATTTGTATTTAACATAACTTCTTGCTAATAAATTAATCTTCATGGGGTCAGATATTCTTACCCTTGTTTCAATAATTTGTGATGATGGAACGTTATTTAATTTTTTCAATAATCTTCTGTAGTACCTATAGGCCATGTAAACACCAAACTTAGCCTCTACAGGTAATTTAAGTATTCCATGATTAAACGCATAATTAAAATCATCTTCAATTTCCTGAATAATTAGTTGCTTAGATTCAGAATCTAAAGAAGTTAAATCTATGTTTGGAAAATATGATCTATTAAGTAATTCAAAATCATCTTTTAGGTCTCTCAAAAAATTAACTTTTTGAAATGCAGAACCTAATCTCATCGCTGCACTTTTTAATTCGTTGTATTTTTTTTCATCACCATCCACAAAGACTTTCAAACACATTAAACCTACAACATCAGCCGATCCATAAATATATTCATCATACTCTTCTTTTGTAGTATACATGGACTTTGAAAGATCTGCCCGCATACTTTTTAAAAATGATTTTACAAGATCATCTGTTATGTTATATCTTTTAACAGTTGCTTGAAAAGAATTTAAAATTGGGTTAAGGCTGATACCATTTTCAAGTGCTTTATAATATTGATTTTCAAAATCATCTAATAGCTCCTCTTTTTTGTAATCATGAAAAGTATCAACTATTTCGTCAGCAAAACGAACAAAACCATAGATATTATAAATCGCATACCTAATGGTAGGTGACAACATTTTTACAGCCATAGAAAATGATGTACTATATTTCTTAGTTACCAACTTACTAGTGTCAAAACTAACTTGATCAAATAATTCCTTCATTATATTCTTGTTTTTTGTATGAGTTCAGCTGTAATTTTACCAGAAATTAATGAAGGGGGAACACCAGGTCCAGGTACAGTAAGTTGTCCTGTGAAATATAAATTTTTAACTTTTTTACTTTTTAATTTGGGTCTTAAAAATGCTGTTTGTAATAATGTATTAGCCATGCCATAAGCATTACCTCCATAAGAATTGTATTCTTTTTTAAAATCATTTACACAAAAAGATTCTTTAAAAATAATACTATTTCTAACTTCCTGTTTTGTAATATTTTCAAATCTATCCATAATTTTATCAAAATACTTATTTCTCAGTTCTTCAGTATCTTCTAGATCTGTTGCTAAAGGTATTAAAAAGAAACCATTTTCTTTACCTTCTGGAGCAGAATTAGGGTCAGTTAAAGAAGTAAAATTGGCGTAAAAAAGTGGAGCTGTAGGCCATTTAGGGTCATCATAAATTTCTACAGCATGTTTATCAAAGTCGGTATCAAAAAATAGATTATGATGATTTACATTTTTTAATTTTTTATCAAACGCAACATAAAACAATAATGATGAAGGTGCAAAGGTTTTCTTAGCCCAATAAGATTCAGAATATTGTCTATAAGTAGAATCAAGTAATGTCTCTGTATGATGGTAATCCGCACCACTTAATACTAAGTCTGTATTAATTTGTTCCCCATTAACTAATAAGCCAGTTACTTTCCCTTTTTCAACAATTATTTTTTCAACATCACTGTTAATTTCAAAAGTAACACCTAATTCTTCAGCTAATTTTTTCATACCTTCTACTACACTATACATACCCCCTTCAGGGTGCCAAGTACCTAAACCAAAATCAGCATAATTCATAAAATTATAAAAAGCTGGAGTATTATTGGGTTTAGCTCCTAGAAATAAAACTGGAAATTCTAAAATTTGAATAAGTCTATGACTTTTAATTTTCTTTCTAACCTGTTTGCTAACTGTAGAAAAAAATTGAGAAACTCTTGAAACTGTTGTAGGAGTAACCAACTCTAGTGGAGAAACGCCAGGTTTGTATACTAAATCTTCAATAGCTGTTTCATAATTATCTTTTGCAGATTTAAGGAATTTCATTAAATGTTTTGAACTACCCTGCTCCTCTTCTTCAAACATGTCATAAATGTCTTTTAGATTACCTTGAACAGTTAATGAATCTTCTTTCCCAAAAAAGACTTTGTAGGCTGGATCTAATTTTTGAAGTTTGTAATAATCTGATGGTTTTCTTCCAAAATCAGCAAAAAAACGTTCAAAAACGCCTGGCATCCAATACCAAGATGGACCTATATCAAAAATAAAACCCTCTCTTTTTATTTGTCTTGCTCTTCCGCCTATAGTGTTGTTTTTCTCTAAAACAGTTACATCATATCCCATCTTTGACATATAACAAGACGCTGCAAGTGAAGAAAATCCAGAACCAATAATATATATATTTTTACTCATCAGTTTTTTTTGTTGAACAAATATAATTATAAGTCAAACAAGACAGTGTTTAATAATTAATATTATATTTCTTTTAACAAATCAGATATTGTTGGATACAATGAAATTTTTGATTCAAAATCATAACTTTTAAATTCCATCGCCTTTCTACCAACAGCAATTAGTGAGTGATTAGATTCATTTAAAATAGAGTCTAATTCATTAAAATAATCTTCTATAATATCATCATAGGGCCTAACTGTCATTGAAGTAACAAAACAAACATTTTCATCTATATCAAAAAAATAACTTAAGTTATCTAGTGGTAAACTTTGACCTAGATAAATAGTTTTAAAACCTCTAAGGACTAATTCATAATTCAAATAAAGTAAGCCTAACTCATGAATTTCATTTTCGGGTAAAAACAAAACAAATATTTTATTAGTATTGACTTGTGTAAATCTTAATTCTTCTGTGTTAATTTGAATTTTTTGTGTAATTAAATTTGATATAAAATGTTCATGAGCTGGCAGTAATGTTTCTGTTTGCCACAATAGACCAACATGTTCTAAAAATGGAATAAAAACTTCTTTAAAAATATCTCTAAACGTTTTTTTATGTAGTAATCTACTGTACGTATCGTTAAACAGAGATTTATCAAATTGAAACATAGACAATTTGAAAGAGTTTATCGCCTCATCGTTAATAGCAAGGTCAAAAGCTAATTCTCTAGCTATGATCAATATTTGATCATCATCCATTTGAGCAATTTTAGATATTTTATAATTATTGTTATTTAGAAGAACAATATTTAGAAGTTTCTGTAAATTTTTATGGGAATAATGTCTGATATTGGTTTCTGTTCGTTCTGGAGATAAAAGCGAATACCTTTTTTCCCAAATACGAATAGTATGAGCTTTTATACCAGAGATATTCTCTAAATCTTTGATACTGAAATTTTTCTTTATATTATTCAAATTAAAGAAATTTTAAATTTTAATAAAGTCAATATAATTAATTAATTCTATAAAAAAAATTAAAAATTTTGTAACTTTTAAAATACTTTACACACATATATACTAATACTAGTCAATTATTGAAAAACGAATTAGAAATAAAATTTTTAAATGATTTTGAAAAAAATCAAAACATTGTTCACAAAATTTGTAGAATATATACTACAAATCAAGACGAACACAATGATTTGTTTCAAGAAATTACTATTCAAGTATGGAAAAACTATTCTAAATTTAGAGGAGAAGCTAAATTTAGTACATGGATGTATAGAGTAGCATTGAATACTGCCATTTCATTATTTAGAAAATCAAAAAGAAGAATAAAAACACAAGATTTCAGTACTGTAAGTTACAAAATAGAGTATGTAGACTATGATAATACAAAAGACCTTCAATTAAATGCATTATACAAAGGAATTAGAGGTTTAAATGATATTGAGAAAGCTTTAATGTTTTTATACTTGGAGGATAAGCCCTACAAAGAGATTGCTGAAACTTTAGGTATTACAGAGGTAAACGCCAGAGTGAAAATGAATAGAACGAAACAGAAACTTAAAAAAATATTAAACCCATAAAAAATTAAATATATGGATTTAGCTAATTATAAGAAAGTCTGGAAGAACCAGCCTGAAGAAAAAAATAAAATTTCTGCTTTAGAAATTTATAAAATGACTCAATCAAAATCTAACTCTATAGTAAAGTGGATTTTTATAATTGGACTACTTGAATTTGTTTTTTGGTTTGCCATAAATTATTTAGGCACTAAAAATGGGGCTCTAGAACCTTATGAAAAATTAAATCTAATTAACTTTATAGATAATTTCAACTATTTCCATTATGTAGTTGTAGTGTTGTTTTTAATACTTTTCTACAGAAATTTCTCATTAATATCTACTGTAGACGACACAAAAACATTGATGAAAAATATCTTATTGGTTAGAAAAACAGTAAAATGGTATGTGTATTATAATCTGATATACGCAGTAGTTTTTTCAATTATTTTAAACATTTTAATTTTTAACACACCTGACGGAATTAATATTCTTTCAGGTATTGACAATGAAAGCTTTAATAAAGAACACATGATGTCTGTTTTTATAATAGCTCAAATAGTAGTTATGGCCATTATGATACTAATATTGTGGCTTTTTTACTACCTTCTCTATGGAATTCTGTTAAAAAAATTAAATAAAAATTATAAGGAATTAACAAAATTGAATGAGATTAGTTAAAAAAAACTCTGTAAATCAGTGGCTTTTTTATTCTTTAAAAACTTTCAATTCGTACACTAATTTTTCTAACATTTTTTCAGAAAAATCTAGGTGAGTAACTATTCTAATTTTACCATCGCCCATCGGGGTTAATAAAATATTTTTTTTAGCCATACTGGAAATAAAATCATCAGCATTTAAATAATCCTCAACATAAAAAATAATAATATTAGTTTCAACAGGTTCTACTTTTTTTACATAGGATAAAGAATTTAAAACCAGTTCAATATCTTTTGCTTTTTTGTGGTCTTCTGCCAAACGCTCTATATGATTATCAAATGCGTAAATTCCGGCGGCTGCCAAAAACCCAACTTGACGCATTGCGCCTCCAAACAATTTTCTAATTCGAAATGCTTTTGCAATATGCTCTTTAGTTCCTAATAAGATTGAGCCTACAGGTGCTCCTAATCCTTTAGATAAACAAATTGAAATGGTATCAAACAATTCTCCATATTGTTTTGGGGACTCTTTTTTAGCAACCAAAGCATTAAATAATCTAGCACCATCCATATGATAATCTAAATTATTATGTAAACAAACTTTCTTTATTTTTTTCAATTCTTCAAAATCCCAACAAGCACCTCCTCCTTTATTCGTTGTATTTTCTATACAAACTAACCTTGAATAAGGTACATGAATATCTGCTCTTCCTGCTGCTGCAATTTCTAATTGCTCAGCCGTAAACATTCCTCGATGTCCATCTATTAACTTACAAGAAACCCCAGAATTAAATGCTGCACCACCACCTTCATAATTGTAGACATGTGCCCATTTATCGCAAAATAATTTATCTCCAGGCTGTGTATGTAATTTAATGGCAGTTTGATTTGCCATTGTTCCGGAAGGAAAAAATAAAGCTGCCTCCATACCAAACATTTTGGCTGCTTTTTCTTGTAATAAATTTACTGAAGGATCACTATTAAAAACATCATCGCCAACTTCTGCACGCATCATTGCTTCCAACATACCTTTAGTTGGTCTTGTAACTGTATCGCTTATTAAATCTATCTTCATTTATTAATTGTTTCCAATGGGAGAACCATCTGGAATTTTTGGAGTTATTGGTTTTTTAAATTTAGTAGGATTCTTCTTAAATTTTGAGATCATTTTAATCATGTCTTTATGATATATTTTTTGAATACCTGGTGTTTTTGAATTGTTTAGTAATGTGTTGATTTTATCAATTTTATCATTTACAATAGCATTTACCTGCCAATACATGTCTTTATTTGATGACAAATGAAACAAATGATTCAATACTTGGTAATTCACAATATTTTGTAATTCTTGGTAGTAAGTATCTTTATGTGATTTTTCAAATGAATTTGCAATAAGGTCGTCTAACACTTCAACTAATCCTAGCTGACTACTATCAAGGCTTTTATGTTGAACTAATCTTGTTACCCTCTCAGGATGTAATAGTATTCCTAGAGTCATTGCAGATGCAGTTTCAACTGCGCCAAATGGATCAAAGGCAACACCTGTTTTACTTTTAAAAGATTCTCTAGTCCTTCCATAATTAAATGCTCTTGGAGGAAATAAGTCTAATATTTTTTTTGGTATGGCAAGTTCTTCAACGCTCAAAGTCTTAATAACAGATACTAAAGCTTTTCGTTCTAATTTACCAGGTATTCTTTTTACAATTGTATTGCCATCGTCTTTTATGGCATATGTATAATCTAAACCTCCTATCACTTTGGTAACTCCTTCAGTTTGATATCTATGTAAAAAGTACAATGGAACAAAAACATCTTCTAAGACTGAATACGGTTGATTAGATTTAATATTATCTTTTGAGAAATTTGCTATTGAATTTCTTCTAATGGATAATAAATTTTCTAATTCTTCAGATACATCTGATCCGTTATCCCATAAATGAGCATAAGCATGTGCACTTCCTAGGGGTCTTGCATCTTGATCTGAAATAAAACGAGCACCTTTTTTATAAGCTTCATCTAATAATTTACTTAAACTAGCATCTTCATCCTCTAAATATTCACCGTATGAATAAGCAATTGATACTTTATCCCAGTCTCCAATCTTTGTATCGTAGGCATCTGTAAAATCTACTTTTTCATCTTTAATTGACAATGTAGGATGCGGATAGTCCATTACTGAAGACCTTCCTTTTGTACTTGCTGCAAAATTATGAGCAAGACCAATTGTGTGACCTACTTCATGAGCAGACAATTGTCTAATTCTAGCTAAAGCCATTTCAAGTGCAAACTGATCGCTTGTATCGTCACTAGCGTAGGGAGCCTGAAGTGCTTGTGCTATTAAAAAATCTTGTCGAATTCGTAAAGATCCTAAACTTACGTGCCCTTTTATGATTTCTCCTGTTCTTGGGTCAGAAACAGAGCTTCCATAACTCCACCCTCTTGTGGACCTATGCACCCATTGAATCACATTGTATCTAACATCTAAAAGATCGGCATCTTCGGGTAACATTTTTACTTGAAATGCATTTGTAAATCCAATTGATTCAAAAGCTTGATTCCACCATCTAGCACCATCTAAAAGCGCAGATCGCACTGGTTCTGGCGTTCCTCTGTCTAAATAATAAATAATAGGTTCTACCGCCTCGCTTCTAGCAGCATTTGGATTTTTCTTTTGTAGTCTATGGCGATAAATAAATCGTTTTTTTATAGACTTGTTCACAGGAGTAGCATAATCTAAATAAGACATTGCATTGGCGCCAGATCTAGGATCAAACTTTCTTGGTGTATACTTATTATCTGGCAACTCAATAAAAGAATGATGTTGATTAACAGTTACCGAGGTTGATGTTGGTACCACACTTCTTATATCATATCCCTTTGGTACTCCTTTAAACGTAACCATTACATCAAATTCTACATTTTTAGGGAATGCTCTTGTTCTTTTTAAATTTATAGCGCTTCTAGATCTATCAAGGGTATATTTACCTTGCTTTTTTGCTGATAAACGACCCATGACTCCGTGTGCATCTCTTATAAAGAAAGAGGTTGCATCAACCAAATACTTACCATTTTTAGTTTCTTTAATTACAAAACCTTTGAGTATAGATTTAGCAAAAGCTTGTTCAACAGATTTTTTTTCTTCAATATTATCCGTAATAGCTCTGTAATATTGATTTGGTTGAATTAAAAGTAATTTATTTCCAGCTTTAATAAATTTAACGACCCTTGTATTTCCTAATTGACCTCTATCTAGACCAATATCATTTGAACCTATACCTTCCGAAAGCGCATTTACGTATAAAAACTCTTTATCTAGGTTTTCGATTTCTAGGAATATTTTATCATTACCTTCATCATAATAGAAAGTGAAATACCCATCGTATCTAGTAATATTTTTATTATCCTTAAAAAATTGAGCAAATCCTTGAGTAGAAAAACTCAAAAATAATAATACTAAAATTAGTTTTTTCATGTGTAATATATTTGAATAATCGTAAAAATACAATAATTAATAATGAATTAAAATATTCGTTAAATTCTCTTTTTATTACAACACAGTGCCTTTAATTTTTTTCCAAATTTTTAATAATAAAAAGGAAAAAACTAACACAACAAAGGTTAAAACTATAGCTATAAAGTATTCCCCATAAATATAATTACCAATAGCAAACATTGTTGAATAAATTAAAATACACCCTAAAATCATTGCTAATATACCGTTTGGAACACTCCATTTTTCGGTAGTTTTAATGATTGATATTTTAGCCTTATCGGCTCTCGTGAGTATCTTTTTCCATCCTGGCCCACCTGGCTGTGTTTTAGAATAAAAAGCAAATAGTACCTTATCATTTTCTGGAGCCGTTAAAAAAGTAACTACCAACCAAATAATTGATGAACAAAAAACTACAAAAGGAAATTTCATATATCCAGGAAATACTCCTCCAACCTCAAAAAGTGCTATCCCTTGGGTTGTAAATGTTAATAAAATAGAAATAACTCCAGATGCAATCATGGCTGAAATCTCTGTCCATGCATTGATACGCCACCAAAACCACCTAAGAATAAAAATTAGTCCAGTACCTGCACCAAACATTAAAATAATTTCAAAGAGTTGTAAAGCATTTGTTAGAGATAAAGCAATTAATGAACTAACAATCATTAAAATTACAGTTGTAATTCTACCAATGTTTACCAAATGTTTTTCTGTGGCATCCGATTTTATTTGTTGCTTGTAGAAATCATTCACCACATAAGAAGCACCCCAGTTTAGGTGAGTACTAATAGTACTCATATAAGCAGCAGCCAAGGAGGCTAAAACCAAGCCTAGTAAACCGCTTGGTAATTTCGTTAGCATAGCCGAATACGCAAGATCATGTCCTAATTTATCCTCTGTAACCGTTGGAAAAGCCTCTTGTATGCTAGCTAAATCTGGATAGAGAATAAGAGATGCTAGAGCAACTATAATCCATGGCCAAGGTCTTAACGCATAATGCATGATATTATAGAAGAATGTAGCTCCTATTGCATGGTTTTCATCTTTAGCTGCTAACATCCGTTGTGCTACATATCCACCACCACCTGGCTCTGAACCTGGATACCAAGAACTCCACCATTGAACTGCAAGAGGTATAATAAGAAGAGTAATAAATGTTTCGGTATCATCTAAACTTGGAAGAATATTTAATTTATCTTTTACATTTTCATGAGCAATTAAGTTTTCCAACCCACCAACCTCTGGAAGTCCTACGATATAATAAGCTGCACCAAAAGCACCTGCCATTGCTACAAAGAATAAGATAAAATCAGTATATACAACACCTTTAAACCCTCCTATGGCACTAAAGACAACTGTAATAAAACCAGCAATAACAACGGTTGCTACTGGATCTAAACCTAACATTACTTGTCCAATTTTTATTGCTGCCAAAGTTACCCCAGCCATTGCCAATACATTAAATATGATTCCCAGATATACAGCTCTAAAGCTACGAAGAAACCGTGCAGGCTTTCCTCCATATCTAAGTTCGTAAAATTCGATATCAGTATTCACCTCTGACTTTCGCCAAAGCTTTGCATACACAAAAACAGTTAATAATCCAGTAACCAAAAATGCCCACCAAACCCAGTTTCCTGAAACTCCATTGGTACGAACTATGTCTGTAACCAGATTAGGCGTATCTGTAGAAAAGGTAGTAGCAACCATAGAAAGTCCTAATAACCACCATGGCATGTTTCTTCCGGAGAGAAAATATTGATTGGTGTTTTTTCCTGATGTTTTTCCAACGTAAATACCTATTGTAAGGATAACTGCAAAAAGTGAGAAAATGATCGTGAAATCAAAATTTGATAAGGAAATCATAATATAATTAGTTTTTTGGCCAATGTAAATTAATAGGGTGCTGTGCAAGATATTCATTCATTATGAGAATATCATCTTTTCCTGTTAAATCAGGCACATGTTCTGAAAGTGGTATTCCAACTATTGAGGTTGGGTAAGCACATGACATATCTAACAAAGCAGAAGGCAGTTCTTTTTCATTTCTTACAGGGTGAATGGCGCAGGTTTGTAAAAAAGGATAAAATAGTATTCCATTAAACTTAAAAACATTCATACTTACCCGAAATTTCCCATCCTTGTCTTTATATTTATATGCTTCAAGAGCTGTAGGTTTCTCTATAATATCCTGTAAATAATTATATCGATCAACTTTTGTTAATGCAAACTTTGCAATACGTTCTTGAGGATATTCTAATGCATCTCTATCGTAGTTTATAAATGCATTAGGACTTTTGTTTGTTCGAAGCAAATTAAACGCTTTTACGCTATACAAATTATCACAATTACAGACAACAAATTCATTTTCTTGTAACTCTGGATATTGTTCTAAAGATTGACATACGGCATCAGCAGTTCCAAAGGGTTTTATACGCCCTTCAGGGATGCGCTGATAAACATAAGAAATTGACAATCCATAAAACTGATTTCTTGTTCTCTCCTCTCCATAGTAAGTTTTAAAAAGCGCCCCTTCTTTTCCTATGACAATATAAATATTTTGGAATCCTGCTAAATGTGCATTGTACAATACATAGTCTAACATTGGACGATTATTTAGTAAAATCAATGCTTTACTTCTTGAATTCGCTTGATCTATTAAATCTTCTGAGAGTTCTGACAAAGAAGGTTTTTTCATCCTTGACGAAGCTCCTCCTGCTAGTATAATTAAATGATTTGTCATGATACTATAAATTGCTTTGAAGAAGTTACAGAAACAGCATACGCATCTTTAGCTCCAGCTATTAAAATATTATCAATTACTCGTTGTTTATTTTGTTTAGATGAAATGGCACAAATGCTTCCACCTCCACCAGAGCCAACAATTTTAGCACCATATGCTCCAGCTTCAAGAGCTGCTTCGATCATATTGTCAATTTTTGGAGTAGTAATCTTTAAAATATTTTTTAGTACTGAATGATGCTCATTCATTAACGCTCCAATCGTTTCATAATTCAATATATCTTCATTCAAAGCAGTCAATGCATTTTGAGTAATCATGTGATTTTTAATTGAGGAATAAAAGAACGTTTGTAATTCTTCAGAAAGAATATCAGAATACTTATCTACATCTTCAAGAACGGCTGAATGCAAATTAAAATCCGAATCGTATTCTTGAACTGCTTTAATTGAGGCCAGTGCTTTGCTTTTTAAATCACCAAGTAAACCCATTGTGTTTTTTGGAATTCCAGATTCACCAATAATAAGTTCAGATAATGAACTTTCAATCTTCTTAAACTTAGCTGAATTGCCAGTTTCTAAAAATATAATATCGCCAATCGCTATCGTATATTGATCCATCCTTCCTCCTGGGGAATTATATTCAACAACCTCTGCTTCATAGGCAAATTTGGCAACTAATTCATCAGTAACTTTTTGATTACATCCAAAAGCATCCAACAAAAACCGAATCCACGCTACTACTACAGCAGAGGAACTAGAAAGTCCTGCGTTTATTGGTACATCTCCTTTTATTGTGATTGTATACCCTTTATCTAAAACACATCCATAACGCCTTACAACTCGAACTACGGAAGCAATATGATCTCCATTTTCAAGATGATCAAAAGGATCATGAATATGAAAACTCCTAGATGTTTTCATATCTGACATTTCTATGAGAATCTCTTCTGAATCATTTGCCATACCATGAATTTCAACAAATCTATTTATTGCACATGCAATAATTGGCAATCCTAGATAATCTTGATGATCTCCAAAAAGACAAACCCTTCCAGGAGCTTTACTAATAACTTGATTCATACTTAGTATGTGTCTTTAATCCAGTCGTATGGTTTTCTTGTTACCCACAAACCTCTGGTAAAATCAGGAAAGTCTTGTGATGCTCCATTATTTTCAATGGAAGCTTCGGAAAGCGGAGTAATTGCACTCCAAGCTGCTGCATCATATACATCTAAGGGTGGTGCAATATTTTGTTTTGCAGATTCAACAAACGCATTTAAAACAAAAAAATCCATTCCTCCGTGTCCAGAACCTTGAGCATAGTCTCCATATTTCTTCCATAACGGATGGTCGTATTTATCTAGCCAAGGGTTGGCTTCATCCCAACGATGAGGTTTCGAAACACCTTCAATGTACATTCTATTTCCATCTACCTCCCACAAACCTTCGCTTCCTTGAACACGAAAACCTAATGAATATGGTCTAGGTGAATTACAGTCATGAGTAACTATAATGGTTTCTCCGTTAGCAGTTTCTAAGGTAGAAGTAATAATATCTCCTTGTTTAAATTTTAATTTAGCATTGGGATGATCTTTACCCCCGTTATCAACTATATATTTATGTAAACCTACAGCTTTACTGGCATGAGAAGTCATTGACACAAATCTATTTCCTCTATTTATATCACACATTGTAGCTACTGGTCCAACGCCATGAGTTGGGTACACATCTCCGTTACGAAGTAATGAATGTTGGGTTCTCCATTTAGATTCTGAAATCCCTTTCTCTCCAAACTCAACTCCTTTCCCATAGGGTGTAATTCCATCATTAAATTTTACAAATCTCAGATCATGCTGATAACCACAACGAAAGTGAAGTAATTCACCAAACACATTTTGACGAACCATATTTAGAACAGCCATTACATCTCTTCTATAATTAACATTTTCTAATATCATTAAATGAGACCCAGTTTTTTCATGAATATTTACTAAATCCCAACATTCCTCCATGGTATTAGCAGCAGAGACCTCAACGCCTGTGTACTTTCCAGCCAACATAGCATCTTTTGCCATACGCGTGTGCCACAACCATGGTGTAGATATAATAACAGCATCTATAGAATTATCTTCTAAAAGGTTTTTATAATCTAGAGAATCTTTTCCAAAAGTTTTTGGTGAAGGTTTAGATGCTTTTTTTATAACCTCTAAACAAAGATTTATTCTTTTGATGTCTATGTCACAAATAGCTGAGATAGTTACATCTGTTCTTTGTAATAAATTCGTTAAATGATTGGTTCCCCTTAGCCCTACTCCTATTAGTGCTATGTTTAGTTTCTCTTTTGTAGAATTTGACATTCCAAAAGACATGCTAGGTGCTAATACTAAACCGGCTCCAAGCATGGTTGATGTTTTAACAAAGTCTCTTCTTGATTTCATTAGTTAGTGTTTGCTCATAAAAATAGCTATAATTTTATTTAATTTTTAAATTAAACTAAAAAGAAATTAGTTTAACCTAAATATCATTTCATAAGACCCTGTTTGCTTTCAGTTTTTTCAACTATTTTTGTTTTAAACTATGGTAACACTAGATCAACTAAAAAACCTATCAGAAAGAGTTTCTAAACTAAAAATATATTTAGATATCGATAAAAAACTGATTGAAATTTCGAATGAAGAGGAAAAAACAGCAGATCCAAGTTTTTGGAACAATCCAAAAGAAGCTGAAATCTTAATGAAATCAATTCGTTTTAAAAAAAAATGGGTAGATGACTATAACAAAGCGATTTCTTTAGTTGAAGATCTTCATGTTTTATTTGAATTCTACAAAGAAGGTGACATAGATGCGAAAGAAATAGCATCTCAATACGAAAAAGCGGCAACATTTATTGAAGATATTGAGTTTAAAAATATGCTTTCTGAAGAAGGTGATAGTTTTAGCGCTGTTATTCAAATTACAGCTGGAGCTGGTGGTACAGAAAGTTGTGATTGGGCAGAAATGTTATTTAGAATGTATTCTATGTGGTCCGAAAAACAGGGGTTTTCACTCAAAACTCTCAACTATCAATCTGGAGACTCTGCTGGAATAAAGACTGTTACTGTAGAGGTTGATGGAGATTACGCTTTTGGGTGGTTAAAAGGAGAAAATGGTGTTCACCGATTGGTAAGAATTTCACCTTTTGATAGCAATGCCAAAAGACATACCTCTTTTGCATCAGTATATGTATACCCTGTAGCAGATGATTCTATAGAAATAGAGGTTAATCCTGCTGATGTAGAAATTACAACAGCAAGATCTAGCGGGGCCGGCGGGCAAAATGTTAATAAAGTAGAAACAAAAGTTCAGTTAACTCATAAACCAACAGGAATTCAAATTTCTTGCTCTAACTCACGTTCACAACACGATAATAGAGCTACAGCTATGAAAATGTTAAAGTCTCAACTATACGAAATTGAATTACAAAAACAACAAGAAGCGAGAAATAATATTGAGGCTGGAAAAATGAAAAATGAGTGGGGAAGCCAAATTAGAAATTACGTAATGCATCCATACAAATTAGTGAAAGATGTAAGAACTGCCCATGAAACAGGAAATGTAGATGCAGTAATGGACGGTAACATAAATTCATTTCTAAAAGCATATCTAATGTCGCAAGGACAAAAGGATACAATATCACAATTATAATTTCGAGTTAAAATACTGACTAAATTTATGATAAAAATATACCACAATCCAAGATGTAGAAAATCGAGAGAGGGTTTACAACTTCTCAAAGAAAGTAAGCAAGAATTTAAAATTCTAGAATATCTAAAAGAAATTCCGAGTTTTGACGAATTAAAATCAATCATAAATCTTCTTGGTATTACTCCTATTGAATTAATACGAAAAAATGAATCTATATGGAAAAAGAATTACAAAGGAAAAGAATTAACTAACGATGAAGTGATTAGAGCAATGACAGAACATCCTAAGCTAATTGAAAGACCAATTGTAATCAATAAAGAAAAAGCTGTAATAGGAAGACCTCCAGAAAATATTAAGCATATTTTGTAATGGATTTTTGTTTAACAGAATATTAACTACTAATTAATAAACTAAATAAGAATTTTACAGTCGAAGATATAAATCAACGATTGATATGAATAAAGCTAGTTTTCTTATTGTAATGTTTGTAATTGCATTTTTTAATGCTTTTGGTCAAAAGCCTCAAAACTCTCAAATTTTTATTTCTGGAATTATTATTGATTCTGAAACCAAAGAACCTCTTGAATACGCTACCATAGTTTTAAATGACACAAAAAATAATAAACTAAGTGGTGGGATTACTGATTCAAAAGGAAGCTTTAATATAAAAATGAATCCAGGAGTTTATGATATCAGTTTTGAATTTATTTCTTTTAAAACCATCAAATTAACCAAAAAAGTTGTTAATCAGTCTATTAATTTTGGAACCATTGAATTATTTGAAAACACAAATACTTTAGATGAGGTTGTTGTAATTGCTGAAAAATCCACAGTTGAAATCAGATTAGATAAAAGAATTTACAACGTAGGTAAAGACATGACAGTTAGAGGTGGTTCTGCGTCTGATGTTTTGGATAATGTTCCCTCAGTAGATGTTGATGTAGAAGGAAATGTAAGCCTTAGAGGTAACGAAAATGTTAGAATATTAATAGATGGTAAGCCTTCTGCATTGGTTGGTTTAAGCGGCACAGATGCATTACGCCAATTACCTGCAGATGCCATAGAAAGAGTAGAAGTAATTACCTCGCCATCTGCAAGATATGATGCTGAGGGAACTGCTGGAATCTTAAATATCATTCTCAGAAAAGGAATTGCAACTGGTTTAAATGGTTCTATGAATGCAACTATTGGTGATCCAACGCAATATCGGATTGCTTCTAATATAAATTTTAGAACAAAAAAAGTTAATTTTTTTACCAATCTAGGATATAGAGATAGTTCAGGACCAGGAAACTTTTTAACGAATCTATCAACTTTTCAAAATGAATCTCTAAATAGTCTAAGAATTGAAGACAGAGATTTTGAAAGGAACAGAAATGGATATAATATTAATGTTGGATTAGAATATTTTTTATCTAAACAAAGCTCAATTACTGGAACCTATTTTTACAGAGACTCCAATAACAAAAACCTTTCAACTAATACCATTCGTGTTTTTGATGCGAATGATATTCTTCAGTTTACTGATACTCGTATTCAAGATGAAGATGAAATTGACAAGACTTCGCAAATTTCTTTGAATTACACCAATAACATCAACAGTAGTGGTCATAAATTAACTATAGATGTTCAGTATAGTGATAGTCAAGAAACAGAAAATGCATTCATTGATGACTCTCTGGCTATTGAAAACAATATTACCACAGAAGATTCTAAGAATACTCTTATACAAACAGATTATGTTTTACCAATTGGTGAGAACACCCAATTTGAATTAGGCTATCGAGGAGATTTTCAGGATTTAAACTCTAATTTTCTGGTTTCTAGAACACCTGAACTAGACTTTGATCCTTCCAATAACCTTGTTTTTAAACAAAATGTAAATGCTATCTATTCTCAGTATGGAAGTAAGATTAATAAATTCACCTATCTAATAGGTCTACGAACAGAGATTACAGACGTAAAAGTAAGACTTACCAACACAAATGAAAATTTCGATTACAAGTACACAGAATTTTTCCCTACCATTAACTTTGGTATAGAAAGAACAGAAAATCAAAGTTTTACTCTAGGGTACAGCAGAAGACTTAGAAGACCAAGATACTGGTATCTTAACCCCTTTGAATCTAGAAATAGCCAGAATGTAATTTATAAAGGAAATCCAGGTTTAATTCCAACTTTTACTAATTCTTTTGACCTTGGCTTTCTTCAAAAGATAGGAAAACTTACCTTAAACTCATCAATTTATTTTCAGCATTCAATAAACTCTATACAAAGAGTCACAAGAGATGAAATTAGACTATTAGACGGAGTAAACCAAGTAATAACAATTAGAGAACCCATTAATTTGGCCTCTGAAGATAGATATGGCTTTGAATTAACTGCCAATTATAATCCTTCAAAGAAACTAAGGCTTTCTGGAAGTTTTAATGTATATCAGCAAGAATCTAAAGGGCTTTATGCATACAATAAATTTATAATAGATGAAGTAACTGGAGCTATTAGCTCTACTCCTGAGACACAAGATTTAGGAAATACAAACAATAGTTGGTTTAGTAGGTTTAATGCTACTTTTTCTCTCCCTTGGAAAATACAAATGCAAAACAGATTATCTTATAGAGGACCCAGGTTTACAGCTCAAAGTGAATCAAAAGGAATGTTTTCTACCAATATAGCATTAAGTAAAGATGTATTTAATGAAAAGGGTACGTTCGTATTTAACGTAAGTGATTTATTTAATTCTAGAAAATGGAGATCAACTAATTTCAATCCAAATAAAGAAAATCCTACAAGTATTAATTATCAAGAATCTCAATGGAGAGTTCGTCAAGTATCTTTAAACTTCACTTACAGGTTTAATCAGAAAAAAAATCAAGGAAGAGAAAGAAGAGGCGGTGAAGATTACGAGGGTGGTGAGGGTTTTAGTAGACCCTAAAACTATACAAAATCAAATAAAAAAGACTCGCAAAATTACGAGTCTTTTTTTTATTATTTATAAATAAAACTACTTTCCTTCTGCAGCTTTTTTTGCTTCTCTTTTTAATTTAAAATTTTCCCAGATAGTCCCTCCTAGCCAGTAAGGAACAACAAAAGTTAATAAAAATATCAACAACCAAAAACCAGCTGTAAAAATAAACATAAATAAAACCAATCCTGAAAACTGAGAAAAATCTAACATTTTAAAAAAACTTTAATTTAAGTTACAAAAATAATAGATAATTTTTATTGATACTAACATTTAGTTAAATATTTCCAGAAGAAAATACTCACAAATGTTACTAACTGATTGTTGTGGATTTTGTAATTTTGTAATATCATTGAAAATGTACTAATCATGAAATTTAGAATAGAAAAAGACACCATGGGTTCAGTTGAAGTTCCTGCTGATAAATATTGGGGAGCACAAACCGAAAGATCTAGAAATAATTTTAAGATTGGTTCAGCTGCTTCAATGCCTCTAGAAATAGTCTATGGTTTTGCTTATCTCAAAAAAGCTGCAGCTTTCACAAATGCTGAATTAGGTGTTTTAGAAATTGAAAAGCGTGATTTAATAGCGATGGTGTGTGATGAGATTTTAGCTGGTAAGTTAGACGATCAGTTTCCTTTAGTAATATGGCAAACAGGCTCAGGAACTCAATCTAACATGAATGTAAATGAAGTAATTGCAAACAGAGCCCATAAAATTGCTGGAAAAATAATTGGAGAGGGAGAAAAAACTATTCAACCAAATGATGATGTAAATAAATCTCAATCATCAAACGATACATTTCCAACAGGAATGCATATCGCATGTTACAAAAAAATTGTAGAAACCACGATCCCTGGAATTGAACAACTAAGAAATACTCTTCAAAAAAAATCTGAAGATTTTAAAGATGTCGTTAAAATTGGGCGAACTCACTTGATGGATGCCACTCCCCTAACCTTAGGACAAGAATTTTCTGGATATGTTGCTCAATTAAATTTTGCTTTAAAAGCATTGCGCAATTCTTTGGAACACTTAAGTCAATTAGCTTTGGGAGGAACTGCTGTAGGAACTGGATTAAATACACCAAAAGGATATGATGTTTTAGTGGCTAAATTCATAGCAGAATTTACAGAAATGCCATTTATAACAGCTAAAAACAAATTTGAGGCCTTAGCGGCACATGACGCATTAGTAGAAACACACGGTGCTTTAAAACAAGTAGCTGTTTCTTTAAATAAAATTGCAAATGATATTCGCATGATGGCTTCAGGGCCAAGATCTGGAATTGGGGAAATTATCATACCAGCTAACGAACCAGGAAGTTCTATTATGCCAGGAAAAGTAAATCCAACACAAGCAGAAGCCATTACTATGGTTTGTGCGCAAGTTATGGGGAATGATGTTGCTGTAACTATCGGTGGAACTCAAGGTCATTATGAATTAAATGTTTTTAAACCTATGATGGCAGCTAATGTGATACAATCAGCTCAGCTAATTGGAGATGCTTGCGTATCTTTTGATGTAAATTGTGTTTCTGGAATTGAACCAAATTATTCAAGAATTAATGAATTATTGAATAATTCGTTAATGCTTGTCACTGCTTTAAATACCAAGATTGGCTATTATAAAGCCGCTGAAATTGCAAATACCGCACATGCTAATGGCACTACCTTAAAAGAAGAAGCAGTCCGTTTAGGTTATGTTACTGAAGAACAATATGAAGAATGGGTTAAGCCCGAGGATATGACAGGCAGTTTAAAATAATAGTCATTCCTTAAATTTTTTAATTAAAAGAAATCTAAACTTCTTTTCTTAAAAAATATATTTTCTTGATTCAACAATAACAACGAAGCATTTTCTTTTTTTAATGTAAGTTTGTTTAATGTAAGTAATCATAACGTATGACAACTTTATTTATAAATATTAAAGAACTTATTCAAGTAAGAGAACTGTCTGAAGATAAAGTTTATGGAAAAGACATGGGTATTTTACCCATCATAAATAATGCTTTTATGTTGATTGAAGATGATACCATCACCAACTTTGGTTCTATGGATAATCTTGATATTAGAAAAGCGGATAAAGTAGTTGATCTCACGGGTAGATTAGTTTTACCCACTTGGTGTGATAGTCATACTCATCTGGTTTATGCAGATTCTAGAGAAGATGAATTTGTTGATAGAATAAAAGGATTGTCATACCATAAAATAGCCGAAAAAGGAGGAGGAATTTTAAACTCAGCAAAAAACTTCAACATAAAATAGAAGACCACCTTTACAAAGATGCAGTTACAAGGATAGAGGAAATAATTAAATCTGGTACGGGTGCATTAGAAATTAAATCTGGCTATGGGTTAACTTTAGATAGTGA
>FUWD013181348.1_pt1 | contig 25589 bp, 18 predicted proteins | sample 1063281 | NCBI WGS metagenome assembly FUWD01 (sample SAMEA79048168, study PRJEB19326) | metagenome | biome: marine | reverse complement strand
CATCCTAACCTGACCATTCAGCACAACAAAATCGAAGTGTGTGCACTTATTGGAGTACATTGCCACTTTGCGAACATCACATTAAAAATGATACGTGCGAACACAAATTGCTATACCACCGCACTATGTCAATATGATGGTCATGAAGACGCTTTGATCTCCATACGAGATTTAGATGGGAACAAGCTACAAAAACTGATTGATACCATCAACAGGATTAAAAAAGCCGGTACAGTAACGCCATGGGCATTGACCCCGGAAGGTAAAGAAGAATTAGAGGAAATTGCGGCTACAAAAGCCAAAAATAAGGCCCTCAGCAAAGAAGATACACATGTGTTCATGGGAGACTTGGAAAAGGGCTTGGATGATAATGCAGAGTAACAAGTTTCCACTTTAATCAAAAGGCCGGTACCACTCAGGTGCAGGCCTTTTCTTTTGCTAAATGTTCACTATCATCGAGCAAAGTCAGCCTGCCAAAAGATAATTAAATATCTATCCCATATCATGTGAGGAATAATTTTAAGGTTCATGACTAGTTAACGTCCCTTAAAAAGGGCCAAAATGCAGTCATGACGCGGCAAAACACGATTTTAAATACTCAATTGCTAGTTCAGTTAGATTGCATGGCGAATTAAGGATTAATAGTAACTCAAGATTTTTAAGTTCCATCTCGTCTTCAGCAGAAAATAGATCAGGGAGACAGAACAGTATTTACCTACCCCAAAGGTCTCCTTACAATCTATAAATAACCCCTTCATGCTGACATAGTTGGTTTTTTCCGCCCGCACCGTTGCATCGCCAATAACAATTTCCACCTAAATATGTACCGGTACCCGGGTAAACTCTCGTTGATTTTGTTCGTCAACCATCTTATGCACCCATTAAATATAGAGTTTAACTTCTTAACAAATATCAGGGTTAATATAAATACATATCCAACCAACTTAAAGCTAAGGTTTGATTTATCGGTCAGCCTTATTTTCAAAGAACACACTTTTATCCCAGGCCGGATTTAGAATCAATAAAAATATTATGTAGTTACCTTGACATTGTTAAGTCACGGTCTTATCTAACTGACAGGAAACATGATTCTAAGCCTTTTCAAAGGCTTTCTCCGATAAATCAAAAATATAAATTGTTAAAAAGTCATCTTTAGAAAGGACCATGCATTATGGGAAAAATCATCGGTATTGACCTCGGAACCACCAATTCAGTGGTTGCGGTAATGGAAGGAAACGAACCCAAAGTTATATTAAATGAAGAGGGAAGCCGCACCACCCCTTCAGTAGTCGCTTTTACCAAAGAAGGCGAAATCCTCGTTGGCCAAGTCGCCAAGCGACAAGCTATAGCGAATCCAGAAAACACCATTTTCTCAGTCAAACGCTTTATGGGTCGTTCTTTCGATGAGGTCTCTGAAGAAATGAAAATGGTTCCCTATACTGTTGAAAAGGGTTCTAAGAGTGAAGTAAAAATCAAAATTGGAGACAAAAATTACAGTCCGCCGGAAATTTCGGCGATGATTTTGCAAAAGCTCAAAAAATCTGCGGAATCCTATCTAGGTGAGACTGTTACGGAAGCGGTAATTACCGTCCCCGCATATTTCAATGACACCCAACGACAGGCTACTAAGGACGCAGGAAAAATTGCCGGGCTTGACGTTAAACGTATTATCAATGAGCCTACAGCTTCAGCCCTAGCCTATGGTCTTGACAAACAAAAAGATCACATGATTGCCGTTTACGACTTCGGCGGTGGTACTTTCGATATTTCCATCCTTGAAGTGGGTGACAATGTTGTAGAAGTAAAAGCTACTAATGGAGACACCCATCTCGGTGGTGACAATTTGGACCAACGCGTCATTGACTGGTTGGTTGCCGAATTCAAGAAAGATCAGGGAGTCGACTTGTCGAAAGATAACATGGCACTGCAAAGGCTTAAAGAAGCGGCGGAGAAAGCCAAAATAGAGCTTTCCACCACTACTGAAACTGATGTCAACCTCCCCTTCATCACAGCAGACGCAGGTGGACCAAAACATCTGAACATTAAGCTTTCCCGTGCAAAATTCGAGTCTATGGTGGATGACCTGATTGAAAGGTCAAAAACACCTTGTACCAATGCACTGAAAGATGCGGGACTGGACGCAAGCAAGATTCACGAAGCGGTTCTTGTTGGTGGATCAACACGCGTTCCCAAGGTTGGAGAAGTTGTAAAAAATGTGTTCGGCAAAGAACCACACCGCGGAGTTAATCCCGATGAAGTGGTTGCTCTTGGCGCGGCCGTTCAGGCTGGTGTACTTTCGGGTGATGTAAAAGACATTCTGTTACTTGATGTCACACCATTGTCTCTTGGCATTGAAACACTCGGTGGTGTTACCACTAAACTGATCGAACGCAATACGACGATACCAACGCGCAAGAGTGAAGTATTTTCTACCGCGTCTGATAATCAACCCAGCGTAGAGATCAATGTGCTTCAAGGTGAACGTGAAATGTCTAAAGACAATCGCTCGCTCGGTCAGTTTCATCTCGATGGAATTCCACCGGCTCCCAGAGGCGTGCCTCAAGTCGAAGTCACCTTTGATATTGATGCGAATGGAATCATCAATGTTTCTGCCAAGGACAAAGGAACCAACAAAGAGCAGAAAATCACTATCACCGACTCTACTGGGTTGAGTGACAGCGATATCGAAAATATGGTCAAAGACGCTGAAGCCAATGCCGAAGTAGATAAAGAACGCCGTGAAAAAATTGATCTAAAAAATCAACTGGACTCGGTAATTTACGGCACAGAAAAAACTATCAAGGAAAATAAGGATAAGCTTCCTGAAGACGATGTAAAAGCGGCTGAAGAAGCTATTGAAGAAGCTAAAAAACATCTTGATGGTGAGTTAGAAGAAATGAAGGCCCAAGTTGAGAAAGTCAACGAGGTTGCCCATAAACTTGCCTCTGCCATGTACGCTCAGTCACAAAGTGAACAGGGTGATCAACCTGAAGGTGGACCGGAAGGCGGGCCCCAGGATTCCGATGAGTCCGGTGGCGGAGACAAATCTTCTGAAGACGATGTCGTAGATGCAGAGTTTGAAGATATTTCAAAAAAATAATCTTACAGTAATTTTTAATTATCAGGTCACCCCCTCAGGCAATTTTGCCTTGAGGGGGTTGCCTTTATTATAACGCTAATTATTCCAAAACAAGTTTGCGTAGCTTATGACAATTGACAAGGATTCAAAAAAAGAAGATAAACAAAAAATTTCTGTCGTCGACCGCAGGCATTGGGCCCACGAGGACGAAGATTCAAATGGTGACAGTACCTCCAGCGATACCTCCGAAGAGCGATTACCCAGCTATGTCGAGCAATTAAAAAAAGATGCTGAAGATAAAGATAAACGCCTTCAGGAATACATTGCCGCATACAAAGACAAAAACTCAGAAAACGATGAGTTCAGGGGGCGGCTACAAAAAGAAAATGAAATCCGTCTCGACCAGTTCAAGGCTATTCTTTTTGCAAGGCTATTGCCCATACTGGACAACCTGAAACGAGCCGCGCAGTCCGCTTCCGAAACCAAAGATATTGACTCACTTGAACAGGGCATCGATTTGGTTATCAATCAATTCTCCCGTGAGTTGAAAGATAACGGAGTCGAAACCATTCCATCTATTGGCGAAAAATTTGACCCCAAATCACATGAAGCTTTCCTGACCGTAGATACTGAAGATACGGCGCAGGATCAAATGGTCATAGAAGAGCTTGAGCCGGGTTACCGTTTCAAAGAAAAATTGATCAAAGCCGCGAAAGTTAAAATTGCCAAGCTGAAAAAATAAGGAAATTTATGTCCCAGCGTGATTATTACCAAGTTCTTAGTGTTTCCAGAGACGCCTCCGAATCGGAGCTTAAAAAAGCCTATCGCCAATTAGCATTGAAATATCACCCGGATAAAAATCCAGGCGATCATACCGCAGAAGACAAGTTTAAAGAAGCCGCAGAAGCCTATGAAGTTTTAAAGGACCCGGAAAAAAGAAAAATTTATGACCAGTTTGGCCACGAGGGTCTCAAAGGAAGGGGATTCAGTGGATTCAAAGGATTTGATGATATTTTTTCATCTTTCGGAGATGTCTTTCAGGATTTCTTTGGAGGGGGTGGCGGGAGCGGGCAACAAACTGGCGCGGACCTGAGATTGGATGTCACCATTTCATTTACCGAAGCGGCTTTTGGTGTAGAAAGAAAAGTAGATATTACCAGGCATTGCAACTGTAGTACCTGTAATGGCTCAGGCGCAAAACCCGGTACATCGCCCAAAGTCTGTGGTACCTGCCGAGGAACCGGCCAGGTCGTACGTACCCAGGGGTTTTTCAGTATGGCATCCCCTTGCCACGCATGCCAGGGACAAGGCCAGGTCGTGGAGCATCGTTGTAGTGAATGCTATGGTGAAGGACGGGTGCCGGAAAAGAAAAAAATAAACGTCACGGTTCCCGCTGGAGTCGATGATGGATCAAGGCTTCGATTGCGTGGCGAAGGCGAAGCTGGCCCTGCAGGAGCTCCCCCGGGTGACTTGTATGTATTTATCCATGTGGAAGCGCACGATCTCTTTCATCGTGAAGGCTATGATTTGTTTTGCAGATTAAATCTTTCCTATTCACAAGCGGCACTCGGGGCAGAGATTGAAGTTCCTTTGCTGGATGACAAGACAAAAGTCATCACCGTGAAGGCAGGAACGCAGTCTGGAGAAATGATGCGTATTCTGGGAGCGGGAATCCCTCACGTCCGAGGACATGGACGCGGCGATCAGATCATTCAAATGACCGTTGAGACACCAAAGAAACTCAACAAACAACAGAGGAAACTATTTCAGGAACTCGCCGAAATCGACGGCAAACCCGTCAAAGAAACCCTAAAAGGTTATTTCCAAAAGTTGAAGCTTTAACAAGTTTAAAGAATAGCAACACGTAGTTTTTACTCTCCCTTCCAGGGGTTCAGGCTGGGTATCCAGCGGGGAACATGTTTTTTATACTCGCGATATGATTCTCCAAATCTGGACTCAAGGTCTCCTTCTTCCCATAGGGGTACCAGAATAATGCACCCTGTAAAAAACATCGAAAACCATAGCATAATTTCTGCCGACATAAATAAAGTCGCTTCGCCTATCAAAACACACCAGACTCCCATCATCATTGGGTTACGCACATATCGATAAACACCAATTATCACCAACTTCTTAGGTGGTGCGAAGGGAGCTGGAGTTCCATCACCATGATCGGTAAACAAGGACACGGTCACCCAGCATATTCCAAGTCCGCAAACAATCAACACCCCTCCCAGTAACATAGATATAACCTCAAACTGAGGTGACTCAAGTTGTCCTGTAAACCACAGAATCAGCGCAGGAATTACTCCCATTACGTTGAGAGGGAAAATAATTGCCGCCGTGATCAATGCAGGTGACACAGTCATTAATTAAAAATATCCTTTATCTTAAAGGTTCATAACGATATCATACCAACATGCCTGTCCATAGCGCTAGCGCGGGAAACGCGATTGAAGCCATTATTGAGTTGGGAGGGATTGAGGAAAATCAATTAGACTCTCTACCCTCCTCCGGGTCGTATGCGCTGATTATAAAAGTCACCAAAAGGGTGAATTTAAAACCCGATAAACCATGGACGATAGAACCGGGGATTTATATCTACGCGGGCAGAGCCAGTCGTGGACTTTCAGCTCGCATAGCTCGACATAAAAAGCGAATCAAACCCATCCACTGGCACATTGATAGACTAACAACCCACCAGTCAGCCACCGTTAAAAACGTTTTAATCCTACCCGACCATCCTGAAGAAGAGTGTGCCATTATTCGAGTCCTCATGAATATAAAGACGTCGGCGGCGCCTCATGCAAATTTCGGAAGTAGTGATTGTAGGGAGGCTTGTCCCGCCCACTTAATAATGGCGACAATACCATATAGATGAGAGTATCTGGAATGAGGAGAGCTGTAGTTTCCTCGTGTCATCCAATTCTATAAAAGAGGTGCTTCATGATAACTAAACATGTCCCCATAGATTTGTGAAGGATCAGGAAAAGTCTCTGGAAGATATAGGAAGTTATATGGCGTCACCCATTTTAAGTGTTGACGCTAATACAAGCATTCAGGATGCTGCAAATTTCATGCAGGAAAATAACGTTGGTTCACTGTTTATTAAATCAGGTGATGATTACCCAGGAATCGTTACAGAAACAGATTTCACAAGAAAGGTTCTAGGAGCCGGCCTGTCCCCTGCGACAACAAATGATGAATCAGTGATGACCTCCCCAATCATGAGCATGGAGAACTATTTTGAATATTGACTATGAGGGAGGTTCGTGGTTTTCATGAGGTACTGGTCGACGCCTCGAGCCGCTTCTCGTCCTTCGGCTATGGCCCAAACGACTAGTGACTGGCCACGAGTCATATCGCCTGCAGTGAAAACACCTTCGACACTGGTCATTTTATTTTCATCGCAAGAAACATTCCCACGTGCATCAAGCTTAACCTCAAGTTCCTTGATCATGCCTTCGTGAACCGGATGAACGAACCCCATCGCAAGCAAGACTAGATCTACATCAAGCTCAAACTCGGAGCCTTCCACCTCAAACATTTGGGGACGGCCCGTCTTAGGGTCTGGATCACCAAATTTAATACGGATGGCGTGAATTTTTTCAACTTTCCCACAATCGCCAGAAAACTTTTTAGTGGAAACACAATATTCCGTAATTTCTGTTTTCGTTTCTTTATGAGATGAGCTGACACGCATTACCCGCGGCCACTCCGGCCAGGGATTGGTCACTCCGCGGGTTTCAGGAGGTTGTGGCAATAGCTCAAATTGATATACATTTTTCGCACCCTGTCGAAGTGAGGTACCAAGACAATCGGACCCTGTATCACCACCACCGATGATCAAAACATTTTTATCTTTTGCCGTTAATGAAATATCTTCCGGAATAGTATCCCCTTCATTGCGCTTGTTCTGCTGAGGCAAAAATTCCATCGCAAAATGAATACCATCCAGGTCCCGCCCTTCTACAGGAAGGTCACGTGATTTCTCTGATCCGCCACATAGAACGACAGCATCAAAATCATCCATAAGTTTTTTAAGCGGAACATCAACACCAACATTAACCCCAGTGCGGAATTTTATTCCTTCATCTTCCATCAACTTGATTCTGCGTTTGACGACTTTCTTATCAAGTTTAAAATGGGGAATTCCATACATCAAAAGTCCGCCAGCCCGGTCGGCCTTTTCAAAAACGGTCACTGTGTGGCCCGCTTCATTGAGTTGAGCAGCGCAAGCTAAACCTGCAGGACCAGACCCAACAACCGCAACTACTTTTCCTGTTCTATTTTCAGGTGGATTTGGCGTGATGTAACCTTTTTCAAAACCATTATCTGCAATGGCTTCTTCAACGTTGCAAATGGTCACAGGCAATTCGTTAATACCGAGAACACATGCTCCTTCACAGGGAGCAGGGCAAACACGGCCCGTAAATTCTGGAAAATTATTTGTTTTAAGCAAGAGACCCAATGCTTCATCCCATCTGCCCTGATAAACCATATCATTCCAATCTGGAATCATATTCCCCAGCGGACATCCTGTATGGCTTTGACAGAAGGGAACTCCGCAATCCATGCAACGCGCACCCTGTTGCTTATATTTTTCTTCCGGGAGAGGTGTATAAACCTCCTGATGATCCTGCAACCGTTCATCAATCGGACGAGGAACAGGTACCTCTCTTTCATACTGCATAAAACCTTTAATAGCACCCATTAAACAGCCTCCATTCATTATTCAGATGGGTAGCAGAAATATCAATTTCATACTGCATGAAACCGTTAATAGCATTCATTAAGCGACCTCTTCGAATTTCTTAAGTTTTCTTTCTTCCAGCACTCGACGATAATCTCTTGGAAACACCTTAACAAACTGAGGTAAGGTTTCTTCCCACTCATCAAGAATTTTCTTAGCGACACTACTATCTGTAAATTGATGATGCTCCTGAATTAGTTTTTTCAACAATTCAATATCTTCCTCTTCATCAACGGAAACAAGATCGACCAATCCCTTATTACAATGGATATCAAATTGTTTATTACGATCCAGAACGTAAGCGATACCACCGCTCATTCCAGCAGCGAAATTTCTTCCTGTCTCGCCAAGGATGACAGAAACTCCTCCAGTCATATATTCACAGCCATGGTCACCGACCCCTTCAACGACAGCATGACAACCGCTGTTGCGAATACAAAATCGCTCACCAACGACACCGCGCAAGAATAATTTTCCGGCGGTCGCACCGTAAAGAATCACGTTACCCGCAATTATATTATCTTCTGGAACTATAGTAGATTCCGCTGGCGGACGAACAATGATATGCCCGCCAGAAAGCCCCTTGCCAACATAGTCATTCGCGTCACCCGACAGATTAAAGGTAACCCCTCTCGCCAGAAACGCACCAAAACTCTGTCCAGCGGAGCCTTTGAATTTTATATTGATCGTATCCTCAGGCAATCCTTCTTCACCATGCTTTATGGAAATTTGATTGCTGAGCATTGCACCCACTGCCCTATGAGTATTTCCAATATTGATATCCAGGTTAACCTTCTCTTTATTATCCAGAGCCTTGGCACTTTCCTTGATCAACCTGTGGTCAAGCGCGTTATCCAGATCGACACTTAGATCCTGCTTACAAACATTATGGGTTGCCACATTTGCCGGCATCACGGGTTTAAAGAGTATATTTGAAACGTCTACTCCGCTTGATTTCCAGTGTTCGATAGCATCATCCGCTTCCAGATAATCCGCACGACCAATCAGGTCTTCGAATTTACGGACTCCAATTTCTGCCATAACTTCTCGTACTTCTCTAGCGATGAAAGTAAATAAGTTGACTACATGGTCTGCACTTCCGGAAAACCTGCCACGCAGTTCTGGATCCTGCGTAGCAATTCCTACAGAACAGGTATTCAAGTGACATTTACGCATCATGATGCAACCCATCGTGAGAAGCGCAATGGTGGAGAACCCTACTTCATCGGCTCCAAGCAATCCACCGATAACAACATCACGACCGGTCTTAAACTGTCCATCCACCTGCACACGAATCCTCCCTCGCAGATCATTCAACACAAGAACCTGCTGAGTCTCTGAAAGGCCCAACTCCCAAGGCAACCCCGCGTGCTTAATGGAAGTTTGAGGTGAAGCTCCGGTACCACCATCATGCCCACTGATAAGAACACCTTCGGCTCTTGCTTTGGAAACACCTGCTGCGATAGTTCCTACCCCGACCTCGGCCACCAGTTTAACGCTTACATCAGCGCTGGGGTTTGCATTGTGCAAATCAAATATCAATTGCTGGAGATCTTCAATGGAATAAATATCGTGGTGCGGTGGTGGAGAAATCAAGGTCACTCCTGGTGTGGAGTTCCTCAACTTCGCGATATACTCAGAAACTTTATGACCCGGTAACTGTCCACCTTCACCGGGTTTAGCGCCCTGCGAAATTTTTATCTGGATTTGGTCGGCATTGGTGAGGTAATAACTATTAACGCCGAATCTGCCAGAGGCAATTTGTTTAATACTACTCCGGCGTGAGTCACCGTTTGCGTCCGGGGTATACCTACCCGGATCCTCACCGCCCTCTCCCGTATTACTTTTGCCGCCAAGTCGGTTCATGGCGATGGCTATAGTCTCATGCGCTTCACGCGAAATCGAGCCGATGGACATTGCTCCAGTACAAAACCGCTTGGTTATTTCTGTGATCGGCTCCACTTCATCTAATGGGACGGATTCTCTTTTCTTGAATTTTAATAATCCACGTAAAGTACAACGCCTGGTATTTTCTTCATCTGCCTGGTGGGAAAACTTTTGAAATGTAGAATAGTCATTAGATCTTGTTGCATGTTGCAAGAGGGCTATGGAGTTTGGATTAATCATGTGTTCCTCCCCACCTCGACGCCAATGGTAATTACCTCCTGCGTCAAGGACTGCAGGAACATGATGAATATTTCCATAAGCCGACTGGTGACGCTCTAAAGTCTCTCGTGCGATCACCTCAAGTCCTGCACCATTGACTCTCGAAGGCGTACCGGTAAAAAACTGCTCGATAACATCATCGCCCAAACCAACCGCCTCAAAAATCTGCGCACCCCGGTAACTCTGGATGGTGGATATTCCCATCTTAGCGATGATTTTGAATAATCCTTTACGGGTGGATTTAATGAAGTTGGAAACGACCTCATCTTGTTGAACATCTTTAACAAAAATATCTTCCTTCGCTGTTTCCAATGCAGTTTCATAAGCAAGGTATGGGCATATTCCACCGGCGCCATAACCAATGAGTAACGCAAAATGCATCATCTCTCTAGGTTCACCGGTTTCAATCACCAGTCCTACTTTGGTCCTAGATTTTTCACGCAACAGGTGGTGATGAACTCCAGAGACGGCAAGCAAGCTGGGTATTGCGGCGTGCTCTGCATCCATACCTCGGTCGGAAAGAACTATAATAGTAGCGCCACCTTCAATTGCCTTGGACGCATGAAGGCACAAACTCTCCATCGCTTTTCCCAGTCCAGCATTTCCATCAGCAACAGGAAAGACCGTGGATAGAACAACTGATTTCATCCCCTGTTGATCAAGAGATTTAATTTTTTTCAATTCTTCAATGGTTAGAATCGGATGCGAGAGCTTGAGTTTTCGACAATGCTCGGGTGACTCCGCTAGCAGATTATGCTCCTTACCTAGGGTGATATCCATGCTCATCACCAGTTCTTCTCTAATGGAATCAACCGCCGGATTGGTAACCTGTGCGAAAAGTTGCTTGAAGTATTGAAACAACAATTGAGTTCTCTGTGAAAGAACAGCAAGCGGCGTATCGTTCCCCATGGAACCCGTCGCCTCTTCACCCCGCGAAATCATAGAAGAAAGTATAAATTTGATATCCTCGCCAGTATAACCAAATGCAATCTGCCGACTTCGTAATGATTCTGTATCAACTGTAAGAGGTTCATCAGCAGGAGGTAGATCTTCAAGTTTTACCTGATTATCCTTAACCCACTTGGTATATGGGCTCTGCGTTGCATACCGCTTTTTAATCTCATCATCGGCAATGATCCTTCCTTCACGGATATCGACCAGAAACATTTTCCCCGGCTGTAGTCGCCCCTTGAAAACAATATCAGCCTCATCAATTGGCAACACGCCTACTTCTGATGCCATCACAACGAGATCGTCCTTGGTAACTATGTAGCGAGACGGACGCAGACCATTGCGGTCCAAAACAGCTCCGATAACCTCCCCATCAGTAAAGGCGATAGAGGCAGGACCGTCCCACGGCTCCATCATTGAGGCATGAAATTCGTAGAAGCCTTTCTTCTCATCCTCCATAGTCTCGTGTCCCGTCCACGGCTCGGGGATCATCATCATCACCGCATGAGGAAGCGCGCGCCCTGTCATAGCAAGCATTTCAAGGGCATGGTCAAAGTCTGCCGAGTCACTTCCACCCGGAGCGATTACGGGAAGGATTTTATCAACTTCAGGAAAGAGATCCGTTTCAAACATGGCCTCTCTGGCACGCATCCAGTTCTGGTTTCCACGCACAGTGTTGATCTCACCATTGTGGGCAATATAGCGCATCGGCTGGGCTCGCCCCCAGGATGGGAAGGTGTTGGTGCTGTACCGTGAATGCACGAGAGATAATGCGGAGTCGAGCTCAGGATCATTCAAGTCGAGGAAATAAGTTTCCAACTGAGTGGACATCAACTGTCCCTTGTAACAGAAAGTCTTGGTCGAAAGGTTGCAGATGTAAAACGATACAAAAAATTCAGCCTCTCCCGAATAGTGAACCTCTTTACCGACCTGTTTGCGAACCAGATAAAGTCGGCGCTCTAACTCATCCTGATCAATAGCCTCCTCACCCTGCCCAATAAAAGGTTGCCAGATTTCAGGTTCCGCATCTCTGGCGACATGACCAATAGTTGTATTATCAACAGGGACTTTGCGCCACCCTAATAAAGAAAGCCCCTCATTTTTAATTGCCCTGTTAAAAATATCCAGAAATGAATGAATACGAACATCTTTCGGAAAAAAGACCAGTCCACTTCCATATTTTCCGGGTTCGGGCAATTCGATATCAAGTTTAGAACACTGGGTTTTGAAAAACTTATGAGGCATCTGGATAAGCAATCCCGCACCATCCCCAGTAAGCGGGTCACTGCCACATGCGCCACGGTGTTCCAGCTTGTTGAGTATCTCAATTCCCTGCAGGACTATTTCATGCGAGCGTTCGCCCTTCATATTGACGACAAACCCTATCCCACAGTTTTCTTTTTCATTTGCTGGATCGTAAAGACCCTGTTTCTTTGGATAACCCATAATATAAAAAGAATTGTCCTTTAAATTTCAATAGTTAAGAGAAAGTGCCCCCCAATCCCGAACGACACGGCATCAGGCCGATGCAGGAAGTACATTAAAAGCAATTTACATACCTAACTACTAACTTATTGCTTTAAATGACATTACAGACACCAACAACAAATAAGAATATATTATACACACATAATAGTGTGCATTTTATACACTATTACACGAATCCAAAACCATATATAGTCATCTGGTAGCTATGTGGCTCTTTGGCTGACCGTGCCAATCCTAATTGGACGGCTTTCCAAGCACAATGAAACTTTCTATTATACCCAAGCTTCGCAATAAAACAGCACATAATATTATAAACATCAATAAACCAGCTAGAAGCTGATAACACTAAAATCGTAAAAATAATGAATGATTAGGACTTAAATACCTGTAATCTTGGGCCAAAATCTGGTAAAAATATAAGCATCGTAAGCTCATGAGTCACCCACCCCAAAGATATATTTTTCGCCTGCGGGTTACCTTATAATGGACTCAGATTGAGTTCACGTTTCGGTACGGTTTCACGCATTCTAGAATATTAATTATCATCCTTTTCGAACCCGTTCGCATCCAATTCAGGAGGTCGTAATGATCGTTGAAGACGTAATGGTCCCCAAACCATTCACCATCAAAAAAGATAAATCACTGCATGATGCTCAAAACAAAATGGTGAAGCAATCCATCAGACATTTACCTGTGGTGGAAAAAGGAAAATTAATTGGAATCATTACCGAAAGCGACATCCGTGGCGCGTTCATAAATAAAAAACCTAATGGTAAGCTTGAGCGGGACCCTGCGAAAATGAAAATTGAAAATTTCATGACGCAAGATCCCATGACAGTATCCAAAGAAACAAATATTGAAGATGCGGCTTTAACAATCTATCAAAATAAAGTTGGCGCTCTTCCTGTCCTCGACAATGGAAAACTGGTGGGAATCATTTCCATCATGGACATGCTGGGACTGTTTATTGACATGATGGGTATCCTCCACTCCAGCTCAAGGATTGATGTTGCGATTGGCGGTAATGAAAAGGACCTCAAAAAAGTAACTAAAATAATATCGGACCATGATCTAGACATAGTTAGTGTAGGGATCGCATCTGATGAATATGAATCTGCTAAAGAAGTTTACGCCTTTCGCCTCGACCTTTGTGAAACTAAATCAGTGGTAGAGGAAATTGAACAGGCAGGATTCAAAGTTATGGCAGCATTTGACTGATTATAGCCGGGCAGTAATATTTTAATCTATTTTATTAAGGAGTTTACAAAACAATGTCACCCGAGAGGCTCATTATCTTCGACACCACGTTAAGGGACGGTGAACAGTGTCCTGGCGCAAGTTTAAACCGAAAGGAAAAACTTGAGATCGCCCGGAAACTAGCCCTGCTGAAGGTGGACGTAATCGAAGCGGGCTTTCCTGTGGCTTCTCCAGGTGATTTTGATTCTGTTAAGGAAATTGCAAACGAAATCAGAGGCTCATCCATTGCCGGCCTCGCACGCGCTTTAGAAAAGGATATTGAAGCCGCCGCACGCGCTTTGGAAAGTGCTGAGTCACCGAGGATTCACATTTTCCTTTCTACATCAAAAACGCACCGCGATCATAAATTGCAGAAGAACAAATCTGAAATCATTAAAATGGCTACTGATGCGATTCATTTTGGCAAAAAATTCTGTAGCGATATCGAATTTTCTCCTGAAGACGCGTCTCGCACGGAACCGGATTTTTTATGCGAAGTTGTGGAAGCTGTGATAGACGCTGGGGCTAAAACGGTTAATATCCCAGACACGGTGGGCTATGCGGTACCAGATGAGTTTGCTTCTCTTATCACACACCTTAAACAAAATGTATGCAATATTGACGATGCTATTATCAGCGTTCATTGTCACAACGACCTTGGGATGGCTGTTGCCAACTCCCTTGCGGCTGTCAAGGCTGGAGCACGCCAAGTTGAATGCACTATGAACGGTATAGGGGAACGTGCCGGTAATGCCGCGATGGAAGAAATCGTCATGGCACTCAAAACTCGCAAAAAATATTTTGGCACAGACACGCGCATCGACACACAACATATTTTATCATGTAGCAAATTGGTGAGCAGTTTGACCGGATTCTTCGTTCAGCGTAACAAGGCGATTGTTGGCAAAAATGCTTTTGCCCATGAGTCGGGCGTTCATCAAGATGGGTATCTCAAGAAAAAGGACACCTATGAAATAATGAACCCCAAAGACATCGGACTCGAAGAGGCGGATTTGGTCCTTGGAAAACATTCGGGGCGCAATGCACTGTCTAAGAGAATTCAGGCTCTCGGCTACAAGTTGACGAATGCTGAGCTTGATGAGGTTTTTACTGATATAAAAATTCTTGCTGATGAAAAAAAGGAGATCTTTGAGGAGGATATTATTTCACTTATCCAAAAACAGAAATTTTCTGAAGATAATATAGTTACGTACAAACTTGAGAGCTTGAAATGTTCATTTGATAGCGGAAAGGTTCCGGAGGCGTCGGTTATCCTCATCAGCCGGGATGGCAAACGACATGAAGCAACAGCAAGTGGTGATGGCCCGGTCGATTCTATCTATCACGCTATTGACCGTATCACAGGCATTTCTTGCAAGTTAATTGAATATCAGGTCATGTCCAAAACCAAGGGGACTGATGCTCAGGGAGAAGTTACTGTTCGCGTGGTCAGCGAAAACCGAGAGGTTCTGGGCAAAGGAGTTGGTGTAAATACCATTGAAGCCAGTGGATTTGCCTACATCAATGCAGTGAACAAATTGTTGTTTAAAGCCAAGTCAGGCCCGTTGGGCTCCAGCGAGATTCCGGGTCCATAATATGACAACGTCATCGAGACTACCTTCAGTCAGGCCCACCACTCGTCGGCAAAGGATTGAGAGGGATAATAGTTTGAAGAACAGGGACGATCTTTTCCTGGATGAAAAAAGCCCTGAAAAGTTTGAGTTTAACAGCAAAGTCGCCGAAGTGTTTGACGATATGCTGAAACGCAGTGTTCCGCTTTATCGCGAATGTCAGGACCTGACCGTTGAATGGTGCAAACGTCTGGCCAAGCCAGATTCATGTATCTATGATCTGGGCTGTTCCACCGGTTCATTATTGTCACCGTTGGCAAGGAGTATTCCTGATTTGCCTGGACTCCGACTCATCGGTATAGACAATTCCCCTGCGATGCTTGGCAAGGCACACGGGGGATAGGGAGTTTTGCAAACTCAGTGAGCCTTGTGGAGGCTGACCTGAATGATTCATTTTCGTTCAATCCGGCTTGCGCTATTGTAATGAACTACACCCTTCAATTTATCGCCCCAAGGTCGGAAATCTCTGCTTGAACAAATTTATCAATCGTTGATCCCGGATGGTGGACTTATCCTCAATGAAAAAGTCCTGAGTGAGGATGAGCGCCTTCGCGAAACTTTCGTTGAAATGCACCACGACTTCAAACAAGGTCATGGTTATTCGCAAATGGAAATATCAAAAAAAAGGGACGCGCTAGAAAACATTCTCATCCCTTGGAAACTAAGCAAAACCAAGGCACTGATCCATGAGGCTGGATTCACCACTGTTGACGTGTTTTTCAAGTGGAACAACTTTGCCGGACTCGTTGCTTTGAAATAATAACTACTGTATCATTTTAACCTTTGGAGAACCTGCAATGCCACACTACGATCATCTTTGCAAAAAATGCAAAAAGTCATTCGCGGTGGAGATGAAAATTTCAGAAGTTGATAAAAAGAAAGTCTCCTGCCCTGAATGCAAGTCAAAGGACGTAACGCGACAAGTCACTAACCAGTCATTTACCAGCGAAAGCATAAACCGCTATGTTTGGGATAAATCATAATTAATTATCGATAATATGCTAACTACAGTTCAATCAGAAATCAAATCCGTTCCCGGTCGTATTGGTGAGTTGGTTCAATTCCCTCTGCAACGCATCCATATCGAGCTGACCAACGTTTGCAATTTTGACTGTACTTTCTGCCCGAAGCAGGAGATGACACGCAAGTATGAGTATATGGAATATGAGCGCGTCTGCGCCATCATTGATCAGGTTGCTGAATACAACCTGAGCGAAAAAATCACTTTTCATGTGATGGGTGAACCATTTATGCACCCCCGGTTTTTTGAGATTCTAGATCACGCCGCACATCTTGGTGTAAAAACAGGAATCACCACTAACGGAACTTATTTAGAAGAAGACATAGCCGCCAAAATTGAACAGGCAACTGTTTCACAGATAAATGTTTCCCTACAGACACCCGATGAAGAATCATTCAAAACACGTAAATCCAGAAAAATGGATTTCGAGCAGTATAAAAAACGCATCCTGGAATTCCTCGGTGCCTGTTTACGCCAGAAAAAACCACCAAAAATCAAAGTTCATTTTCTGAGCACTGTATTCAAGTCTGAAGTCCCCGGCGAGGACTGGTCACTGGGCACAATGAAGGCAATAAATAATACGGATGAACTTCGTCGCACCTTCGCCTACTGGGCAAAAGAAATAATAAACGTAACACCGGGAATTACTGAATCTGATAAGCAGGCTGTGCAAAATAGGATCGCAGGATTATCGGCGTTTAAATGGAATGTGGTGGAAATTGTACCCAACCTGTATTTTGAAACCTATGTACTGGATACTTGGGGCAATGCTTTTGTCGGCGAAGAAACTGTTCCTACCAAAGTTGGCTACTGTAGTGCATTGACAGATCATTTCGCTATACTCGTTAATGGCGACATGACCTATTGCTGTAAAGATTTTGATGGCAAAACCACTGCCGGTAACGTTTTTGAAAAACCAATCGTCGAGTTATTGAACAGCCGTCCTATTCTGGATGCCATTGAAGGATTCATGAATAATAAAGTGGTACACCCTTATTGTCAGAAATGCCTCGGCGGAAGCAGTAAGTTTAAATCATTTAGAAATGCGATCGGATCTATATTGATCTGGAGATATTTAAAAAACTTTTTTTATAATAAAAAATAGCATATCCAGCGGGATGTAGCGCAGCCTGGTAGCGCACGTCGTTCGGGACGACGGGGTCGGAAGTTCAAATCTTCTCATCCCGACCATATAAAACAGCAGGTTAAAGATAGGGGTCTGCCATCCCCCCCATATTCAAGCGTCTTTAAATTGAAAGGATAATTTTCTTTCTTTCCATATATTTCAACGTCTCAATATGGTATAAGTAGTAAAGCTTTTATCCGAAAATCGTGAATCATCAGATAATCAAGGGGGTCTTCTCATTACTCAAGTAATCGTTTATCAAAATCAGGTGGAGCGGGCGTTAAAGGTTTTAAAGCGCCAATTAAATAAAGATGGTTTATTTAAAGATCTTAAACAGAGACGGTTTTATATGAAACCATCCGTGAAGAAAAAACTAAAGATCAAAGAAGCTAAAAAGAAGCGGAAAGCGGCGAATCGTCGTTCAAGTTCTTCGTGGCAGTTATAAGATAAAACTGCCTGTCAAACCATCGCGCAGTAAGGTGGGATAGCGCCGTGGTCGTGCCAAAGAAAAAAATAAAATGGGTTACGGTTTTATGCCGTAACCCATTTTTCATTCATAGCAAACTGAAAATATTATGAGCATTCCCTAATAGCCACACAAAATATTATACTTGTCATTTAACAACCTCTAATATTATTTTATTCAGGCAATCAAAATCAACAGGTTTAGAACCCTAATGAGCTTCGTTCCAGTTTTTCCCCCAGCCCATATCTACAACAAGGGGAACCGAAAGCTTGCAGGCTCCCTCCATTTCATTTTTCACTAATGACTCCATTTTAGTTTTTTCTTCAACCGGACACTCGAACACCAGTTCATCGTGGACTTGAAGAATCATTTTAGACTGTAATTTCATGTCTCTAATTTGATGCGATAATTGAATCATCGCAACTTTTATCAGATCAGCGGCAGTCCCCTGGATCGGAGAATTAATAGCAACCCTCTCAGCCCCTTCTCTCACTTGCCTGTTTTTACTATTAAGGTCCGGCAGGTACCTGCGTCGATTAAACAGGGTCAGGGTGTATCCGTTTTTGCGAGCCTCGGATACAGTGTTTTCCATATAAACTTTCACGTTTTTGTATAAACCAAAATACTGGTCTATAAAATCCCTAGCATCCCGCTGGCTGATTTTGAGTTGGCGCGATAATCCAAAAGCACTTAACCCATAAACAATTCCAAAATTAACCGCTTTGGCCATACGCCTTGATTCCTCATCAACATTATCAATTGAACTTCCAAAAATCTCTGCCGCCGTCCTAGAGTGAATATCTTCACCCTTTTCAAAAGCGCTCCTCAATGCTTCATCTCCTGAGAGATGCGCAAGGATTCTTAATTCAACTTGCGAATAATCAGCAGACAAAAGCATACCGTCTCCTTCAGCAGTGAAAGCCTTGCGAATTGCTTTACCCATATCTGACCGGATGGGTATGTTCTGAAGATTCGGATTACTACTGCTCAATCGCCCAGTAGCGGCAACAGTCTGATTGAAGGATGTATGGACCCGCCCTGACTTTTTAAATATTTCCTCAGGAAGTGCATCTACATAGGTAGATTTCAATTTTGCCAATTGACGATAGGTAAGAATTTTCTCAGGAAGTTCATGTTCATCAGCCAATTGCTCAAGTACAGAAACATCCGTGGAAAAACCCGTCTTTGTTTTTTTATAACCGGCAGTTTCATTTTCTCAAATAAAATTACCGAGAGTTGTTTGGGTGAGTTGATGTTAAATGTTTCATCAGCGAGCGCGTATATCGCTATCTCCAAAAGACGCAATTTGTTGTCAAGATCACTGGATAATTCCGTCAGATGTTTCCTGTCAACATGAACGCCATTAATTTCCATTTCAGCGAGCACTTCAAGCAGAGGCAATTCCATCTTCTGATATAACTTGAGAGTGTAATCCTTAAGCCGAGGCTCAAGTCGGCTTTTAAGCCGCCAGGTCATATCAGAGTCCTCGGCGGCGTAACTCGTCGCCCGTTCAATCTCAACCTCGTCAAAACCAACTTCCTTTTTACCGGTCCCCACCATTTCCTTATACGTTAAATTTTTATGACCAAAATGCTCCAGGGAAAGAGCATCCAGACCATGCCCTCTACTGGATGGATTGAGTAGGTAGGAAGCGATCATCGTATCGGAATCGATACCCTTCAAAAAGACTCCCTCATTGGCCAACACAATCAAATCATATTTAATATTGTGGCCGCATTTTTTTATGTGCTCATTCTCAAGGATAGGTTTAAGTCTCTCAAATACCATTTCCAGTCCCAATTGACTTGGGACACCGAGATATCTGTGAGTTAGCGGAAGGTAGCAAGCTTTGCCTTCTTCAAAGGAGAAGGAAATACCAACAGCACGGGCCCAAACCGGACGCTTACTTGTCGTTTCCATATCAAATGCAAAAGTTTTTTTCTTAACCAGATTTTTCAGAAGCCGATCCAATGACTCTTCTGTCAGGATAGTTTCATATTCTGAACGGTCCACGACCGGGCGGTCCACGACCAAGGTGTCCACCTTGCCGGGTTCAGACACAGCATCCTCCAGGCCATCAATGAACGATGTAAACTCAAACTCCTCGAACATTTTTCTAAGCTGAGCATTATCAAACTTACGAAGCTTCATATCATCAAGTTTGAATTCGATGTCCATATTGATGTTGATGGTAACAAGCTCGCGGCTCATAAGAGCATTGTCCTTATCCCGCTCCAATTTTTCCTTAACCTTTTTCTTCTCTACCTCATCAATTCGTTCATAGAGGGATTTAATAGAACCAAATTTTTGAATCAATTCAGCGGCCGTTTTTGGACCAACTCCCGCAACTCCCGGAATATGATCGCTGGAGTCTCCCATCAAGCCCATTACTTCAATGACCTGGCCTGGGCCAACACCAAATTTTTCAATCACGTCTGCATCAACAAATTTTTTATTTTTCATTGTGTCCAACATGTGCACATTGGGCGATATCAATTGCATCATATCCTTGTCACCACTGACAATAGACACCTCCAGCCCAGCCTGCTCCCCTTTTTTGGCCAGCGTACCAATAATATCGTCGGCTTCGAATCCGGGTCGACGGAGACTTGATAGTCCATAGGCTTCAACAAGAGGCTCAAAAAACGGGAATTGCTGAGCCAGTTCCTCCGGAGGAGCATCCCGGTTGGCTTTGTATTCCGTATATAATTCATGGCGAAAAGTTTTCTCAGGACTGTCAAATGCGACCACCAGATAATCTGGTTTTTCATCGCGTATCACTTTTTGAATCATATTGATAAACCCATATAACGCATTCGTTGGAAAACCTTTAGAGGTTGAAAGTTGTTGCCTCACACCAAAAAACGCGCGAAATATATAAGAGGAACCGTCAATCAGATAAAGTGTTTTACGTTTGTCCATATACGAAGTATAAATAAATGATAGATAGTTAAGTAATAGAGTAACCCATAAAATATACTAATCTGACAATCAAAGCGAAAACGAGGATATCGACAGAATATTCAAGCCATTCAAACGTCTACACGGTGCCTCAACTTTCGAAGGTACAGGTATTGGCCTTGCCACATGTACAAAAGTTGTCGAATGCCACGGAGGCAGTCTCACCGCAAAAAGTGCCCTCGGGAAAGGTGCCACTTTTATAATTCTCCTGCCAAGCGTATCGCAATCGCTATAATTTCCAATTACAGCTTGCTTTCAAATAGATCACACCTCTGGGCACTCAGAAACCCGATGGCCGCCAACCCGGTTTGCCGGGTAAACAAAATTATGCTAACATAGAAACTTTAATTCTGCCCTAAAGTATTTAATTATATAACGTTAAAGAATTTAACCATGCCTGTATCAAAGAGTAGCTCAATAAAAAAGGCCGCCACAAACCGCACTCTTCTTAATACCGCCAAGCGTGTGTTGAAGATTGAAAGTGATGCTGTAGCGGCTTTGGCTGATCGTTTGGGAACAGATTTCCCAAAGGTTATTCATGCATTGAGTGACAGGAAAGGCCGCCTGATAATAACTGGCATGGGAAAATCGGGGCTTATTGGTCAAAAAATTGCCGCTACTATGTCCAGTGTTGGTCTACCCGCAGTTTACATGCACGCGGCAGAAGCCATTCACGGTGATTTGGGTCTAATCTCGCACAATGATGTTGTAATCGCAATATCTAACAGCGGTGAAACGGAAGAAATTATAAAACTCCTGCCAACTTTAAGCCGTCTTAATTGCACTCTTATTGCGATGACAGGTAATCGCAAATCAACTTTAGCAACTCGGAGTGACTTTGTTCTTGATGTTGGCGTCAAAAAAGAAGCAGGCGGTAACGGCCTGGTCCCGACAACCAGTACCACAGCAACGCTGGCCATGGGCGATGCACTTGTGATCGCTTATCTTGAATTGCATGGATTCACAGAGGCAAGCTTCGCTCTCAACCACCCCGGTGGAAGCTTAGGGCGTAAAATGCTAACCACTATTGGAGACTTAATGCATGTTGGAGAACATGTCCCAATAGTTTATGAAAATTCGGATATCTCAGCCGTTATATCAGAAATAACTAAAAAGCGATTGGGCGTCACTCTGGTTACAGACAAGAAAAGTCAGCTAAAAGGAATCATTACCGATGGCGACTTACGCCGGATGATTGAGCATAAAATGGACATTGCAAAAGTCCGCGCACGGGACCTGTCAAAGGGTCTGCCTAAATGTATTAAAAAGGATAATTTGGCTACCAAAGCAGTACAACTTATGGAAGAATACTCGATCACTTCCCTGGTTGTCAGTGAAGACGGGAAAAAAGTGGAAGGGGTCATTCATCTGCATGATCTGCTCAAAGCAGGCATCGTATGATCCATTGACTCACCAGGGAATCACAGCTCACTCCAACTTGAACCTTAAACAACCCATTAAAGGTTATTCCGTACAATGGTGAAACTGCAACTATGACGGGAAACGAACTTAGACAAAAATTTCTGGATTATTTTTCCGAACGAGGGCATGCCAAGGTTCCAAGTTGTCCACTTGTCCCACGTAATGACCCTACCCTGCTATTCACTAATGCCGGAATGGTCCAGTTTAAAAACGTCTTCCTCGGTGAAGAGACAAGAGACAGCAAGAGAGCCGTATCGGTGCAAAAATGCGTCCGTGCGGGAGGCAAGCACAACGATCTCGAAATGGTTGGCCGCACCGCAAGACACCATACGTTTTTTGAAATGCTGGGCAATTTCTCTTTCGGAGATTATTTCAAAGAAGACGCTATAAAGTATGGGTGGGAATTCCTCACAGAAGTTGTCGGACTGCCCAAGGAAAAATTATACGTCTCTGTATATAGCGATGACGATGAAGCCTTTGACCTCTGGACAAATAAAATTGGCATCCCGCCTGAACGGATGTGTCGTTTGGGCAAAAAAGACAACTTCTGGTCGATGGGAAACACTGGCCCTTGCGGACCCTGTTCCGAGATACATATCGATCAGGGTGAAGTGGTCGGATGTGGAAAATCCACCTGCGCCGTTGGTTGCGATTGCGACCGTTATCTCGAAATATGGAATCTCGTATTCATGCAGTACGACCGGGATGAAGCTGGCAATCTAACGCCTTTGCCAAACCCATGCATCGACACGGGAATGGGCCTCGAACGTCTGGCGGCAGTGGCACAGAGAAAACTTTCAAACTACGACTGTGATCTCCTCATGAGCATAATAGAGGAAGTCTGTAACGTTACGGGAAAAACATACGGCTCTGATAAGGAAAATGATGTTTCAATTCGCGTTATAGCCGACCACGCTCGGGCGACTGCTTTTCTCGTAGGCGACGGAGTTCTTCCTTCAAATGAAGGACGCGGCTATGTCCTCAGGCGGATCATGCGACGCGCACTGAGACACGGCAAGCTACTTGACCAGAAAGACCCATTCTTTTTCCGCATCACAGACCATGTGGTGAAAAATTTCTCTGACGCTTATCCCGATTTCAACCAGCACTCTACTTTCATTCACCGCGTGGTACAAAATGAGGAAGAGAGTTTTACCAACACCCTCAATTTCGGCATGCAACGCATGGATGAAATTTTAGAACTTGTGAAGAAGGAGAGCCTCGACCACATTCCCGGAGAAGAAATTTTCAAACTATATGACACCTTCGGATTCCCCGTAGACCTCGCTGAAGAATATGCTAAAGATACCGGGCTTCGCCTGGACATGGACGGATTCAATAAATCCATGCAGGAGCAAAAGGAAAAAGCAATGGCCTCATGGAAGGGGTCTGGGGAAAAATCAGCGGCTCCTTTTTTCAATGACTTCATGAAAAGAGGACAGCCAACACGCTTTCTGGGATACGAAAAAATAAAGACGGAGGGAAGAATTGTAGCCATTTTAAAAGACCAAAAGCCTGTCGATACTGCAAATGAAGGGGACACTGTAGAACTCCTGATGGACCAAACACCATTTTATGGTGAATCGGGTGGGCAGGTTGGCGATTCGGGAGTCGCTTTCAGCGAAACCGCTTATTTGAATATCAGCAAATCAACCAAACCCATCCCCGAACTCATCGTCCATGAAACTAAAGTCACCCAGGGAACCATTAAAGTAGCTGACACACTCACCCTGGAGGTTGAGGCTGATAACAGATCTGGCACCGCATTGAATCACTCTGCAACTCATTTGTTACATGCAGCGCTCAAGGAAATTCTGGGCGACCATGTAAAACAGGCGGGCTCTCTTGTATCAGCGGACCGCCTGAGATTCGACTACACTCATTTTTCACCACTGACCGCTAAAGAAAAGAGTCGCATTGAGGAGAGAGTTAACGAGAAGATTCGTGAGAATTTAAATATTGTAACGCGCGAATTACCCATCGCCGAAGCTATCAAGGAAGGAGCCATGGCCTTGTTTGGTGAAAAATATGGTGCCGATGTCCGTGTTGTGGCTATGGATGAATTCAGTAAGGAGCTTTGCGGTGGCACACACACGTCGGCTACCGGGAATATCGGATTATTCAAATTTGTATCAGAGGGAGGTATTGCCTCTGGCGTACGTCGTATAGAGGCAGTATCGGGTAAAGCCGCCTACCTCGCTATGCAGAAAGAAAACGATACACTGATTTCCATCCGTTCCATCCTGAAAGCCCCGCCGGAAGAAGAAGTCAATCGCATTAAAAAACTTCTCGACAAATCCCGGGCAATGGAAAAAGAAATCTCCAACCTAAAAGAAAAACTGGTCAGCGGAAAAGGATCGGAAAATCAAGATGACTCAGAGAAAATTGGCGACATATCTTTACTGGTGAAACAATTTGATGAAATAGATGCCAAAACCATGCGGTCTTTCATCGATAGCGCTAAAAATCAGATTAAATCTGGTGTCGTTGTCGTTGGGTCTGCCACCAATGGAAAAGTACTACTCGCGGCTGGAGTCACCAAAGATCTTGAGAAACGTTTCCATGCAGGAAATATTCTAAAAGAAATCGCCAGTATCGTTGGAGGAAGCGGTGGCGGACGACCCGATATGGCACAAGCAGGGGGTACCCAAACAGATAAACTTGGTGAAGCTTTACAGAGAGCCGCCGAAATCGTACGAAATGCTTAATCTGGCTTGCTAAAATCAAATTAATCTTGCACGAACAGATTGAGTTAGATACCCTTAATTAAATTCATCCAACATCAATTTAATTTATCAATAACCTTCCCCGTCCTGGGGCTACAAATAAACGGATACATTATGGACAAAATTAAAAAAGAAGAACTCGACAAAAAATGGAATGCTATCGTTTTGAAATCCTTCAAAGATGAAGATTTCAAACAAAGACTAGTAAAGAGCCCCATCGAACTCATGGAAGAAAACGGACTCACCATCCCTGAAGGATGCAAAGCGGGTTCCGGTGCTGGAAAAAGAGCCGGCATCCAATTACCAGCTGAAGCTTCTGACGAAGTTAAAGAGGAGGCGAAGTGGTGGAACATGCGATTGGACATAACTCGCGAATTCGGAAAAGAAATAATTAAAGAAACCGGTGAGGCCAGCGGTGGTGCCCCCCTCTTAGATGGAGAAGGGTGCAAAGCCTGATACAAAACTGAATAAGAATATTACGCGCCCGTAGCTCAGCTGGATAGAGTGGCGGTTTCCGGAACCGTAGGTCGGAGGTTCGAATCCTCTCGGGCGTACCATATAAA
>FUWD013232599.1_pt1 | contig 25707 bp, 26 predicted proteins | sample 1063281 | NCBI WGS metagenome assembly FUWD01 (sample SAMEA79048168, study PRJEB19326) | metagenome | biome: marine | reverse complement strand
CCGCTTGCCTTCTTGGAATCTCTGATTTGGAATCAAAGAACTTAAAGATGTGCTGACCTGCCGACATGATGTCGCCACCGTTGGCAATGGTTTCTTTTATGACAGCAAAGGCTGCGTTGGCAATAGCCAGTTCAGCAAGCACGCTAGTTCATCTTTGACAATACTGTCAGTAATAGAACCATGATTGTGCCGGTCGCCGTAAGCAGGATTGTTTCCAACCGCTTAACGCGACCGAACAAATCCTTAAACTGGATACGCACCTCGGTCTTAATTGCAATGACCTCTTTTTCCAGGGCGTCAATGCGACTGTGCGCTGTCTCTACGGTGCGTTCCATTTTTGCTCCGAGCTTTTAATATATGGTGTCGCTTTAATTTTACTCACAATAAATCAGACTTTGCAAATTCAAAAGCTGTAATTGTTGATAAGTCCTCAACATCCTCCCAAACAGGAAGAATGATGTCGCCTTCGTAGTCTGGTTGTCCGTAGCTATCAGGTCGCACAGCTACGTCTTGCTTGCGCGTTATAGAGCCTTTAAGAAAGGTCATAAATTCAGCGTGCTCAGGCGTGCCATCAATGGCATCCAAGTCAGCGCGGGTGTTTATGATAGTTTTATGCAGTGATGCCATGCTTTTGCTCCAGCCAATTAAAAAGATGATGAGTGTCAGCCCACTTTGCATGGCCTGACCACGATGCCAAAAACTTAGTCAAAGATTCTTCGTCTTGATTGCCAATGTATCTTGCAATTTTACGCTTTGCGCGAAGCACTGAGTCTTTGCGAAGCAGTTTGTGGTTTTTCCAAATCCGGTAGCCCAAAAAGTTTACGCCACGGCTGGTGGGTGAGACCTGCCATTTGCCGATGCGCAGCCTTAAGTGTTCCATTGAAAAATCATTTAACCTTAAAAACGAGTCCATTAGCTCGTCCTTGTCGTCGCCAAGAATCACAATGTCGTCCATGTAACGCGCCCAATGGCGCTGCTTGAGGTCAAAGTGAATAAATCGGTCGGCGGCATTGCCATACACGTTGGCAAAAAGTTGGCTTGTCAGGCTGCCAATAGGTATGCCCTTGCCTTCAGTTGGGATGGTCTCGCGCAAGATACGCAGCGTTTTATCACAATCAATTTTGCGGTCAATCATTTTGTGCAACACGGTACGGTTTATGCTTGGAAAAAACTTGGAGTAATCTGTTTTTAAAAAATACTTGGAATCTAAGTTCCTCATGCGGGCTTGAACAAAAGCCACTCCAGCATGGGTGCCCATTCCTACGCGGCAAGCAAATGTCTGCGGCATTAGAGTTTTCTCAAAAATAGGGCTGATAACATTGCACAAAGCATGCTGCACCAAGCGGTCTTTAAAATCTAACGCAGATATTAATCTTGGCTTTGGTTCGTAAATAGTAAACTGACGATAACCACCAATGTTGTAAGCCCCATCAGCAAGCTCTTGCTGAATCAATCGCAGATTGGCTTGGTCGTACTCTTTAAACTCCAAATAACCAAAGGTCATTTTTTTACCTTTGGATGTTTTGCGGTACGCCTCTTGGAGGTTGTCCAAAGACACGATTTGGTCAATCAGATTGCGGTGTTTTTTTGGCATAAAAAAGTCGGCTGCGCTTTTGGATTTCCTACTAGGCGTTATGCCGAACCCCGAAATGTATTTGCCGAAGCAGGACAGCGCTGGCTGACCACATGTGGATTGGTCTGCCTGCCAAGCCGGAGCGTTGGCAGAGCGTTGGATGTACGTCGTCACAGACAAAGCGCGACCCGATGTTGTTGTTCGAGTTCGAGGCAGCGTTGTTCCAGTTCGAGCAGCGCGAACCGGAGTTCGAGCCGCCGTTCCAGTTGCCGCCAAATCGCGCAGAGTTGTTATCCAGACTGCCCTTGTGCTTTTCTGTGCTTGAGCCAAGCCCCCAACATCGCCCCAACTTCTGCAATTAACACTTGTGATGTCTCTTGCTGGTGCTTTGTTAAACACTTGATCGAAACCAGAAAGCGCACCCAAAACCGCAGATGAGCAAGCTGTGCGTCTGCGGCGTAGAGTTTTGAGACTTGATTGCTTTTGCCAGCTTGCACAAGTGTGTCGGGCACACCCATCAGGCATTGCAAAAACATATCCCTCGCCACTCCATGTTTTCTCGGTATTGACTGGGCAATAGGGTACAGATACGAGATAACCCTCTCGTATTTTTCCACTATTGCCATTTGATCGAAACAAGCTGAATCCTTTATTGGTTGCATCTAAACGCAGGGCTTTCGCCCTGCTTAGTCAAGTTGCAGGTGGTCACAGACAAAGCGCGACCCGCTGGTGGGGCGCGAGGCCGAGGCAGCGTTGTCCCAGGTCGAGCACCGCGAACCGGAGTTCGAGCCGCCGTTCCAGTAGCCGCCAAATCGCGCAGAGTTGGGCGCGTTGTATTCCGAGCCACGGCCTTCCGTGTTGGCGTTCCATGCCGCACTAGCGAATGGCCCACCACGGTCGCGCCCCCACACATACAGCACGCCAGCCGACTGCATGACGCCCCACTTGGATGTGTAGGCGGCATTAAGGATGGTGCTACCTTGGTCGCTGCCAACAGACGATGCCTCCGTGGTGCCATAGGCCAGCGACATGTATTCTTGCTGTGTAACTGTCCGCTTACCAAATGCCGTAGAAAATTCTTGCGCCTCAAACCATGTGTAAGAGCCGTATGTAGTGGAGCCGTTGCCGCCGAACATCGTGGGCACTTTGGGTGGGCTTGAGCCGTCAGCCATAGTGACGTTGTATTTGCTTGAGCCGTTGGTGATAGCGTCCACGCCTGTTAGGTAGATGTCAGACCAAAAGCCGCCACCCACTAACGTCATGCCGCGTGGGTCTGGGCAGGCAGGACGCCACTTCAAATCCCAAAGGGAATATTCATTGATTGCAGGTGTTGTATCTCCCCCGCTTGTGCCTGTGGCGTTGCCGCCTGGGGCGTAATGAAAGCCGCCTACCTTGCGAGAATCGGAAACAGGTGGGCTGGTGTGGTTGCTCGTGGCCTCCAGTGTGCCGTCAGGCTTACACCAAATTGCATAATCAGTGCCACCGGCAAAAGTTGGCATAGTAATGCTTGTGCCGCTGGAAATTGTGCGAAGCACGCCATTGACCTCTACATAAAGAATTGTCGCTGTTGTTGCTGTGCCAGCGCCGGTCTTTGTCCAAGCTACAGTGTCTGGGTTGGCCTTGCGGAACAATCCATAAGAGACTGCGCCAACAGACCCCCAGGCTGCCCCAGAGTACCCCTCAAAAGAGCTTGTGTCACTGTTAAAGCGGAAGTGGCCAGCAGTGGGCGAGCCATCACGCTGGGCCGTAGAGCCTGCTGGTAGGACGGCAGAGCCTGTGTCTGATGTCTTTGATACCTTGGTAGCTATGTTGCCAATCTCTGCGTACAGCGCCTCTATTTCAGTCTGCACACCAGCCAGAGCCGTTACCTCTGTATCGATGCCAGCAACTGTGGTGACGTTTGCGCTAATGCCGGCAACTGTGTTTACATTAGCAATGTTGGCTGAGACCGTGCCAATATCTGTGGCGTCAGCGGCCACCGCGTTAATGTTCGTTGTGTTGCCGGCAACTGAATTTACGTTGGTAATGTTTGTTGCCACCGTATTGACGTTGGCTATGCTTGTTGCTACTGCGCCAATGTCTGTGGCGTCTGCTGCAACAGCGGTCACATCAGAGTCAATTGCCGCAACCGCAGTCACGTCGCTTGATATGCCAGCAACTGTGGTGACGTTGGCAGATACGCCGGCCACCGTGTTGATGTTCGTCGCGTTACCCGCCACACTAGTCACGTTGGCGCTGATGCCAGCAACGGTTGTTACGTTGGCTGAGACGCCCGCAACGGTGTTGACATTGGCAATGTTGGCAGCCACTGTGGCTATGTCGGCGTCGGCGTCTGCAACTGTGGTGACGTTGGCAGATATACCCGCAACGGTAGTTACGTTGCCGGAGATGCCAGCAACAGTGTTGATGTTAGATGTGTTGCCAGCTACAGTGTTGACGCTGGAGATGTTGTCGGCAACAGTGTTAATGTTGGCAGACTGGGCAATGACCGTAATCATTGAGTCCAATGCCGGGCCTGATACGGGGTCGCCTGTTGTCTCATCAAACGCAAGTACTTTGCCTTTGCGCGTGGCCTTGACCGGCAACTCCATGTTGACATCGGTTGGGTCTGTGACCGGGGCTTTGAGTCCGCGGTTTGCAACCTCTTCAATTTGCTGCGCAAAGATGACCACGCTGTCCAACTCTTCGTTTAGCGTGTTGGCAAACAAGTCACCACCAGTCACAAAGTCGGTAGAGCGCTCAATAGCCCGGTCTCCAACCAACGTAATTTGATTGACACCAGTAGCAGCAACAACCAGCGTCACAGAGCCTGTGCCGTTTGCGTTTACCGTGACCGAGTAGTCGGTAGTCAACGTCAGTAAGGCGGTGTCTTTGTAGACGGCCACGTCGGTCTGCGTTAGGACCTCAAAGCTAAAGCTGTATGGTCCAGTCCCGGCAGAGCCGGAGTACACCACACGGCGTGTTACATCACTAATTGGGTAAGCCATTTGTCATCGCTCCTAGCGTTTTCTGCCTTCAATGTCTTTAAGACGCGCCACTTCTTCAATAGCGTCTGCAAGCTCTGGGTCAGGCTCAACCAGCCAGCGGCCAGTTGGGAATCCTGTTTTGGGGTTTGTTTCTTTCATGCCATAAATCATGGCGTCTTTAGCAGCGTTGTAGCGAGATGAGATCACATTGCTAAGGTAACCCTGTACTTGCGCTTTGCCTCGGCCTCTAGATGGGTTCTCCCACATTGCGGCCAGGTCAGGGTTTTGCGCTTGTTGCTGCAATGACTGCGCAAGAGTTTGCAATTCGCCGTTCAAAGGATCGCGTATGCGCATTTCCGTTCCAGTTGCTAGTTTCTTCCAACGGTTTATCTGCTCTTGGCTTAAGACAACGCCGCCAATGCTTCGAGGCGGATCGTAAGATGGCACCCCATACTTCACGAGAACTTCGTATCCATTTGGCATTTTACCGTCTTTGGTTTTAAACGGAGACCATAGCTCGTACAAGTTGCCTTTGCCTACGGTCTCAAGCTCGCCTGTAATTGAATCGTAAGACTGGGGGACGCTGTCGCTAACAAACGGGTTTCGGCTTGCCGCACGGTTAACAACGGACAACCACGCGTTATAAGAACCAGCGGTTGCGTCGTCTCTAGCCGCCATATTAGGCGGGCCAAGGCCGGACTTTTCCGGGTAGAGCACGCGCTCTGTTGACGCAACCAGACTACTGTACGCGCCAAGAGGTGAGCCGCCGATCAAATAGTTGCCGCCTACTTTTACTGTGTTGACCATAAGGTCGTACATCAAACCGGGGCCATCAGCCTTTTGGCTTCTAAAAATATTAACCACATCAGCTATGCCCGACATCATGGGTTGGTTGCCAATGTACTCGTACATAGCAATGCCGCCACCTGTCATGCATCGTTCTAGCGTTTCCTCGTCCGGGCCAGCCATAGCGTACTCTGCGCAAGTTGCCCCAATGGCAAGCTGTAAAGATAACGGCTCCATGCCAGCGTAGCTCATAGAAGTCTTAGTAGGCCCAACTTTGACGCTGGTTATTTTTTGATACTTTTCTAAAAGCTCTGGCGTCATGTCTTCGTTGTCAAACGAAACGCTAAATGCCTGCCAACCAGTGCCCTCTAAAGCTTTTTTGTCACTCAGCCTAAACGGCCCAGCGCCAGTTATTAAGCCTTGTGTGGCCAAAGTGCTGGCACCGATAATCATCGTCGAGCCTAGCGTTACTTTGGCAATTGCCTTGTCTCGGCCAATGCCGCCGGAGTTCCAGTCCGCCCAAAAGCGTGGGCTTATGGCGAACAGTGGGGACCGGGCTAAAGACTCTAAGCCAAAGTTTGTTGGCGTTTTTACGAACGGCATGTGCAATCGCAGCAAAGGACCGATGTATTTTAGGTTGCGCGTCTGCTCAAGAAACTGCAAAGACTCTTCTAACGGTCGCGTGTTGGTAACCATCGCAGCGTTCGCTTTAGCAGCGTTGTCGATATCGCTTGGCGGGTCTTTCAATATTGAGGCGGTCAACTGCTTAGCCTCAAGCATGGCTGCATCTGGATCAGTGCCAGCCTTTACCAGCGCGTCAAATCTAGTGTTTCCAGCGCGCACAGCCAAACCGTTTAACTCCATGCGGTAACCAAGCGCTTTAAAGAATTCGTCTTCGGCCATCAACGCACGTCCGGGAACGGTAACAAAAGAACCCCAAGCGCGAGTGGCTTTGTTCATGTTGTTACCAAATTGCGTATCGCCAAAGTTAATGTCAAAAGCATCTCGGCCACCACGCACAGACTCAATTTTTGTTAGCGCGTCTGTAGGCTCGTTTTTGATGAACGCTTTGCCTGAGATAACAAAGCCATCAAGAACACCTTGCGCCAGACCAAAAGCGCGCGAGTTTGCTTCATTTAACCTGATTGCTTCTTCGCCACCAAACAGCCGGTTGCGCACCTTACCCACACCAGACGCCAAATACATCTCAGGTATTTGGGAGGCTGTAAAGTAAGTGTTTGATGAAAGGTTAATCGCGTGAGTTGGTAGCGCGGACAGCAAACCGTTAATCCACGTTGACATCCACGCATCTTTAACGCTACCACGCAAGGACGCCGCTGCAACATTTCGGCGAGCAGACTTGCCGTCCAGTGCAACGTAGTGCTTGGCCAGATCATGCACTGACTCAATGCCGCCAACGTCGTTCAACAACTGCTCGACCAAGGGACCGCGCTGATCTCCAGCGCTGCGGGCCATTTTGAATATGCCAAGAGAGCGGGCAATGTCAACCTGCTTGCGCTTAAGCCCTTGCAGCAGCGCGCCCTCAACGGCAACAGACTGTTTAAAACTCATCGCTAGATCAGGCGTTAAAGTACCATCGCTTTTAGCGGCAACCACGCGCTTACCTAAATCAAAAGCCGCCGTGCCCGCATCGTTGACAGCAAGCATTAATTTGTACAGTTGTTTCGGGTCTGCTACTGTTTGCGTAGCCGGGTCAACAAAGCTTTGCAGGTCTCCCTCTGTGTACGGCAAGTCTTGTCGCACCACCATGTCATCGCGGTTAAAGGCTTTATTGGAAGTAATGCGAGACTGGCTTTCGGTAAACAAAGAATCCAGAGCTTCAGCTTCAGTCTTAAACCGGCCTATTTCTTCGCCGCGGTACGACACAACATAATCTGTCTTTGTAACTTTGTCGATCAAATCGTTAAAGCTCATAGGCGGCATGTCGTCTACGCCGTAGGTTTTGGCCACCGACTCGACAAATTGCTTTAGCTCTACATCACCCGTAATCAGATTCGTGTTGATCGGGCCTTTGACAACTCCAGCCTCTTTTTGCTTGGCTGTAGGTGAGGGCGTAGTGCCGCCCGGCATGGTTGATTGCTGCTCTAAGATGTTGGCGACTTGCTCTTCTTCCGCCTCTCGTATAACCCGGTAAGGGCCAACATCGTCGGCTTTGTCAGCAGGGTTAATCACTGGCCGGCCAATTTTCAAACCAACCTCTGACTCACTCATTGCGTCAGGCGCAAGCTTTTGCAGTTTTTGCGCAGCTTTCTCTGTGCCAGCCTCTACGGCCGCACCAGCTTTTTTAGCGGCAGCGGCTGCCGCCTTGCCAACCTTGCCTGCAATAGAGGCTAATCCGGCAACTTGTGTCGGCTCAAAGTCTGGCTGTTGTTCAAACGGATCTGTTGGCAGGTCAGCAACAAGCGACTGGCTTGGATCGACTGGATTGGCAGGCGTGGCTGAGTCCGCCACCATTGCGTCCAGACGATTGCCTAGAGGATCTATTGCCATTAATCAGCCCCGCCGTTGTTGGTGTTGTTTACGCCGGTGTTTTTTCTGGCGCTTTTACGGAGCCGGTCAGATACACCTCTTGCAAAGTCTGACCCTTGCTGTCCGCCGCTATTTGGTTGCGCAGCATCTGCACCGCTTTGTGATCCGGCCCCAGACGCGCGATCCGTTCTTCCAGTAGCTGTTCCAAGGTAAGCATCGTAGTCATTCCTCATGTAAACGTCAGTGTCATACCACACTACGCGTGCCTCTGACACGCTCTCATCGCCGATTATATCTTCTACAACCTTGTCAAACAACCTTTGTTTATCGGTCATTATGGCGTCGCGATTAGCCGGGTTGTAGGCGTCGTCAAATTCAGGGATGTACTGGAACCGCACGCCAGTCATACCGCCAACGTCCGCACCGCCAGATAAAGCCTGAGTGGTAACACGGTCAGACTGGCGCATGTCGGTCACAAACGTGAAGCCGTCAACCCCGTACTCTTCGAGCTTGTCTGTGATCTTGCGAACAAAATCAGGGGTTTGGCGCTCTTTAAAGTAGATCTCAACACCGGGGCGAGCATTTGGCGATGTGCCACTGTTTACCACCTTGGACATAAACACCGCGTCTTGGTCGTATTGCTTACCCATCTCCACCAGTCGGCGCTTTAGCGGCTCTGAGTTGAACTGCTTGGTAACGACAAACTCACCGTCTAACGCTCGTTCGTCCTGCTTCATAAAGCGGCCGTAAGTGCTGTTAAGTTTGTAACCAATGACATTACTATCATCGCGCACTACATCGTCAAACTCGGCGGCCACCTCGGCCTGCCTAAAGTTAGATGGGGTGTCGTTAGGACGCTCGGCAGAGACGCCTAGCGTGATTCTGTCTGCTGGGGCCACCAACGTATCCAACTCCTTTTGCGCGGCCAGCTTGTCGGCTTCTAGCGTCTTGCTGGAGGATATCGTGCTGCGCAACTCTTTTACGCGGCCGACATCAGACTGTCCGGCAAAGTCCATCTCAAAATCAAGAGAGCCGCCTTCGCCTGATTTGGTTGTCCAGCCATTGGCCGTCCACTTTTCTTTTTCAATAAACCACGCCACGGCTTGCAAGTCATCTGGGCCAAGGTCGCCGAGGTCTGAGCGAACAGACTTAATTAAGCCTTTGGCGTTGATCTCATCAGCGGCAGCTTTAAACACTGTCTGACCAAAGCCAAACTCTCCACTGACTTCAGGTTCGAACAACGTAGAGCCGGCCTTATGCACGCCGGACACACCTTGCTCTGCTGGTGGTGGAATGGCTGGTCGGCCAGAAACCCGGCGCAACAAGCGAGCAGCCCACACGTCAACGGTAGCCTCGTTGGTCAACCCAATTAGGTTAGCGGTAAAGTTCGGCGTCTTTGGAGCATCACCAGCTTTTACTGTGCGGAACATGTCCAGCAGCGCGCCTGTAGTGGCTGGGCTGTTGGTGTTAAACAACTTGCCTGACGCACCAGTAATCAATGGGAACTCGCCCTTGTTGAATAGCTGCGTTAGTGTGCGTGGGTCTGTTGGCTCGCCAGACTTTAACCTTGCCTCATAGGCTGCAATTTCAGCATCAAACTCACCGCGGCTAAACTTGCGCAGCACTTGAATGGCGTTGCTAAAGTTTTGCTGCACGTTGGTCTGCGCGCTGGTGGTGCCAAGCACGTCGGCAAACACGTCGCCCATGCCGCCAAACTCGGAGCGCAAGCGATTGCGCATTGTGCGGTACCAGTTAGCCTGCTCTAAGATATCTAACGCGCCTTGGTCTCCAGCTTGCGCACGCTTCACTACCTGATCGACTTCGCTGACAACGCGGTCGGACATCGTCTTTTGCCATTTGGCCGGCGAGGTTTTGTCCTGTGGGTTTTGAAATGCGTAAGGGATTTTCTTAAAGGCAACTTTTAGGCTTTCCTTGCCGTCCTTCGCCACTTTGACAATAGCCTTTCCCACCTCGATTGGTGCCCAGCCATCTGACTTGGGGTAATTACCTTTGACTCGGCGTGCTTCAGTGATAGCAGTCTTTTGCATAGCCTTGCTCTCTCCAGCAGAAGATATAAGCGATTGCTTTTCTTCAGCGCTGATAGAGACCTTAGCCGGGGCTGGTGCTGGTGCGGCAACGGCTACTGGCTCGGCCACAGCAGGCGGTGGCGCCAACTCGCCTAGTACGTCGTTTTGCGCGGCCATTGCTGGCGTGTCTGGCAACGCGCTTTCCCCGGCAAGAATCCTTGCGGTGCCGGCCGGGTCAACGTCTTTGATGCTAAGGCCAACAGGCAAGTTGCGTGGCAGTACTTGGCCAAGCTTTTTTAAGCCAGCCATGGCAACCTTAAGCTGGCCGCCGATGCCTGAGAACTCGCCAAAAGCTTCGCTTCCCGGACGATCCATGATTTCCTGCGCGCCGGTCTCTGTTGTCGGCTCATAAGGCAAATATTTGTCCAAGAATTTCTTTGCGTCTTCGGTGTCGTAGAACAATGTGCTGTCTTTGCCAGCCCCGCGCAAAAATGCATCAATAGGACCTTCGCCCTCATTGGGGTTGGCCGCATACATTAAGCCGGTGGTCAAGCGCTCAACGTCTCCACCAATGCCAAGCCACGCATTTGCCATACCTTTTAAGAAACCAGCCGACATGTCAAACGACTCTTTAACAAAGTCAGTGGCCGCGCCAGCAGACAAAGGACCGCGCCCTTCACCGGCGCCCGGCACAGACTCTGGGCCTTGATCCGCTGGTATTGTCTCCTGCGGCAAGATGCTGTTGTAAGGCAGCATAAAAGTCATGTCTAAATTTTTCTCGTATTGCTCGTCCATTAGTTTTTGCTTCCGGTAATGCTTTTAGTTAACTTTGCAATTCTTCTTGCTACGGCATCGTCTTTCACACCAGCGCTCTTAATCATGCCAACGTTTGAGTAGACAAGGCTATCTTCGGACAATCCGTTTTCAACTAACAAGCGATTTAACTCTGCTTTGTCTGCCGCCACACCCACCAAGCCGGGGTCGGACTGAGTAGCGCTTTTAACCAAATTCTCTGCCGCTGTCATTGGGTCGAATGGAATACCGCTTTGCGTGGCCTCCGCTTGCTGCTTTAGCAATTGACCTTGCAACCTAGCAGACGCTGCGCGCTGAGTAGCAAAGCTTCCTGCGATATCCAAGCCTTCTGGGACGCCAGACATTTTGTTAATGTACGCTTTTGCGTTGCCAAGGTCCGTGCCAACTTGGTTTAATTCGCTGTTGAGCTTTGTCCACTGCGATAGGTTGACAGTCTTGTTTTCCAGCATTGAGTTGATGTCTGTTTGGCCGTACCCATTGTTTTGAGTTGCGGTCAAAATTAGCGAGTAATCTACAGCGCTTGCGCCCGGGCCGCCACCACTCCTAATCTTTAGCAAACTTTCTCCGGTAAGCTGATTAAGTGATTGCAGACGTTGCACCAACTGGTCGTCGTCTATCTCGCGGCTGTCCCATTGGTTCCATACGCCAACAGCCGCTCTAGTTTCTTCTCGCTCTTGTTTGATTCGAGCGCGCTCGCCCACCGCGTGCTTGTCACCCCAGTAAGAAATAACCGACTTGCGGATTTCTGTTTTTTCTGTGAGTGTCAACTCGCGCTTGTACATTTGCGAAAAGCGGCCAAGGTTGCCGCTGTCCAACATACCCATTGCACTGCCACCGTTTGAGGCGACGCCTGCTGTCGTCATCTGTTTAACCACAACGTTGACAACAGCTTGCCTAGACTGCTTTATAAAATCATCGTAAATTTCTGGAGACTGTGCCGCAACAGCAACTGTTTCAACCAAAGCCGCGCCGTCCGCAATAATGTCTGACGCTGTGATCTGGACAGGCTTTTCACCGGCCGCCACTTGCGCAGCGGTTTGCTGATAGTCGCCGCCGACCTGCTGCTCGATCTGCATCTCAAGCGCTGGGATAACTCTATTAACAACGTCTACAGCTTTAGCCCTTGCAAGTCCAATCTGAGTCTCAGCCTGTTTTTTGGCCCCGATCTTAAGCAGGCTGTTGCCGGCTTGTGCAATGCCTTTGCTGACCTGTATTGCCACCTGCGGATCAATCTCGTTGAGCAGCGTTACAACGCCATCTCGGCGGTCTTTCAGGTCTACTTGCAACTGGCGCAAGTCAAACGTTTCGCCAGCTTCTATGCGGCCAGAGATTTCGCCGATTTCGGCTGTGTGCTCAAGCAGTAAATTGTTGCCTAAGATCTGAGCCTGCATGCCTTCGTACGTTTGTTGAAAGATGCTGCCAGCGCCTTCAACCCGCAACTTCTCTGGCGTCGCCAATTTGTTTTTAACTTGGTCTTCCGTCAACGGATTTTCTGCCGCGTACTTTACGGCCGCAGTCTTAGCGTCAGTGGCTGCTTGGCTTTGAAAGTAAGCCGTCATTCTGCTTACAGCTTGGTCCAAAGAACCCATACCTGATATGGCGGCCTGCTGCGGCGCTATCGACACATCTTGAACAACTGACGTGCCTACGCCGCGCTTTTGAAATATTGGTAATGTTGCCATTATTAGGTGCCTTTTGGAGTCCGGGTGTCCATGAAGCTCGCGGCTCCAGACGCCCCTTTCGCTGCGGCAGTCAAGTACCCAAATGTTTGCGACGTGGCCGCGGCGGCTTGCAATGATTGCGACTGAGCCAAGCCTCCGTAGATAGCCATCTCTGCATTATCCCGATCAATGGTCGCCTCTTCGTATGCGGCAATATTGTTGGCGTCCGCAAGAGTCAGCGGGCTTCCGCTAAACGGGTCAATGCCGCCAGCAGCAGCGCGGGCGTTAAGACTTGCGTTCAATCGTCGGTTGCGCTCTAGCGTATCAAAGGCTCTGCGGTTGTAGTTCAATGCTTCTTGCCGGCCTTTAAGTGACGCCTGCATAGCCTGCATGCGGTAGGCAACTGCCTGCTGCTTCCCTTGGTAAAGAGATGACCCAACAGATATGGCGCTAGACAAGAGGCCAAAGTTGGCTGCCGTAAACAAAGAACTAGCGCCAGCCGCTCCGGTGGCGGCGGCCGCCCCAGCAGTAGTAGCGGCAGCAGTAGTAGCGGCAGCAGTAGTAGCGGCAGTAGCGGTGCCGGCGGCTGCGGCAGCGGGTGCAAACCAACTCATTATGAACCTCCGTATACAGACAACTTAAACTCAAGTCCAAGCAATGTTAATTTAAGCGGCAGGTTTTGACTGACCGTGATTTGTGCATCGCGAGTAAATCCTAGCAGGCCGTTGATTACCTTTGTGCCGGTGAAGTCAATCGTTGACTCATCTAGCGTGCCCGGCGTGTCAAGCGTGCGTATTGGCACAAGCACGTTGTTGATTATTAAATGCTGCGATTCAAACAACAAAGCGTTAACTTCAACGATGCGCTTTTTAAAGCCTATGCGCACACCCTGAGCCATGCGTGGCTCAATTGGCAGTGTGCGAATAGTAACGTCAAAGCCAAGGCCAACCTCATAAGTCGATACGCTTGCCCGCTCAAATGTAACTGCGCCGCTTGTTACAACCTCATCTGCAAGCACGTTGCCATCTGCAATTACTTGCACGGTCGCACCCTCATGCGGCAGGCTGGTAGCGCCACTGGCGGCGCCACCTTGGAACGCGCAGTCTGTAAATTTCTCGGTGTCAAACACCTCAACAAAGTAGTGGTCGGTATCATCAAATACACGTTTAGTTACTGTGTAAACGTCTTCAATGTCAACGCCAACATCTTTAATTTCGCCGTTTGTTGTTATGCGACTTGGAGCCACAACGTTTTGTTGGCGTAGTATTGAATAGACCGTAATGGTGCCATCGCCATTTAACAGCATCAACGCATCAGACTCGTCTGTACTAGTGGCTTTGCGCAAAGCCAACTCTACAGGGTCCTTGATCAAATGGCTTGACAGCAAGCTGATGTTGCTACTGATGTAAGACAACGTAGTGTCGCTGTACTGAAACTCGTTCAGCGCTTTACCTTGCCGCTGGATGTACAACGTGCCGGACTGCAACTGTTGCACTCGAATGCCCTCGCGAGAACCATTGCGGCTCACAGCGCGAGCAAAAAAGTTTAACGGGGTAATAGGAGACAAACCCTCTTGCGGCACATAGAACTCACCGCCAGTTGTAAATATTTGCAAGTCACGGCCACTTAATATGTCGGTGATCGTGTTTAAACTATTAGTGTCTAGCGTAGCCTCGACAGCGTCGTCGTCGTAGACTTGATCCGGCAAAAAGTCAAAGAACAAACCTACTTTGCTGCCCCACATCGTAGATGGCCGTGACGCGCTGCCACCAAAGTACAAGCGGCCTTCATGGAATGTGCAAGTGCGCGGCCATCCGCGCCCACTACTCCACACGTCCTCGTAGCCGGTCTCTAGCTCCCAGTCGCCATTAGCCACTGCGGTAGTGTCAAAGAATGGTATCTCGGTGACGACCTCAAGCTTGGTTGTGCTAACAAACGACACAATCTTCATGCGTCCTTGTGGTTGCACATTGATGTATTGGTTGACGTTGCCAGAGCTAAACACTGCGCTGGACGCGGTAACAACTACGCTGCCAGATGTTTCGCTTGGCGTTATAGTGCCGGCCGGGTTTGACGTTGCAAGCGTAAACGCGTATTTTGGAATGCTGTTAAACGATATGTTTGCAACAGTCCAAGTTGCGTCGTTGGCCTCGCGCACAATACGAATGGGGTTTATATCTTTGTGTGTAACGATCAGTGTGTCGGCGCTTTGCGTCCAGCACATCGTTGACAAAATACTGCTTGTTATTGCGGACACCGCCAAGTAGTCGTTGCCGCTGCCGTTAATGTTTGTAATTAAAGTCTTGTCTTTAAAAACGTACATACGTTGGTTCGTAAAGACCAGCATGTATCGATCAGACACGCTAAACTCAAACGCTATTGAACGAGTGCCGTTTTCTGGTGAAGCCTCACTTGGTAGCTCAAACAAATACTTCATTCCGCCGCGGCGCTTGACGCCACCCTGCGGTTGCACAATTACGTTTTCTAAGCGCTCCGCTGCGTTTTGGTATTGGGCCAAATCAACACGGGCGCGCAACAGCGGGTCAATTTCTCCACTAGAAAAATTTGTTTGTATTTGGACTAATCGTGTCATTAGTACCTAACATTTATGAGCGAGAAATCCTCAAACGCAGAGGTGGTTTGGCCTTGGCCATCAATTGCCGCGGCTGTTCTGAAGTAGCCGCCTCGATTGTTTTCGCTTGGGGAGCCGACGGACACGCCTTGCCAGTACTGTGTCTTTGTGATTTGATCAGTAATTGGCTCGGACAAATGCCACGCCATCATGTAGCGCAATAGCTGGACAAAATAGACAGGCATAGCAGACTCTGCTACCTCAAACTGGTAATCAATGGCCATTGACTCCACGCTGGAAAGCACTTTGTCGCCTTGGATTTCCCAGTCTGTAAATGGGACGCCACCAGCCGCGCCTGAAGAGTAAGCCCTGCGGATGGTCCCAAGACGATCAGACGGTAAGACATACTCGTATTTGTAGGTGTTGATTGGCGTGTTAATTGTCTTAGCAAGCGTTTGCTTTTTAAACGAAAACGCCCAAGTGTAAGCTTGCAACGTAGACAGTTTAACGCCGGGGTAGATGCGGTCGCATACGTTTGACGCGTCTGTGCCCTCATTAAAAGAGGATATGGGCCGAGCACCAAGCAAAAGCAAAGCATCGGAACAGATCGAGACGGACGTATCACCAGCAGCCATTTTTTACCTCATACAAAACAGGCCAACCCCAAAGAATTCTTAGAGGCTGGCCCATTTAAATTAACACTGATTAATCAGAGTCAGTGTTTGCCAGCACGGTGCCGTCGTTAACATCAACCACGCCAGAAGCATTGCTTAAGACATAGTTGAGGCTTGCTACAGCAGTAGTGCCGGTGCTGGTTACGCAGTAAACCAAGTCGCCAACTGCCAGTGTGTCAGACAAGCTATTGAAATAGCCCGCGGTATTCACGTCAGCAACAGCGTCAGTAGTTTTGTATGCGTAAACGCTTGGAGCTTGACCTCGCTTGGCGGCAGATACTACCGTCCAACCTGTACTTGAAAAAGCCATTTTTAACTCCTTACGCCTCGCGGCAAGTGATTTTTACGATACCGTCGTCGTCAATGGCAACTGCACCAGCAGAGAACATTGAGGCAACCAAGAATGATGTCTTCTCAGGAACGTAGTTGATTTCGGTTTTAGGAGACATACCTTCAGCCATGCCCATCGCGTCGCGGTGGAAAGCGTAAACAGTACGGTCGCTAGAACCATCAATTGGCAAGCCACCCTCTGAGCGGTCGCCCAAAGTGATGAATGAGAAGCCCAAGAATGTGCTGATGTCGCCCTGAACCAACGCCTTAACGGTGTTGAAGTCAGAAGAGGTTACAGCGGTTTCACCTAGCAAAGAAGCCAAAGAGTCGGCATGAATAATCATGGTACGACCTTCCATTGGCACGTTGTTAGCGTCCATCAAACGTTTAGCTTCGCGCAGCTTGGCCACGTTCAAGTTAGTGGTTGCACCACCGACACTGTTAGCAACGGTCAATGAAGTGCTTGAAGCATTCAGCGCATCCAACACCAACTGGTCTTGGCGGCGGCCGATTGCGTTAGACACAACTTGCACCAACTCGCGACGCTCGTCAAAGTTGACTTTTTGTTGCATGAAGATGTCTGAGTACTCAGCAGCGATGTAATCGCTCATGGTCGCAGTTACTTGCGAGTAGCTGACATTCAACGGAGCAACGTCAGTCTGGGGTACGCGGACTTGAGCAACGCCCTTGCCGATTTTGGGGAACTTGTATGTTAAGCCTTCAACACCTGAGCGAACACGGACAGCGCCTCGCAATGTAGCAGTTGCCTGATACGCTTGCTTTACTTCCGCATCGAACAGGGTAACAAAAGCTGTACTAAGATTGATAGCCATTTTGTTTTCCTTACGAAAAGTTTGTTTAGGATTTACGCTGTCGATTGGCCGCTATGCGGGTCATTAGCTTGCAGTACGGTGCCGGCGTGTTGAATACAACAATGATAGGGTCTGATTGCTCAGATTAGCCTTACGCGCATTTTACAGCAGAATAACACTTAGCTGTCAACTGTTAGGCGTAAAAAAGCCCCTGACTTGCAGGGGCGTAACTCTAAAAGGGTATTGAGCTTAATCTGGGTAGTGCTCGTTAAAGAGTCGTTGGACCTTGGCCCGGTACGATGGGTCGGTCAAATACTCCGGCTTGCCCACCATCTCTTGCAACTCATCCTTACTCATTGCAGAGCTAGGCGCAACTGATGTAGCTGGTATGCGGCCCTCGTATGTGCCGCGCAGTTTCATCAAAGCTTGCAAGCCATTAGCAGTGCCACCCCAAACCTTGAACTCATCAAAGTCGGACTTGCTCCAAATGCCCTTGCTGACAAGGCCCTGCGCCCAAGTAGCCATGTTGTTGATGATGGCGTCTGCATTAGGGCCTAAAGCTTCGCGCTCCTGCTTTATGCTTAGTTGCGCTTCGGCCTCTTGGTTGTCGCCCATTGCCGTAATTTGCGATGCCAATTCGCCAAAAGCCTGCTGGGACAAGCCGTACTTAGCAGCCCAGCCCATGTAAGTCTTTACAACTGGATCTTCGGCAGAGATATTCTCAAGACCATCTAGGCTGTAGTTCCCGTCTTCTGGTGCCTTGTGTTTGCCAGAGCGGAATTGCTTTTCTAGCTCGGAATAAGACTTGCTGATACCTTCAAGGTCAGGCTCATTTGAATCTTTGTTCCAAAATTTTTCCGGCCAAAAGTCTGGCCTCTCCAGCGGAGTTTCTTTATCTACTTGCTGGTGTGCGATGTCTTGCTCTTGGCTCTCGGTTGTCTGCTGTTCGTCAGCGCTAACGCTGTCTAGCAGGCCGGAGTTGTCATTTGCTTCATCGGTCATTTATGTTTTGCCTTTCGGATGCGGGCTTCAATATCGCGGATGACAGAATTCTGCCCTTCCCTCCATTGCCCAAAAGAGGAATCCGCGCCGGGTTCCCAGCACGGCTGCTCTAGGTAGAACTGTCGCAAGTGTGCCAGTACCTTTTTGCCGGCTTCGGACTCAAAAGCCCTAGCCATCAAAATGTTAACGTCCAATACGCTTTGATCTATTTCGGCCGGTTGAGCGATGGACTCTAAGTCTTCCCAACTCATGCCATGCCCTGCTGCTGTTGTCCACCCATCTCGGGCGGCTGGCCTTCAGCCGGCATGCCTTGCGGGCCTTGCGCCTGGGCAGCCTGCTCGGCCATTGCTGCTTGCTGCGTCATCTGCTGAATTAACGCGGCGCGTTCTTCTGCCGTGTTACGCAGCATTGCTGGAATGCCTAGCTTGTCGCCGATGTAGTCCAAAGTCTCGCCAACCTTTACAGCCAACTGGCCTTCTGGTCCAAGACTTTGCGCAATCTGCTGATACTGGATGATTGAGTTGATCTCATCCATGCTTTGCGCCATGGCCAGTGGTGACGTGGCCGTGACCTTTACCTCCAAACCATTGACTCGCAACGGCAGGTCAATCATGCCGCCCTCGTCCATGACCTCCAGCACCTTGCTGACCAACGGAATCATTGTCTCGTTAATCAATCGGCCAAACGCGCTGCCAAGATTTTGTGACAACTCTTTCATGCGCTCAACAATCTCAGTTGCTGATCGTGCGCTCATGTTGTCAGGCGGCAGCGACTCATCCAGCAAAATGCGTTTAATGTTTTGACGTAAGTCTGTGATGATGATCTGGCTTACGTTAAAGTCACCGGCGCGTGGTAGCGGCTTAAGGGCCTCGCCTTGCGGTCCGCCATTGCGGGCAACTGGAATGATGGCACCCGGTACGATTCGCACAGTGGCCGGGTTAAGCACGCCGTCGTCGGCCGCGGTGTACACACCAGTAATCGCAAGCGATGCGTTTTTAAGCAACAACTCAAGCGTCTTGTTTAGCGTCTTGATGTCTGGCAGAGCAGTCAGCACCGGACCTCGGCCATAGATCTCGCCTGCCACTTTCATGTAGCGCGACACAACCCATGGGCTTGTCTTCTTGCGCCGGTAAACTAACTCCGAATTGCTCTTCTCGTGAATAACGTGGTAGCAGTAATCGCCACGGTCGTAGTCGTAGACGGTAGCTTCGATCAAGTCCACCTCTTCAGTGGGCTTCTCTTCAATCTTGCGTTGTAGCTCTGGCGGGATAACTGCGTCAGACCACTGCTGCGCAATAGACTCGCCTTTAATACGCATCTTGCGGTAGACGTTGTCCACCTGACCGTTTACACCCTCTTCAAACGACACCAAGTACTGAGGCACTGGGATAAAGTTAATTGGGTTTACCGCGTCACCGGGCTGCACCATCATAACTGCCGTGCCAACAGACAGGTCAAGCAAAAACTCGCCAATGGCTATGTCAAAGTTAGACTGCTTTAGAACGGCAAACATTTTCTCAAGGTAGAGATCAAGTGCTCGTTGCGCTTCGGCTCGGCGCTCAAACGGTATCTCGGTACCCGGCTCCAACCTGCACCACTTGCGCTGCGATGGGAAAATGCCCGATTGCAGTTTGTTGGCAAAACGCTGGGTAGATCCAATTGCAGTCGAGTCAAACACCCGCGTCATTTTTTTGCGGCCAGTGTGGTTGCTTTCGTAGTCCCCGCTGTACAGGTTGCGCTGCGGTAAAGCAAACTCGTAGGCGTCTTCGTAAAGGCTGCGGAAGTCTTCTTTGCGTGTTTGCGCTATTTTTTGGCGCTGAAGTATTTTTTCAACCGATAATTTTTTAGGCGCCATTATTCGTACCAGTAAAGTGAGAGGTGGGCGACTTCGGATGACCCAGACTTGTTAGTTAATCGCACCATGTAATTTGTTAGCGGGTTAAGCACCCACTCTAAACTTTCAATGTGGCCACCGGCGTTTTTGCTGCTGCCGCTTGCAGCGCCTCCGTCTAGAAACGTGGCCGACAACACCGTCCCGACGCTTGAAACAGTCGGGTCAACTACCATCGCCACATCACTTGTCTGCGGATTAACTCTGCGCCTACATACTGGCGTGTACGTTGTGCCACCACTAGTGACAGTTCCTTCGTACAAATAGATCTCAGCCGCAGCGCCGCACTCAGCCGTGTAGGATAAATGCGGAGAAACACCCGGGGCGGCGGCAAACACCATATCAATAGATGCGTTGTCGGCTAACTTGTTGTTTGCGTCTTTAAACACATGAGAGTAAAAACCCCGGCCCTCGTGCAAACGCTGATGATTGATGTCTATCGTTATAAGCGGATGGTCAGAGCCAGCCACTATTTGCTTGTCGTCGCCGTCCTGTTGGGTAAGCGTGGCTAACTGAGCCTTTGTCGATTGCGACTCACGATCAACAAAAATGGTAGTCATTTTTTAGGCGCTGGTTTTGGTTTTGTTTTTTTAGCCGGCGCAGTCGGTTTGTATTTCATCATGGTTATGCTCCCAGCGTGTCTTGCTTTACGCCCAACTCAGCGTCAGCGCGCTGGCTAGATAGCAAAGCTCGGCGGCCGCCTCTTGTGCGCGACTTAATCATGCCTTGATTGGCCAAGGCTGCTTTTGTTTCAGAAGCCTTTAAGCTTGTTTCTTGCTTTTCCAAGTTGGCAGTGGCTGTTGCTGTGGACTGCTTTTGCATCTCCAAGGCTTGCGCTTGTTCTGGGGAAGCCTTGCCTGTAATCATTCTGGTAATACCGCTCATTTTTACACCTTTGACATCATAAAAAAATCAGACCCGTCTGTGCCGTATTTACGCATTAACCCCTCGATTTCAAAACCAAGAGACTTAGCCCACCGCACAGCTTTTAAGTCCCGACATCTTACAGTCATTTGCAGTCTATGCAAACCCCCTGCTTTCATTCTGAAATCAACAAAGCCATGGGCCACTCTGGTTAGTGTCTTCGCGTGTTTGCGGCCATCCGCGCCCAGCATCAGCCACATCTCTTCAACGCCATAAAACAAGGCAAGCGACCCAAACACCGCGGCGGGCTTCCCGTATAGCATCGCCGTATAAGCAATGCCAGACGACGTTTGATTTTGGAGAATGATATCTGGCGATGCCACCTTGGCGACCTCAACCATGTAGTCGTCATCTAAGTTTAAGTGCGCATAGTGCAGTGCGCTGTATTTGACTAGCTGTACCTCTGGCGGCAGGTCAACGTAATCAAGCAAAGAGGTCGAAATCTGCATTGGTAACTGTCTGCGCAATAAATGATTTACCACTGGACGGCCTAGAGCCACGGGTAAGCTGGCGGTATTCGCCGCCGCCAGTTAATAGGTAGCCAAAGGCGTCGCCAACGTGTGAGTGTTCGTTCTTGTTTGGCGTGTCTCGAAACCTATCTTGGCCAGCGCCAACTGCAATTCGCTTAAAGTGGTAGCCACCAGACAATGATTTGCGCAGCAGCTTGCATGATTTGTTTACCAGTAAGCCGGGTTTACCCATAACCATGCGGTTCATTGGCGCGGCCGATGCTTCACGACGAGCTTTGAAATCGTTGGTGGCCGTTGGTTCTGCCTTTAATCCAAGGCTGCGCAAGTATTCAAATGCCGTGGTCTCGTAAATAGCATCTCGCTGCATACCAGCCGGGTCACCCCAGATGCGAATGTCATGTTTTGGGAACCTAGTTTGCAGCTCGGCCATCAATGCTTGGCCAAACCGCTCCAAACCCATGTCGAACGTTACGATTTCGTGCAGCACGCGCCACTGGCCATTAGCCATACGCTGGCCAAACACGGCCGCAGGCGTCAAACCAAAGTCTAGACCAATCTGGATCGGCAGCGACGGGTCTACCAGCAAGTCAGCAGACATGATGTTGTCGTCATATTCTGGCCACACCGGCTTACCGTCCTGAACAAACGTGTATTTACCCTCTGCATAGCAGCGAATCCAGTCTAGAGTTTTGCCAGCAAGCTGCTGGAGGTAGTAACCACCCGGCAAATTCTTAATGTTTTCCGCTTTAGAGTTAATCTTCCACCATTTGCTTGACGCAAAAATGTGGTCGTTAGCCTCTGGGTTCTCCGGCAGGTCTTCGGCCGGCACCTCAATCACGCCACCAGGCTGCTTGAAGAACTTCCATGCGTACTTGCCGGTGATCAGCTCTTTCTCGGCCACTTTGTGCCACCAATGGTCGTCGTCCATCGGGTTGGTGTCCATCCAGATGCCGTGCCATGTAGCGCCGCCATCCGACTTGTTGGGGTAACGGCCAACCCGGTGGGTCAACCCGTCGATCACAGCCTTGGGCAACTCTTTAGCCTCATTTACCCACGCGCCGGTAAGCTCCAACGACAGCAATTTACGCACGTCCTTTGGTTGGTCAAGGGCCAAAAAGATGACCTCGCAGTCAATACCGGCGGCGTCACCTCGTGGGGGCAGCTTGATGTGGTGGGTAATAGGTGGCGTGTGCAAAATTGGGCCGTAGACGTTCTCTGGGAACAGGTCCGCCCACGTCTTCAAAGTGGTGGTCTTTAGCTCTGGGTAGCTGTTACGAACAACAACAAAGCGCGTGTACCTAATACCGTCTTTGGGGCTGGGCTTTTGCTTTACGGCGCGCATCATAACCTCAGCCGCACAAACGTAGGACTTGCCGCTACCCACCGGCCCCATCAAGCCGCGTACAAACGCATTGGTTTGCAAGAACTTGAACGCAATGGGCGAGCCACGCAGATCAATATTCATGCTTGTTAGCTGGTGTTCACTCATTGGTGGTGGCGTCCTCAATGTCAGGGCCTTGCACGTTAATGCCAATCACCGACGGCTTTTGCCCATCGTCAGGCGCGTCAAGTAAACCAGAGGCTTTGGCCAAAATGCGCAGCACTTGCACCTTGTCGTACAACTCAAGCTCAATAGTGGCCGCGCCGTCTTTATCAACACGCTGCTTAATCGACTTGATCGACTGGATTGCGTGCTCAGGTATGCGGTTGGAGGCCTTGACCTTCACATTACCCATGTCGTCCCACTCAAAGATGTCTGTAATTTTGGCGTTAGCCATTGTCAGCAATGAGTAAGCGACAGCCTCGCGGTTGGCAACAATGGTTTGGCTGCGCTCAATGCGTTGTACAACGTTACGAACCCCGCCCCAGTTCTTCATGCTGGGGACAGAGTTGCCTTTCATGGCCGCCATTAGAATGGGATATCGTCGTCCAAGCCGGTGACCGCGGCGGGCGCTGGTGCAACGTCCTGTCGCGGGACCTTGGCTTTACCGCGGGTAATCTTGAAGTACTTACTGCCAGACTTGCTGCTGGTGTTTAACCACGCATTCAGGTAGTACTCAGTGCCATCGTCGTCGGCCCAAGTGCCGGTGTAATCGGGATGAGTCTCAGACTCTTTTTTGGTGTTCTTCATCAAGAAACCGCTGTTCACTCTAACTTCCATTTTGTAATCCTGTATATAAAGTTGATTGACTGCTGGCGCGTGTTAACTCTTCTTTTTTACCGGCTTTGCAGTTTTAGCAGATTGCTTAAACGCAGCAGCAGTAGGCGCACCTTTACTGCCCACCGGCCTCATCTTCTCCTTACTGCCAGCGGCAATACGTTCTTGCTTGGCGTTGATGTTTGCGTACAGACCTTTAGATGGCATTAGAAAACCTCAATTTGTAAAGTGATGAGACCCAGATGCTATCACTATTAAACAAGGTCAGTCAACAAAAATATACGTAAACGCTATTGCAAATACAGGCCGGAATCGGTACATTAACTGGTGGGGCCATCACCCAGCCCTCCAGACGGCAGGCAGCTTACCAACTGGGATAAACGTGACGAATCGGCCGGTACTCAAGTAGCAACAGCGAACAGGTCCAACACAGTCGAGCGACTTAGTAGTCTAGATAAACAAGGTGCTGCAACGCTTCTAGCGTTAATACACATTTTTTTATGTGGGTGCCTGTACTCGTCCAAAACACAGCAGCCATCACCTAGCAACAGCCACTCCCCGCACCGCTGATTATTGAGAAAATTTTGAGTAAGGTCCCCCCTCGGTATATGGCAGGGGCAGGGGGGCAAGGGTATACCCTTAGCGCAGACGTATTACAGAACCGCCAGCCCAGCACCGCCTGACAGCGCGCAAATAGGTACCCCCCCTCCTCTCGCGAGCCGATGGGTACCGCATACTTAAGGCCTACCTGCACAACGCGACTTAACATAATGGTCATTGTGGAATATGTAGTTGCGGGGCATAGCAGTATCAAGGTACTACTCGAGCAGCCTTCGCAGTTGCGCACTGATCTGGTCTAAGGTTAGCTGATCCTTGCTGATGCCCAGCCGATCTGCTGCCATCTCGACCGCCATCGCCAGCAGCGCCGGCTCCACGCCAGCGAATGAGTGGTCTGAGAGAGATCCAATTTCGACTAGCTCCCTATTAACATCCCTGCTCTTAGATAGCGGAACACTATCAGGTATCGCCACTTGATTACCTTTGTCTATCGGTGGCCTACCTCTGCGCTTAGGCTGCTTCATCTTTTCCATGATTTCCATCTCCTGCTTGTGTAGTTGATACGGTGCTAACTCGCCGCTGATTGTGGCGGCTTCGTCTGCGCTGATGTCTTCTCTGAACACGATTTGTCTGGTGTGCGCTCTGATCTTGCGGTAGCCAAAGCTAATGATCCTGACGTAGCCTTTGTCCACCAGCGCCTTGAGTAAGTACGCTGCGCGGCGCTGGCCTACGCTTAGGTCTTCACCTACTCGCTTAGTGCCTACCCATGTCAGGCCGCCTTTGTTGCTGTAGCTACCTAAAACCAATAAAGCCCGTAACTCCATTGGCCGCAGTCCCCTGTCCTTGGCTGCGCGCAGTGGCACTACTGTCAGTACGCGCTGGTCCTCGATCTGTTCGCGCTTGACTATCTTCGGCGCTTTGCCGAGCTTGATCGCCACAGGGCTGCCATAAGCGCTCTTAACTCCATCATGGCCGGTCTGCCTCTGCGGTCCTCCACTTTGATTAGATACCCGCTCTTGCTGGTCTTCCCACCGGGCTTTGCTTTGTCCGGCAACTTCTCGATTACCCATCTTGCTTCGCATTCCAGCATCCATTCTTTTGAGTAGCTGCTGACCACCCGGCCATCAATTAACGTCACCGGCTTGGCCCCTTTGTGATGTTTGTGGCAGGCGTGGCACAGCAGGTTGCTATCGGTAGTGTCCGACATTGTCTGTCACCCAGATAAACACACTGGCGTACCCGGCAAACAAACACACCACCAACACCACCGACATGACCTTGGCAAACGCTGCTATATTCTCCAGCCAATGCAGCGGTATGTCTATACGGTAATCAATGATCGGCTTGTCTGGCTTTGGCATGCGCTTTGGATTGATGCGTCTGCGCAACCATGCGTTGGTGCGTCTGATTTCTTTTTCTGCGCTCATGTTTTTCTCTTGTGATATTTATAGAAAACGTGGAAACCAATGACTTCAGTCATCTTTAATCTATTTGCCCACTGCGGGTAAACAGCTATTGTGTGATAGTGCGTTGACCTTCGCGTGTTGTCCTTTAGCCTGCCTGCCATTGCCTTGGCCACTACTCGTTGCACTTTCTGTGTGTACGCCACCAGCTTTGGGTTTCTAGCCCTGTAATCGTTTGCCCAGCTAAACTGCTTGCGTTGATAAACAACTTTGCAGATAGAATTCGGCCAGCGCTTACTTGCGACCCTGTTTAAGACTACGTTAGCTACCGCTCTGATGCCCGCCAAACTCTCGCCACGTGCCTCGTAGTGCAGATTGTCAGCTAAACATTTAGCTTGCTTAGAGTAAGGCACAGCCAATGCCGATGCCGGTAGCATCAACACGGCCAGCAGTAGCTTAAGCACTGCCTCTTGCGCGGATGGCTTTGGCACACCAAGTCGCCAGCACATCCTCGCCGTCGTATTCGGCGTCAATGTCGTCACACACCTTTGCACATGCCTCACGCTCTGCTTTCACAGCATCTTCAATACACACCCG